>OBJG01001895.1_pt1 | contig 14319 bp, 10 predicted proteins | sample 1517941 | NCBI WGS metagenome assembly OBJG01 (sample SAMN04571712, study PRJEB22368) | human gut metagenome | biome: human gut; material: stool | host: Homo sapiens | place: Luxembourg | collected 2012-09-21
GTGAAACAGAATGATATCATCTAGCGGTACTTCGTACCGTTAAAAATGGAATAGCCGTTCCGCAGTAGCGGAACTGGCATTCCGTTTGAGCGTAATTTGCAGCTATTGTATTATGTACGTATAATTCATCTGCTATTTCCTGTAATTCATACTCTTTATCTTCAGAAGTTTTCTTTGATCTTGCAACAAAATCAATTTCAAATTCATCTGAACAGTTTTTAAAATGATTTGCTTTTACACGTAGTAATTTCATTTTATCCACACCTCCTGCCACTTAATTATATCATTTTGTTTAAATTAAAACAGCAAAAATGTTTTTATCCCAATCTCGCCATTCTATATTATGACCTATCATTAAATACTTATAGATTTAATAAAAAAGAAAGACTAAAAACTACTTGCTGATTACGATACTCCTACCATCGGACTATTAGATGAAAAGATTCCATACACTACAGCAATTACCGCTTTATCGGAAATTATCAAAAGTAATATTTTTGAATGAGCTTTAATGCAAAAGTCACAGACCATTTTAATCTGTGACTTTTTGTAAATATTAGGGATATTCTTTATCAATTGTTCTAATAGATTGAAACTAAAATTATTTTCCACATCCCATAATGACTGTACTGTCTGCTAGTTCTTGTATCAGGTGGCTTTTATAACAATATACGGATGATTATTTACACAACCACAGCCGCCTCAAAACTCACTGCCATTTCTGCCAAAAATAGATATTACCAACAGGACTTCTACCTTCTAACTCCTTTCCATTGTCATCATACAAATGAATATCATCTTTTAAATCCCAATAATATCTGGTTCTATTTGCCTTTTCTTTATTATACAAAACCTCATTATTACCATATTGCTCCTTTTTAATTTTTCCTAAACTATGGAATTTGTACCATTTATTTCCATATAATCTGTAATACGTATAGTTTTCACCATCATTTTTATTTTGGGCTTTTCTCTTCATAAACCATTTTTGAGCTGATGAATCTACATAATTATTAGAAATTACTCCTGCTCCGGTTTTATTATAAACACTAAATCTTAGATAACATGATTCTTTTAATGTGTCCGTATAAGTATATGTGTAGCCCGGATAAGACTTATCAGCATCATCATTACTGCCAAGTACTCCCAATCTTCTTATACTTTCTATATCCGTAGGAACATATGTATATGGCACTACTCCCGTATCTTGTCCATATTCACAATCATAAACATTATTCTGTAACGGATAGATATAAAAGTTGTACAACACATCACCCATGTCAACAGATACTAAATCATATTTATAGTTTTCATAGTCTGATGTATCTGCACTCATCGTAATACTTAAATTTGAAGTATCTGTATCATTCAGTGTAAGAAACGGCAACTGATTTTTCTCACATTCCGTTAAAGCATCAATTGTAGCAGACATATAACTGGTTTTAATTTTTTCTACATTTTTACCCTTGTCGCTATCATTAAATTCCAGCTTTTGTTCCTGACTTGCAGCACAACTATATGCTTTCTCTATGGTTATTTTCGGACTCACTGCAATCCTTATGGAAGAAGAACATATCACAGCTTTACTGTTTTTATCTTTTGCAGTAGCTGTTACAGTTACCGTTCTGATTGAATCGGGCGCTTTTTTTATTGAAAGAGAAGTTTCTTTTCCCGATACATTACCTATAGTATAAATTTCTACATCCTCTGGACTTAAACTCCATTCAATATCATAATCATCCGTAACATGTTGATCATGCTGTGCATCAACAATATCGGCAGTTATTGCTACCGGTTCATCTCCATAATATGTCTGAACAGCAGAAGCTATAAGGTTCATAGTTAACGGAGTAATCGTAAGCTGAATAGATTTTGTTCCTGTAGTTGTTCCAACATTTTTTATAGTATAATCAGCAGTTAAAGTAACCGTTGTAGGTTCAGTAATTTTCGTATCAGCAGAAATTTTTATAGGAATTTCTTTTCCATTTTCATAAGTTGACTCCTGATAACTGTTATTATACTCAAAATTTATTGCCGATTGGGTATCTACCTTCCAATGTACCTGTGCATTTAACAGACCTTTCATATTTTTTAGTCTGAGGTATAATTCCGTACTTTCACCTGGGAAAAGAGAATTTTTATTATTTAAAGCAACAATCTCGGCAGTGTAGGTTAACACAACTTTTACAGAAATTTTCTTAATGAAGTTATCATTGTCTTCCGCATAATAAGTATTCTTAGTATCATAAACATTTTTAAACTGCTGCAATTTTACCTTTATGTTTTGTGTTTTACCAACATCCGTAGCTGATGCATGGAACCTCCAATGTTCTCCATCAAAAGTCATTTTCGCTCCGTCTGATCCCAGATCTTCCCAATGAAGGATTGTATCATTAGTCTCGGAAACGTTTATTTGTGATTTAACTCCATTAATATCATAAACATCAAGTAATACCTGAGTCAGATAATCCTCCGATTCATCTGGTCCATAAACATAAGCAGTATCACCACTTAAAGAGTTAAATTCAATTCCATTTGCCACTTTAAAAGTTCTTTCTGCATAAAGTTGCACTGTAATCGCCTTACCATTATCATATCCAAGAACTCCTACATAATCCGCACACAAAGTAAATCCATGACAAGCATTTTTATCTATTACAAGTGTTTGGTTAGTAGCACCAGCACTTTCAGGTTTAAATGTAACTCCTGGATGATCCCCTTTAAATGACCAGTTGATTGACTGAACATTATTAATATTCAAATTAGTATCCGCAGTAGAAAAATAAAAATCATTTGGATTGTAACCAGAACAGTCATACTCTCTACCAGCAATCACTGTATCATATGCCAAATCACCATGTACAATAATCTGTCCTGTTCCAGAGTTTCGAGAATCTACTCTAAATGTATTCGCCACATTTACTATACCAAAGGTAAGATCATAACCCTGGTTCTCACGTACAGACAGATTCACTGCTGCCTTGATTGTCCAAGTTCCAATATCATTCTGTGTAAAGGTTCCATCTACACTATATTCAGACGCATTGTTTGGTTTCTGCTCAGTAATAACTGTTATTATCTGCGGTGTCCTGTTATCTTCAACCGTTTCTACTACATTTCCACCCTCCATATATGTACATTTCAGTTGTTTGTTATTTCCAACCTCATACGTTGCACCATTACCTGGAAGTGTCAGATCAATTCTAGCAATAGACACTTCTAATGTACCGTACACATCCTCATGTTCCGCATCAGTTACTGTCACCAGCACAGTTCCTTTATCAGCAGTTCCAGCATCGGCACTAACGGAAAGAACTCCCGAGGAGGTAATGCTTGCATAATTGCATCCCTTTACATCCCATGACAAATTTCCAGTTGAAGAAGTTGTCATATCACTATATAAAACACTCCAAGTAATATTACTACTTAAATCGTAGCTTGCACCTGCCGCAATTAAAATTTTCTTTACATCAGAAATTAAACTAGTCGGTTTCGCATTAATTTTTATCGTCACAACCTGCGATTCCACCCTCTGTCCGGTTGTGCTTACTGCGGTTACTTTTACTCTGATATATCCGCTTCCGTTCTCGCTGATTGTTAGGCGACTGTTCGTATGGTCTTGAGGCGGAAAGCTGCCATTGGCATCGTTTTCTACTACTAGCCATGTAACAGTAGTTGGGTCGATGCTTCCGTTTCCGGTTAAGCCGTAAGCCAGCATTGTGGATTCTCCCGGATCCATGGATTCTGGAGCGTTGATGATTCGGATTCCTACGTCTGTTGATTCCGCTTTGTCAAATGCATCTGACGGTTTCTTTAAATCTACATTGTTTCTGAGACTTACGCTATGTAAGGTCTGAATCTGTTTCTTTCCGTTTTCTGTGCTGAGCTGGAATCTTACGATTTTATCGGATTCTACCTTAGACACATCAGCACGGAAATCAAGGATTCCAGTTGCAAGAACGGAACGCTCTACCAGAGTTTTAGCATTTCTGGCCTTTGTTGATGTAGTGCTGCTGTTTCCGTCAGTTACCGGATTCTCACCTGATTCATCTGAAAAGGTTTCCGTTTCCTGATCATCGTTAGTATCTTTGTCTGTACTGCTTGCCGCTGTATACTCTCTGCAACTATAATAAATTTTCGCATCGGATGCCTGCCAGTCCAGAACATCATAAATATACTGGCTGCTGCCATCACCATTCTCATATTCATTACATGCAATAAAAGTCTTGTTTCCGGTACTGTTTATGCCGCCTTTTTCTTTTATGTCATTTCGAATCTCCGCACCTATCTCACTATCAGAACCGTTTGCATAATACAGGCTTCTGTTTGCATCAATGATCAAGTCTTCGATTTTATCAAAAGTCTCCTGTGTTTCCATCTGGACTTTGGAGTTACTGGAAGTATTTCTGTACACACCGGAGCCAGTACCGATAAAGGTCACTACTACTCCCGAAAAGATTGCAATGATGGCAACTGTCACGATCATTTCAATCAAAGTAAATCCCTTATTCTTTAATTTCCATGCTTTTCCTTTTGTTTTCATCGAATGCTCTCCCTCTTTTCATTGTACTATTCTGAAGCCCAGCTTGATGTGATTGTATATTTTCCAGTATCAATATCCATACTGATGGTCTTAATCCTTCTACCACCCTGCACAATAATTGATGTACAGTAATTTCCGGTTCTTGTAAGTGGAATATCATTGCCTGCTGCCAATTGTGCCAGAATTTCTTTCTGTGTCCAGACACTCTCCTGAAGTGGAAGAAATCCACCTGTGGCACGATCATATGTCAAAACAATACTATCACCTGGCTGCATTTGATGAGTGTCCCCATCACTTGTAGTATAACTGATTAAGGTTTTCGCAGGAGCAATTTTCTCTGCCTGATCCTCCTGCACATTAGATTCACCCTCAACTTTTCCTCTGTCAAGATAATAAGTAATATAATATCCATCTTCCAGCTTTTCCAATTTCATTTCACCTACCAGGCGGTTAGAAGCTTCTATTTTTGTTTTGTCCAATGCACTTGCGATGGAATTGGCTGCTCGTTGCACCCGGAATCCCAGAATAGAATTCAATGATGGAACGAGAATCCCAAGAAGTATGGCAAATATCGCAACTGTAATAACCATTTCTACCAGAGTAAAACCTTTATTCTTCTGTCTCATCTTCTATTCGCCTCCTTTTTCGGGATACTCTAACATGTTCCCTGAAAAATATTCCATCATTATTCTTTATTCCATCCTTCATAGACAACGCAATCTGCCAGGTCATATACATCTGAATTATTTGTATTGTTGCCTGTAGTTGAAGATGAAGAGTTTCCAAGAACGTATTTATCACCGTCCCAGAAGAAATCCTGCGCTTTGGCAGTTTCACCATCTCCTAAGGAACTAATCTGTGCCTGGAATACTTTTGCTGCTTCAAGAGGAGAAGATTCCAGTGTTGCGCCAACACCAAGGGTTAGCGTTCCTTTTGCCATGATAATTCCCTTGAAATGAACTCCATCTTCAATCTCAACATTTCCAGTACATACTACCAGACGCAGTTTATCTTCATCAGATTTCGTAATCTTTAAAGTTGTGTTTGCACCACTAACAGTTCTCGTACTCTCAGCACCATTCTCTTTTACTTTGAATGTACTGCTTTCACCATTATGATACATAATGGCCCTTAAACCGCCATTATCTTCATCTGCAGTATATTCATATTCCCATGGAGCCTTCAGTGCAGCGGTGTCTTGTCCTTCTATAAACAGAACCATCTTCTTCTCATTTACCAGATTATCATACACGCTTCTGTTTGCATCTGTCTCATCATGTGTATCTCCATCACCCTCTTCTACTTTTGTATTAAGCAGATCATAACTGGTGATCATCTTTCGATTCAGCGCATACCAGGTGTTCTGATAACCTACTTGTTCTTGCAATACTTTTGCATCCGGGCTTCCTGCACTGGTTGCCACTTCCATATTTCCGCTCTGCTTACTGCTGTCATAAGAAAGTACATTACCATTAGTAACATAACGCAGATATGCCTGAGGATCCATAAGATTAATTCCAGAACCATTACTGCCAAAATAGAATGCCAGATACTCATCCATTTTTTCTTTTGTAGTGCCCTGGTAAAAATACTGCATGAAATCGGATGCTTTCTGACTATCTGTAAAGTTCAGATAAAAATATACAAAACCATTTTCACTGTTATTATAAAATACAGTTTTTACAGGTTCTGATGCATCTACACCAATTTCTCTAAGTGTCTTATTGTTCCATGATTCTACTGGTGTATCCCACTGAACAGCTACCGGATCTTTTCCGTCTTCCTGCAAGCCCTTCTCGGAATAATATGTATTATACTCATCAAAAGTCATCGGATTTGTCATAGCGTTTCTGTCATCAGCAGTCATACTATTATTTCCAAGAATTTCTGTAGGTGCCAGATATGCAAGCTGGGTTCCCTTTACAGTCAGACTCTCGCCCATCATAATATCTGTAGAATTTACTTTATTCATAGAACCAGCAGAAATCTTTGAAGTTGCAATGTAGTTCTTTCCTGCCAGCATAAGTTTCTGTACTCCTGACAAATCAAGAGTCGTATTCTTTCCATTAATAGTAATTGCACTGTTTAACTCTGCAGGACTTGCTCCCACATAACTGTCTTTGAACTTGCAGTCATCAGACTGTGCAGACTCTGTAGAACCATATCCATAATAGTTTCCGGCAAGTGTCACATTATTGTTACGTCCTGAAATTGTAAGATCATCTGCAAAATATGTAGAACCGGTTAAACTTACCAGTTCTGATGAATTCGTATTCAGACCTTTCGCCCACAAATTTACTCCTGAGCCAGTTGTAAACGAAGAACCTATCTCCACTTCAACAGATCCCTTGGCTACTATTTTATCTCCGGAACTGATATTTAAGCTTGCACTCGGCTGAACATAAATGCTTGCGCCACTCTTACCACCCGCCAGTTCATCCGGCAACAGGCCGGCATAAATACTTCCATTAATCGTCGAATTCTGCCCTGCCGCTCCTTTGATTACAATTCCCTGATCTGCTACAACAATCATATTCATAAGATCTGGCAACGTAGATGGAGTTGGGAACTGTACATCCGGAATTTTTAAACGGATATCCGTTTCAATGATAGAAGCTCTTCCTTTTGGATCTACATAAATCACTTTCAGATTCTTAAGTGATACACCAGATTTCTTGCTGCTTTTCATTACTGGATCTGTACCAGCAGGATTCGTAATGATCAAAGATTCCTTATCATTATCAATCTGCAGATCCACATAATTTCTTAAATATTGCAGACTATAACGATTTTCATTTCCTGTAACACTGCCATCACTGGAAGTAATTTTAAGTTTTTTGACAAGTTCCTTAATAAATAAATCTTCAAAATCACTCTGACGCTGTTTATCCAAAGATGTATCTTCAAGTTTAGTATTCTTATTATAAGTTTCTAAGACCTGTGTATATGCCTTAGACATGGCGTCACCCACATCCTCCTGCAAACCGGCCCTGATTTCTTCTATTGCTCTCTCCGCTGTATAAAAACTGTCCTTACCTTTCAGGTCCGTAACTTTCATGTTAAAGTTTGAAAGAGCCATGTACAAAACAAGCAATCCCAAAATTCCCACAAAAGATACTGCTATCAGAACTGTAAACAGCGAGAAACCTTTATTGTTTTTCATCTATTCCTCCTGAAAGATTAGTCTTCTTTTGAACCATCAAGCGTAGCTATAGGCGTTTCACCCTGAAAATTCTTAGCTGCTGCTCCTGCCTTATATACTTCTACTTTTGCAGTATAAATACGATCTTCCTCTTCTCTGTCATCCAGGCCATTATATTCCAGAACTTTCTTAGCTGCACTGTTGCTTACTTTTGCACCACTACTACCACTGTCATTTACAGCCTGATAGGTCAGAGACATCTGAGTAATCTTTGGACGATTCAGTACCTCATCCATATCACTGATGTTATAATCCAGATTTGTGCGAAGCTTGGTCACTGCGCGATAAAGGCTTGGATTTGTATTCCAGTTTGATTTACCTCGTGCTGTCGGATTTTCCTGAATAGTAAGAGACATACGGTACATTGTCTCCTGCGTATAAGAAGGAATCTTATTCGCCTCGTCACGCTGCTTTGTTACATAGAAATTTACTTCATAATTTGTTGTATTATCCAATACGATTTTGTCGTATGGGTTTGTTGAACTTTTAGAGTTATAATTTGGATAATAAAATACAAACAAATTCTTCAAACTTTCTCCCGTCTCAGAACTGTAGAAAGGTACATAGGCACTCTTATATGTACAAAAACATCCTTCTTTTATATCGTTTCCCTCTTCACCGGTTCCATTACAAGGACAAAAACTCATAGTTTCATAAGTACTTCCACCCTCTTTTGTATAATTGTAGGCACAAAGCGTATATTTTGCTTCCGCTTTTATTGTTCCATTATTTTCCTCAATCTTAATGTAAAGGGTTCTTCTGGTATTTTTGTATACATCCTCCGGATCAAGCAGGCGAGGCTGTGGATTAGCGGCTTCATACTCTGCTTTTCTCTGTGCATAATCCTCATCTGTTTCATCTGTACCTTGAACAACATCACGTTCTTCTTGCTCTCTCCACTTGTCAAGAGCTTTCGCATTCTGAGCGTTTACAATCTGCTGCATAGCATTTTCATCCCATGCCTGAGGCATGATCAAAAATGCATTCGATTTCGTGTCCAGCTTGGAAATATTCGGTGCCAGATAATCATTCTTCCCTTCTTCACTGTTAGTAGCCGTTTTCTTTTTATACCCAGAACTCTGGCTTCCATCAAAGGTCACCAGTGCATCAAATGTTTCATGGTTATTGTTTACATTAGTAAGTTCAAAGTAATATTTCGAAGCATTGTCACCAGTTTTTCTTGGATTGAATTTATAAGTCTTACCATTATCTGTAGATATTACAGATGCTGTTACGTTCGTTTCATCCACACCATCTGTATATTTTCGCACAGGATTATATACTACTGAATCGCTGTTATCTTTGGCTGCCAGTACCTCCCTTACGCCCAGTTCATCCGCAGCACCACTGTTGATTCTGCTTTTCTGGGGATCCAGGAATGTCAGTCTGGAAGAGCCGCTGCTGTCCAGAGGATAATTGAATGCCAGAGAAACTTCTTCGAATTTCTTCGCCTTGATTTCCTCCATAATGTTCTGTGCTACAGTCGTTGCTTCCAGATATAAATTCGATTTCTTATTGATCCTGCTTGAAGTCACAAAGCTCTGAAGGAGCACAATCGCAGTTATGGAAAAGATGCTCACTGCAATGATTACTTCTAGCAGTGTCATACCTGCATTTGAGTTCTTATTCTTTTTTCTGTCCAAGTGTATGCTCCCTTCTTTTACGTCATTTTGGGAAAATCTCAGTGGAATTTCTTTCTAATATAAAAACACAGATAGAGGGGCCCTGTATTTCTCCCCTCTAACATACTTTCCTTTATTGTGCCTGTTCGGCGGTATCAGCAGGGGCTGCTGCATCCTGCGTATTTTCTCCTTCCTGACTGTTGGTGTTCTGGCCGTCAGCGCCAGTATTGGAAGCTGTCTGATCTGCTGTGTTATCTGTACTTTGTGCAGACTCCGCTTCTGCTGCTTTTTTCTTGCTCTTTTTGTTTTTCTTACTCTTCTTGCCTGATTCGATGGTTCCGAAAATATTATCAGTTCCGTATGCCACACTTCCTGCATCCGGTTCTGTATAGGTCTTGCCGGTTCCTGCCATGGAGAAGAGGTTTACAGTGATGCTTCCGGTGAGATTTCCGGTTGTAGAATCAAAGGAAGCATTTACATTGTCCAGTGTCATTCTGCCACTCTGGTCTGCGAGGTAGTCTACCATATCTTTTAGGCTTGCGTATGTACCTGTGAACTGCATACTGTCCTGTGTACGGTAAAGTACTGGTGTTGTCAGAGTCATGGCAGCGTTTTCGACTTCCTCGTCAGATGCATTCTGTAGGTCTTTCTCGCCCTGTGTGTCTGTACCTTCAATCTCGTCAATCTGTGCCTGAGTCTGAGCGTTTGCCTGCTCAGAAAGGGTTTCATCCGGCATGTCGATCAGTGGATCTTCTGTGCTTCCGTCCAAAGCTGCGATAAACTCCCTGGTTCCAAGACCTACGTTGGAAATGCTCATATCCAGAGATTCTTCCATATTCTTGGAAAGCACGATTCCATCCTCGGAACGAATGTCCGATGGAAATTCCGCTGTATATTCATCAATCTTTGCATTGATCGAATCCGTTTCTTCCAGATAAAATTCTCTGTTTTCTGCCAGTTCAAGCAGGTCATTTAAGCGTTCCTGAAGCGGCACATTGGATGCCTGGATGTTCTCCGCTTCTTCCATCTGTGGACGATATCCAAAGAAATATCCACATGCAAAAATCCCTACACCCAAAAACATCAGCAGTAATTTTTTATCACGCATAGAAATATTCATGTCCATAATATCTGCCTCCTTATTCTGTGCTCTGATCCAGCGGTGCCGGGTCTGCATAAGTACAAGCTACGCTCATGGACACGGTTCCGTCCTCTGCCTCATCGATACCTGTAGTCGTTACGGTCGCCAGACTCTCAAAGGTACGAAGCTGCATGATTGTATTCGCTGCTGCTGATTTGCTGGTCACACGCATGGAAAAGCTGACCTGACTTCCGGTAGAACTGAAACTCTCCACCGTAATATCAGAAGGCATTTTTTCCTCCATCTCCTCAATGAAGTTCTTAAGTCCCTCATTTGGAGTATTTGTGTACTGATACATATTCTGGTAATTGTCGTACTGTGACTTCGCTGTATTATAAGCATTGTAAATATCTTCTATAGAACTCTCTTCTGAAATCCTCTGATTCAGACGATCCTGCTCATGCTGCTGATAAATACGATTTGCATATCCCGCAGCTGTCAGTGCAACGCCCGCAACAGCTCCAACTACAAAAATAACGATCGCGCCGCTTAAAGTATCTTTCTTTTCTTTTGCTTTTCTGCTGGTCTTTTCCATCAGGTTTACGCCTGAAATACTTGGTGCCATAACCGCAGCATAAAGGTAAGCGCCCTCATTCTCGGCACTGGACGGCAGGACAAAATTCTCCACCTTTTCCAGAACTTTTACAGGCTGACCGAGTTCATTGGTAAGAAGCTCCATCAATCCCTGCACCTGCGCACCAAGACCACAGCAGTCAATCGTTTCAAAAGTCGCATCTGTATGGCGGGAAATATAATAGTCCATGATTCGGGAAATATTTCCGATCATATATCTCAGGCTCTCTGTCACTTCTGCTCTGGCTGTTTCCAGCATTTTATCTTCGTCAGAAGCCATCTCATCTGCTGGCATCATATCAAGAGCGGAATAAATACATCTTCTATTACAAAGTACTTCCAGCGCTTCTCCCACATCCAGTCTGTCTCCGAATTCAGGAAAAGCTCTCACTGTCTCAACAGCGCTGTCTACACCATAGTTGATGTTACGCTGCAAAGCCAGTTCGCCATTATTGATAATGCTGATGCTGGTTCCTTTTAATTCAATCTTCACCAGGATATGTGTTCCTGTCGCATATTCTCCCCTGACAGCATGATAAACACTGTCACCTGTATAGGTAATGCCAGCCATTGTCAGTCCGGCATTCTCAGCAAATTCACTATAAGCTGCAGAAATCGCTTTCGGCGCCGCATAAACCATCAGATGATACTGTTTGGTTTCTTCTTTTCCATCTTCTGATTTCTGAGTCTCTACATCTGTTACGCTGTAAGATAAGATATATTTCGTTACATCAATCGGAAAATAATCTGTAGCATTTGCCTCAATGATGCTCTGAATCCTGTTTGTCTTTACAAACGGAATCCGAACTTCTCTGCTGGCAATTCTGGTAGAACCAGTTGCAAAATATACCTTTTTTGTCTTTATCTTTCTCTGAGAAAGTTCTTCCCTCAAAACTTCTGCAAGACTTTTGGTATCCCGGATCTGTCCATCTTCCACCGCTCCCTGAGGTGCCGGAATGCAGAAACAGTTAAAAATCCTGCCTTTTTTACCACGTACTTCGATTTCCGCAACTCTGACCTGAGATGCCTCTACTTCTATGCTTAAAATTTTCGCCATTTGTGCGTTCCTCCGTATGAGAGCCTGCCATTTTTTCAAACAGCTGCTCTCGTATTTTTCGGTTACAAAAATACATTCTAACTCACGGCTAAAATATATTTTTCTAACTGAAAAACTTTTCGATTTCCAGTTAAAATTTTACAGTCCCAGTAATGACAGATACCAGTTGATCCATGCATTGCCCCATAAAGCAGCCAGAAAAATCCCCGCTGACAGATATGGACCCATCGCAAGCATACGTCCTGCTTTCTTTACAGACATACGAATGATATGAACCACTGAACCAATAATACATCCCAGGAAAAAAGCGAGCAAGATCAGCTTCCATCCAAGGATCAGGCCGCAGGCAAACATCAGCTTGATATCTCCCCCGCCAATAGCTCTGCCACCAGTTAACAGATACAAAATCCCCAGCAGAACACTGACACAGATCATTCCAATCAGATGCTCTACAAGATTTCCTCTGTCAAGGATTGTCATTGCTATGCCAAGTACGAACAGGAATACATTGATTCCAAACGGAATCTCATAAGTACGCCAGTCAATGATACTCAGAACCAGAAGGGCTGACGCCATGAAACAATAAATCACACTGCTCCATTCGAGGCCATTCACTGCACATATCATCACATAGAGGATGCCATTGACACCCTCTATGATCGGATACTGTACTGAAATTTTTGATTTACAGTTACGACACTTACCACCTAACACCAACCAACTAAAAACCGGAACCATATCATACCACTTCAGTTTCCACCCACAGGTCATACAGTGGGAGGGGGCCGTCACTATCGACTCCCCAAGGGGGATTCGGTAGATGCAGACATTCAGGAAACTGCCGATGGTGATTCCGAATATGAAGATTATTATGTAGGGGGTGAGTTCTAGGAAAAATAGCATAGGTTAATTCCCTTCAGTATAAAAACTTTATTTTGCAGACATATATGTTGAAAAATCAGTAGGACTATATGTTATAGAAACACCACCATCTGGTTTAACTTCTATTGCTGCTGTGATATCAGAAGACTGTCCAGCATTCCATTTTTTTGACTTTGTCGTTAAATTAGTTGCCCAATTTGGAGATGCATTATTCAGCTCTGTTGTTAAGTTAGTTGGAACAGATCCTGTTGTTGCTTTGATACCCGTTTTATCTTTAGTTGCACCAATAGTAATCGTATATGTATCCGCTGGCAATTCATTATCAGTATCACCTGCAAATGTCTGAACAATTTTTACAAGTTCATTCATATTACTTGCATCAGCAGCTTTTCTTGATTTCTCAACATATTTTGTATACTGTGGTGCAAGTAATCCAACTAAAATTGCAAGAATAGCAACTACAATTACAAGTTCTACTAATGTAAAACCTTTGTTATCTTTTTTCTTTCTGTTAAATAATTTTAACATTGTACTATCTCCTTAACATTCGTTATACCGAGATAGTAACTTCGTTCATGCATAGCAAAGAATTGTTATGCATTCATCGAAAAGTTAACGTTCTTATAAATACTAGTTATTTGTTTCTTTTAAAGTATTTTTCACATTAGCTGGTGAATATTCAACTTCTACCGAACCTGATGTACTAATTGTACAAGTTGCAGAAATAGACGCTGTCACAGTTCCTTGATCATCTTTCCAAGCTTTAGACTTTAATGTAGTTGCAGTCCATTCATTTCCTGCATATTCTTTAAAAGCATTTCCTAATGCTACTGCTCCGTCTGTCTGAGTAATATCATTTCCATCAGAACCTTTTTTAGCTGTTATATCAACACCGTTGTATTTCACTTCTGTTTTATCTTTAGTCATTGTTATAACAACATCTATTGTACCGCTTGCTGGGATAATAGCAGAATACTGCTGATCTGCTGTTGCAACTTTTACAGCTGTTACCATACTATCCAGATTGGATGCATCAGCAGCCTTTCTTGATCTCTCAACATACTTTGTGTACTGCGGTGCCAGTAATCCAACCAGAATTGCCAGGATAGCAACTACGATAACCAACTCAACAAGAGTAAATCCCTTGTTATCTTTCTTTTTTCTGTCTTTCAGAAATTTAAACATAACTCATTCTCCTTCAAAATTAATTTAATTCATTTCAATCCGGATAGAGTCATATCGTGTCGAAAGATACAAGAGCAGCACATCATACATGCCAGACAATATATTCAACTTTTC
>OBJG01001907.1_pt1 | contig 14267 bp, 13 predicted proteins | sample 1517941 | NCBI WGS metagenome assembly OBJG01 (sample SAMN04571712, study PRJEB22368) | human gut metagenome | biome: human gut; material: stool | host: Homo sapiens | place: Luxembourg | collected 2012-09-21
ATTATGTGATATATACAAAGAAGAGGGAGTCTAATGTAGACCTCCCTCTTCTGCTATTAGAGATGCAAACGTCTTATCGAATCTCGGTAATTCTTTTCTGATAACGTCAGGATAAACACCTTTCGAGTTTTCAATCGACTTCCGCACATCCAAAATATTGACTTCTTTGCGGTTATCGAATACCGCATAAGAAAATGCCTGTTTTAAAATCGTCAAACTACAATCTGGATATCTAGAACCCAGTTCATACACACGACGGTATTCACTTGTCAAATCGACGTAGAACGTCATAATCGCCGTCTGCATGTAATAAGAGTACTTTAACTTAGCCCCAGTCTGCTTCTCGATCTTTGGTAACGTTCCCATCATAATTCGAATCGTCTGTAATCTAGTAGGTTCTGCTACTTCGATTCTTTGAAAACGTCTTGTGAACGCTTTATCTCGTAAGATGTAACGCTCGTACTCTTCTGTCGTCGTTGCACCAACTACTTTAATCGTACCACGACCTAACCCTTCCTTGAAGATATTGGCAAAGTCAACGGAAGACTCCGCTGTAGCACCAATCAACATATGAATTTCATCGATAAACAAAATCGTCTTTTCACGTTCTTTTAACTCGTCAATCAAAAGTTGTAACCGTGATTCTCCATTTGGTAAACTTCCTAGTAAAGATGCTGTCTTAACGTTAATGACACTGAATCCTTTTAAAGCATCTGGAACATTTCCCTGTTCAATACGGTAAGCCAATCCTTCGATAATAGCCGTTTTACCAATACCAGGTTTACCAGTTAAAATGGCAGATTTTTCTGGTGTCAACAAAACCAAAATCAATTTTTGCAATTCTTCATCTCTACCAATAGCTGGATTCGTAATATATGTCTTTTGACAATAGTTTTCACCAAAGCTACGTAACATACTGAACTTTCCTGGCTCAGGTTCCGGATCTGGAGGAAATGGAACCGCTGGAATCGTATCCGCTTTTTCAGGTTCAATAATCGGGACAACTCCAACCTCATCTTTCGATTTTTGGTTATCGACCTTCGCTTGTTGTACTTCAACAGGAACCTCTACTTGAACAGGTTCCTCTTTTGGCACATCTTTAATCTCAATTTGACGATCTGCATCGTTTCTCTCTGCAACAACTTTTCTTAAAATTGCTTGAATATCAATAGCCATAATAATCACATCCTATTATCTATCAAAATTATATCATAAATTGCGAACTATCAAACAACTTTCCTTATTAGAATGCACAAAAAAAGTATATTTCAAATATACTTTTTAATCTTGAACTGGATTTTTTACATAAATTGGTCCGTTTTCTTTTGTAGAAGTAGCTAATTTTGGCTTTTGCGTAAAGTCAACTTTACGATTCATAGTAGGAAGAACAATGACTGTATGAGCACGATCTTCCTTAGATGGAACTTCTAACTCATAAGGAATGCCACAAGCATGACAAGCCATTTCAAAGAACTTACCAACTTCAAATTCATGTCCTTGTACAGAAATGGTATCAAAATTCAATGGATGTTTGCAATTCGTCGTATAAGATGAAATAAATCGTTCAATTTTTTCGATTTGTTCCTCTGGACTAGCACCTTGAAAATCCCGATGAGCAAGTTTATCGATACCGTACTTTCGTACACAGTAATCCAAAACAGTCTCTCTTGCTTTTAACAAATCTTTCTTAGTAGTCCGAAATCCTTTTCCTTCAAAAGAATCGTCTAACAACAGTTTTTTACAATCGAAACCACGTTTGACACTACTTACACTCCCAACATAATTCTGTGGATCTAACGTAATCGCACGATTTTCATCTTCACTATTTAACACAACAATATCATGTAATCCCTTCGGTACAAAAATTGTTTGAGTGGTAACCCGGCCATATGGCAAAGCCTTCGAATACGTAATTAAATCCTTTAAAAATTTAGATTGTGCACTACAAACACCTTTTCCTAAAAGTGCCGCATTCATTCTACTATAACTAAGTTCTGGAATTAAACTGACATCAGCAAAATCATTTTCGTTAATTTGATAATTTTCATTACAACAAGTAAGTCTTAAATACTCCAAAAAATTAAACATCTTTTCTCGGCCTGTAAAAGTATCATTTCCCAAGTTTTTTACAACATCTCTTAAAGTTTTTTGATACCAATAAACTAGTTGGCCAAAATTGGAATTATTTTCTTCTCTACTTCCTGTATCAAAGAAACTAAAGAATGTACTACTTGGTTCACTAGAATTTAAATAATCTAAAATATCTTCACTATTTTCCTTTACACTTTTCACTACTTCAGATAAATGCTTATACTCATGCTCAAGTTCTACAACATCAGATGATAATAATTTCATTTTTTTATTTTTCGCTCCTATTCTATTTTATCTGCAAGTGACTCCGCCAAAAGACGTGTAAGTAATCACCCGGGATAGCTCGTAACCTTATATCCCCTCACTAGCCCATTTATTATACCACAAAATAATTCTTTGTTAAAGTCCCAAAATGTGCTATAATACTAGAAAATATAAAGGAGGACGTATGAGTAAAATTATTAAAACCCGTGAAAAAGGAAATTTAATCGTAATCAGTGGCCCATCTGGAGCTGGCAAAGATACGATTGTAAGAGAAGTATTAAAGAAAAATAAAAATATCTGGATATCCATCTCCATGACGAGTCGTGCCATCAGAAAAGGAGAAGAAGAAGGTCGTGACTACTTCTTTATCACTGAAGCTGAATTCAAAAGACGAATCAAAGATGATGTATTCCTAGAATATGCAAAATATAATGACCACTACTATGGTACTCCAAAAGATAAAATTAATGAAAAACTAGATGCTGGTATCGATGTCATTTTGGTAATCGAAATTCAGGGTGCATTAAAAGTAAAAGAACTGGTGCCAGATGCCATCTTCATATTTATCTTGCCACCTAGCATGGCAGAACTAAGAAAACGATTAGTCAACAGAAAAACAGAAGATAGAGATAAAATCTTAAAACGATTCCGTCGTGCTTATCAAGAAATCAACGAAGTTACCAAATACAACTATGTCGTAACAAACGATGATTTAGAAGATGCTGCAAACAAAGTCAATGCCATTCTTCTTTCTGAACGTTGTCGTGTCGATCGTATCGAAGAAGTTTACCTAAACAACGAAGAAGAAGAAATTCACGAATTACTAGTCGATAAAGATTTAGAAAACAAAGAAAGGGAGCTATAACAACTCCCTTTCTAACGGACTAAAACCGCTTTTGCGTTTCTCCTACATTTTACAGTAAATCTAGTTTTACAGCGAGGACACTTACAAGTATGAGTGCCCTTTTTTAATGGTAATCGTAACATCTCATGACAATGTGGACATCTTTTATAAAAATGAGAATCCCGGTCACGAAATCTTCTTCCCACCATATCGAAAAACCTAGAAATTCGATTTTTCACTTTTAAATAGGCCTTGTTTTCTCTTCTTCTAGCAGGAATATTTTTAGATAATGCTCGAAATACAATCCAAATGGCTAGGACTAATAAAATGACATTTAGAACGGTCGAGCGTACAAATAAACTGATAACAAAGAGAATTAAATAGAAAAGAAAGGACGCACGATACAAGTCATCCGCCCCATTTCGCCCTATAAAGAAACGGTAGAGTGCAAGACGAATTTTATTCATCATTTTGACTCTTCCTTCCGCCACTACTCTTCTTAGTTTTACTAGAATTCTTTCTAGATTTCTTTGGTTTTACTTCTTCTACTAAAGCATCTTGTACATCATCTTTTTGATATTTTTTCTTAGCATCTTTTTCGGATTTGGTTTCTTTCTTTTCATCTTTCTTTGCTTCTTCTGTCTTTTCAACTGGAGCATAAGTCTCATCTGGTAAGACATTTCCTTCACGATCTAACATGACAACTTTGGTTCCTGCAATAAAGTCGTGTAATCCACGTCCATCGATACGAACCATAACCATGAATAAGATGACATAGTATACCAAGTCCCTAGCAATCGTGACAAAATCGATTGCGGTATAATAATTATCGACACTTAACGTTCCTACTAAAATCATTTGAATGATCGTAAATACAGATTGATATAAAATCAAACTACGAACGGTATAACGAACAAATCCAGCATCCTTACCATCCTTAGTAACAACTTTTAAACGTAACAGACGTTTTCCAATTGTCTGTCCATTGGTAAATATTGGTAATAATCCAAAATAGATAATAATCATAACAATGTAAATGACATTATAAATCATCATGTTCTTTTCAAGACTATAATTGATATCATAGAACTGATCGTTATAAGAATTTGCAATCGATTCTTTTAAACCATCGATATCTTCTTGTGTCACTTCTGTCTTGTCATTTAAAACATCGAACTCAGTTCCAAAATACGTATAATCATTCTTTAAATTATCTAACTCTTCAGCAGAAATTGCTTGGTCTTCATATGCTGAATCGATATCATCCATGACCTCTATTCTCTGACTATAAAGTTCCAAATACATTTCGTAATCTGCTGTATAATCAGCGTATTGTGGATTAATAAATGAAATACTTGCAACGAGTGTTGCTAAAATATTGATAATAAAAATATCAACGACGTATGCTGCTAATCTTTTGAAGAATTTTTGCATCTAATCAACTCCCATTAAACATTATAGCATAAATCTCTAAAATCATTCATCTCTTCTTTATGTAAAATTGTGTAAGAAAAAAAGAATGTACAAAAACATTCTAATAATCGATTATTTCGAAGAAGTTGCAGAAAGCGGTGTCATCCTCTTAATGAACTGTCTACCAGAAACATCTAAAATGGTCGAAAATTCAAAAATAATTTTGCATCAAATCAAAGAACTTCCACTCTTCTAATTTTTCTTTTTTTGATAAGCGGTACCAGTATCTAAAGTCTGTTCTGATTCTCCTATTATCTCCTCTAACGTCAACTGAATATCAGACAATTTCTGATCTCTTTGAACTTGTTCTTGCAAACCAGATTCAACGCTTGTAAGAACAGTTCCAAACATAGACAAACGGGTATTGTACTCAGATTCAATTCGATTCAATTCTAATTGTTGTACCATCGAAGAATCTTTAGGTCTAACTTTCTGACACTCTAAACGATATTGAAGTAATAATTGTTTTAAAGAATTGGCATATGATGATTGAACACCATCTGGAAGATTCTGAATTCTTCTTGTCAATTCATCAAACTGAATTAGACACGGACTCATAATATTAGATTGTATTTGTTCTTGATGTTCTTCATCATAAGGGGAAGACTGTTGCAGAGCCAAAGTTTGTTGATATTTTTCAAATTGTTGTCTTCTTTGATTGAGTTGCACCTCAGATTTTTTTAAAAGACGATTTGACAAAATATGAATCACAGGTTTATCGAGATAATACGGAGATAAAAATGTAGTAGCACAACAAATGGCAGAATTTACCAAAAGTGGTAAATCAATCTGAAACAATAATAACGTAGTTAAAAGAATCATATTAATAGGTATAAAAAATAGCCACCGCAAAGTAACATATTTTTCTTCTACATCTTTTTTACTGTATTTGTCATCTAAATGATAAAATTTCTGCACAGCATCATGCTTCGCTTTTTTAGCAAGATATTCATGATAAGCTTGAAAGAATGTAGGAACCTCTTCTAAATTTACTCCTTCTGGAAAATTACTAGAAAAACGAAAACTTTCCCAAATATCAGAGGCATCTTGAAGAAATTGATGCACACTTGGAAACTTCTTAGGAGAAACTTTACAAGAATAATCATCAATCCACAAAAGATTCGTCTTTTTATCTTCTCTTATTTCGTAACCAAACCCATGTTCAAAAAACAAGTTCCACATAACATTCTTAAAATTTTCTTCCGTTATCTTATCTGTATCAAAATAATCTTGTAAATCATCTAGTTCCATATACATTTCCTTTCAAAAATTAATGATGTTGACCAGCACTTGCACTCTTACGAAGCACTTTTGGTTGATTAGTTCCCTTTCTAGTTACATCCGTATCATCACTTTCTAATAACATAGCAGTTAACTGCTCATTCAAAGTTTGCAATTGTTGAATAGAATCGATATCATCACGTTGCTGTTGATCTGCATTTAAAATATCTTGTCGCAATAACACCAAACGATTATTAAATGCAGACTCAATTTTGATTCGTTGTGATTGTCTCTCACTCTCTTGTTCTAAACTTGAAATACCACCAATAGCATTTTGATAACGATTTAAAAGGTCTTTTGTTTGCTTGATCATTTCTCTTTTTTGAACCGAATCCGGTAATTTTTCTAACGATGCACAAATTTCTTGAAAAGAAGAAATTACTGGAGACACAGAACCAACCCGTTCGCTATCCTGTTTAAGAGTAATCGTTTCTTCTTTTGTTTTCTCATGTAAAAATTCACGATAATCTGACAAAATACTATTTTTTTGCGACTTTGCTTCTTCCGTTCTCTGATAACGCTTCAATTGTTCTTTCAATTTCTCATCATTTTTCGAAGCTTTATATAAAGACCGTAAAGCCGGTATCGCATTTTGTAACAATAAATTAGTCGCAGGAATCACAATTGGAACCCAAAGAGGAAAAACTGGTAATCCATTTTGTAATCCGCAAGACAAAATCAACATGATAGTCGATGGAAGAGCACCTCTAAGAGCAAACATAGTCATTTTTTCTCTGGAAACCTCATCTTCATCAAAATAATCTAACGTCGGTGTATAAACATCATGACGCGCTTTACGCATAGCAATCTGAGAATGGTTTTCTTCCAAAGTAGTTAAAAAGCAATTTTTTTCATCATCGGCAATATCACTAGGCAACTCCTTGTCGCTTTGATAAGCCATATAAATTCGATACGCATTTTGAAAAAATTCATGAATTTCCGGGTACTTATCATATTCCACAAACAAATCTTGAGATCCAATTGTTAAATGATACTCCTCCACATCGCGCCACTTTACACCGTTAGGTGTATAATGAAAATATCCATTAAGCAAAATTTGTTCCCAACATTTCCTCTTAAACTCCTCTAACGATAAATACTCATCTGAAATCAAATTGTTATTTACAAGAATTCGTTTCTGATCATTATCATAATTAACAAAAAAATAGTGAGTAGTGCTAATGTAACCCATCCTGTTTCCTCTTTTCCATGTAAAAGTAGCCCTATTATACATCAAAAACCGCCAAAATCATAGAGGGTTTTGACGGTTTTTAAAGTGTTTGGTATTAAGTGTATGATAATGTTTGACAATTTCTTCATCGTAAGGAACAATTTTTCCTTCCGGTAATAGTAAAATTCGACCAATTCCTAAATCGTGAACAAACTCAGGATTGTGACTTACTACTAACATCGTTCCTTCAAAACTTTGGAACGCTTTAGAAATAATCTTTTGTGTATCCGGATCCAAGTGGTTTGTAGGTTCATCTAAAATCAAAAAATTAGCACCAGAGACAGACAATTTAGCAAGAGCGACCCGAGACTGTTCTCCAGGCGATAAAATGGAAACGTTCTTGAATACTTCATCCCCTGAAAATAAAAATCTTCCCAATGCAGAACGAATCTCTTTATCATTTAAATCGGTATCGTGAAAATTATCGAAAATCGTCGTCGTTTTATCTAGCAATTCATGTTCCTGAGCATAGTAGCCAATATCGGTGTGATTGCCAATTTCAATCGTACCAAAATCTGGTTTTAAAATTCCAACAATCAGTTTTAATAACGTACTTTTTCCAACACCGTTTTCGCCTACAATCAAAAACTTTTCGCCTTTATGTAAACTAAAAGAAAGTTTATTAATGATTCCCTTCGGTTTCGTTTTGTCGTATTTAAAACATAACTTTTCAACTCGGACAGGTGTCATACCACTTTCTCTTTTTACATCCATCTGGAATGTAACTTGTCGCATAGAAGGCGGAACTTCTATCTTGTTCTCTAATAATTTTGCCAGTTTCTTTTCTCTATCTTGCGCCATCTTTTTCCGTTTACCATTTCCATGTTCATACTTTTGAACAATTGCTCGTAACTTATTCTCTTCCCGTTCTTCAATCTTTGCTTGAAACAATAAATTCTTTTCGTGTTCGGCATGAAGTTTTAAAAAGCGATCGTAATTTCCCGGATACAATTCCATTTTATGAGTTCGTTTATCTAAAAATAAAATGGTCGTTGCAACTTGATTCAAAAACTCTGTATCGTGTGAAATGATAAAAATCGTACCAGAATAGGATTTTAAAAACTGAACGACATAATCTTTCGTCATCAAATCCAAGTGGTTTGTCGGTTCATCTAACAAAATAATTTCTGGTTTAGAGTACAGTAGTCTAGCAAATGCCACTGTAGACTTCTGTCCTCCAGATAAATTTTTAAGCGGTTGATCTAACATATCGCCATCGATATGCATGCCTTCGATAATTTTTAATAAAATTGTATCTGCCTTATACTGTTCGTAATACTCCAGATCACTTTGAATTCGATTGATTTTTTGATACAAAATCTTTTCTTTTTCTGGGTGTTCAGCCAACTCTTCGTATGTACTTTGTAACTTTTTCTCTAACTGTTCAATCGGTCTTCCAGATTCCAAAAACTCAAACACAGTCATGTCGAGTGATGGAATCTCATCGGTAATCACCTGCGGCAATAAGGCAATTTTCTTTTTGGATTCCAAAATAATCTCACCATCGTCAGGCGTTAACTCTTTCGTGAGTAATTTAAAAAATGTACTTTTGCCAGCCCCATTCACACCAACCAAACCGATATGTTCCCTCTCTGGAATATATAAATCGATATGATCAAAGATTGGTTGAGTTCCAAACGACAACGTTAAATTTTTTAATCGCATGTCATATCACCTCAAAACTAACAGTAATTATAACAGAAACCAATAAAAAAAGGAAGACAATCTTCCTTACGTCAACATATGATCTACTTTAATAGAATATTGAAGGTCTTTTCCCTTCTTTGGAACGTGCTTAGATAAATAAGAAATCAGTTCATCCTCAGCATAATCTTTTTCAAAAGGTTCTACCAAATCAAACAACACTTGAATCGCACCTTTTTTCTCGACAATCCGAAAATCGTGAACTTCTAAATTGGCATCGTATTTCTTTAAAGCATCTAATACTTTTTCCTTCAACTCTATGACAACTGGATTATCGATTTCCACCGGGTCCGTATGAACGGCAATATTGATACCAAACTCTCTATAAAAATCATCTTCAATTTGATCTGCAATCTGATGGGATTCCATAAAACTCATCTTGGCATCCAACTCTACATGCACACTGACAAAATTAAATGAAACACCATAATTGTGAATGACCAAATCGTGAATTCCCAACACTTCTGGATACGTTTTCAACTTCTTTTGTAATCGTTCCACTAACTCTTCGGATGGTCGTTCTCCAATCAAAGGATCAAGTGCTTTTTGTAACAAACTGATGGCACTATAAATCACAAAGAATGAAATCAAAAGTGCCGTATAACCATCGATATTAATATGGAACACTTGCATGACAATCATCGAAAGTAAAATAGAAAGTGTAGAAAGCATATCGTTTCTACTATCCATTGCCGTAGCCTTTAACGTATCGGAATCAATTCGCCTACCAAAGTCTAAGTAAACCATCATTTGAATTCCTTTAACAAGAACAGCCACAATCAAAACTAAATATGTGACCACATCGATTGTCAAAGATGATGGATGTAAAATCTTTTCAAATGACTCTTTGGCAAAAAAAAGACCAATGAAAAAGATAAATAACGAAACAAATAAATTGGCAATGTATTCGTACCGTGCATATCCATACGGGTGCTCCTTACTAGGACGTTTAGCCGAAAAACGAAATCCTACCAACGTAATAATCGATGCAATCATATCAGATAAATTGTTCGTAGCATCAGCTAAAATCGTAACACTGTTAGAAAGGAAACCAATAATGAGTTTCATGACACCCAAAAGAATATTGGTAAAAATACCAAAGAAGGATGCCACTGTACCATAGCGATTACGAACACTAGCAGATTCTACATTCTGATAATTTGGAATAAACCATTTTTTTAACATAAATACACCCACTAAATCTTATGATGAGAAACATTTAAAATTACTCGTCCAAATTTTTAACGTAAATACGAAGTTCTTTATAATAGTAAGCACTTCCAATTAAAAAGGAAAGAAAAGCAGCAAAACAACAACCTAAAATCCACATTAATGTATTAAGTGTATAGTAATTAGCTCCAAAGCACCAACCGAACAGCATTCCAAATAAGAACAAAAATGTCAAAATCAAAAAGAAGAAAAACGCTGCATATGCAAGAGTAAAAACAGTTCTACCATAAGCAGTACGAGAAAATTTACGAATCATTTTCCGCATTCCTTTTATATCTAAATCGTATATCATATTATCCCTACTTTCTTATCTTAAGAATATCATTATATTAGAAAAAAAGCCACAAAAACATAATGAAATCATCATGTTTTACATCATGAAAAAGTTTTATGAATATTGACTGGTAATTCCAAAGTACTCTTCTAATGTAATCCAGTCGCCATTATTATATAAAGCACTTGCTAACTCTTTCCCAACATAGCGAATATGCCATGGTTCGAAAATATAACCTGTAATAGACTCTTTTCCTTCTGGATACCTTATGATAAAACCGTATTCAGAACAGTGTTCGTTTAACCATTGCCCTTCCTTGGTGTTTTTAAAACTTTGCGACAAACTGTTGATATCAGCAGCAAGTCCAGTCTGGTGTTCTGAGTGTCCTGCTCGTGCCGAATAGGTATCAGCTTTCGCTTTTCCATCACGACTCACATAGTTATTATAAATTGTATTCTGTCTAGAATAAGAACGATACCCACTGATAACAGAAAGAGAAATTCCTTCATTAGCAGCAGCACTTTGCATTGTAGAAAAAGCATTCTGGAAAGAATCTAATAATCCACCCGGATTGTAACTACTAGGAAGTGTATAACTCTTGTTGGCAATTAACACACCATCGATATAATAAAGTCCGTTAATTTGTTCAATTGTATATCCTTTCGAAGTTGTTCCAACAATCTGAGATTCACCAGAACTAGGAACTTCCGTGGTAGGTTTTTCTTTTTCTTTTACAATCAATTTAAAATTCTCCGTCGCTTCATTGCCAGAAGCATCTCTAGCAACATAAGAAAGCGCATATTCACCAGCAGCAGACAAATCGTAATTACCAGAAACAGATGTTTCCACTTCATCGTGACTATTATCAGTAACCGTTATATCTTTTAACAAATCGATCGTTTCATCTTTGTAAACAGTAATATCACGAACTCCTTCGATAGAAGGTGCAACATCATCTATAACTACAACAGAAATATTTTTTTCTTCGCCACGAAAAGAAAAGTATCCTTCATAGGTGCCAGCATGATAAATTTTACCATCCTCTAAAGGCATTGTTGACCAAGTAATTTCTGAATCTTCTACCCGCTTTAAATCATCAGAGTCTATATAATCTTCTAAAGTCGGTAACTCTTCTCCAATCAAAATCTGAATAGATTCTTGATATTTCAAATCCCTATTACTCAAACAAAAGAACAAAACAGCAATCAATGCGAGAATCAAAACAAAGATTACCAAAATGATTTTCGTTCTTTTTTTCAAAAATGTTCGTTTCCGTTTCATTTAAATACATCCCTTTCTACCACGTTATAACTATGCAGCATCCTCTAAATCCATAGACTCTGTCTCATCTTCAGAAGAGACATCATCCGCATTCTTTTTCAAGTCATCAAACATCTTAGCCATCGTCGGATTTTTATGAGTTAATTTCTTAATCGTCAAATCTTGTGCTTTGTTGTTAGCAAGACGTAAATTATCCTCTGTCTTTAGCAAGTGCTCTTTTGTCTTTTGTAAGTGATCAATCGTTTTATCAATTTCTTCAATTGCTTTAGCAAATCGTTCACTAGCAAGACGATAATTTCTACTGAAACTATCTTTAAATGTATTGATGTTTTGTTCAAAATGCGTGATATCGATATTTTGACTGCGGACGAGTTCTAGTTCATTTTTATATTCCAAGGATTTAGATGCTAAATCTTTAATTAATGTAATCAGTGGAATAAAGAATTGCGGCCTGATGACATACATTTTTTCATACTGATAAGAAACGTCGACAATCCCAACATTGTAATATTCATTATCTAATTCTAGCAAAGAAACCAAGACAGCATATTCACACTTTTTCTCTCTTCTATCTTTATCTAATTCCTTAAAGAAGTCTTCATTTTTGTGTTTAGTTGCCGTTTGATCTGCTTCATTCTTCATCTCAAACATGATGGAAACAATTTCACTCGTATGTTCATCATCTGCATATGCCCTAAAAATAAAATCGCCCTTAGAACCAGTCTTTGCATCGTTATCTTTTTCAAAATAACAATTTTTAAATAACGAACGCAACTTATTAAATTCCGTACTACAATGTTGCTCCAAACTTTCGCCAATCATTTTGGTAGATTGTCTTGCTTTGAAATCTTTGTAATATGCAATCTGCTCATCTTTATCCTTTAACTTACTTTCATAAGATTCTTTCATAGAAGTCTCTTTTAATTGAAATTCTTTTTCTTTTAAACTTAACTCATTACTCAACGAATCGATTGTTTTATCTTTGGCACTGATGGCTTCCACCGCTAATTTATTTTCTGTATCTTTTAATTTTAAATCGTTTTCTAACTTTGTCTTAGATAACGTTAGTTCACTGATTTTAGACGTGTATTCTTTTTCTACTGCTGCTTTTGTTAGTTGTACCGCCTGTTTCTTTTCCTCTTCACTAGATTGTATCCGTGTCTCTAAATTGGCATTTGCCATCTTCAGTTGATTGACTTGCTCTAGTAGTTTCTTCTCCGTATCTGCTTTGGCAAGTTTAACAGCACTTTCTAGTTCTCTTTGAAATTGTGCCTTCCGTTCATTTAACTCTTCTTCAAATGTATGATCGCGAACCTGTTTTACAATAGATTCATAATCTTGTTCATCGATTTGAAAAACCGTTCCACATTTCGGACATTTAATTTCATTCATAGATAACACTCCCTTTTCTTGTTGCTACTAACTGTCATAATTATACCACAATTCATCAAACAAATTTGTAGCAATTCCATACATTGAAAGATATATTTTTAAATACTCTCAAACTTAAAATATTAAACAAAAAATGCAATTAAAACATTTACAAAAAGACATTCCCTTGATATAATCATATCGAAACGGACATATAATATAAATGTAGATAAATATCTACACCTTGGTCTATTAAAAATTTAATGGATCAAACCCGTGTTGGCGCCAAGCGCCGCAGAAAGACAACCATCGGTTGTCTTTTTTATTATATTAAAATCTTTTTTTGTTAAGTTCTTTCAGTATTTTTCGAATTTCATCATTTGTAAAAAAATACATCTCAGCTTTTGCAAATTTAAGTTTATTTTTATATTTATAATCGTACTTATCAATATACGTCAACATATCAGAAACTTGAAATAATCGTTTTTCCTTATGGTTAAAATTTACTTTGTGTTCAAATCCATCAAATTGAGAGAAAATAGAATCTAATACAATCCCTAATGTTTCCTGACCATTATCATAGTACAGGACAATTTTATCAAACTTATCAAAAAAATCTTTATGAATTCGAATCATTTTATTAATTTCACTAGACAATTGTCTTCTCAATACCATTTTATTATCAGAGTATCTTTTGTCTATCATAATAGTTTGATATTGAACAGGAATTCTTCTTGAAAATTGATAAATTGCATTAAAAATACTTTTTCTTGTTTGGATACTATAATTCTTATAATCTCCTCTATGCATAATCAAATCAGCCATATGAATCATATCAGTATAACCAATCTTTGCTAGTCTTTCATTTAATCGATTAAGTTCAAAGGTAATATTGGAATCTTGTTCATGAAAAGTAAAAGAAACTCCATATAACTCTGAAGAACCATTACCAAAGCCAAATTCGCCAGTCTCATCCACAAAAACATTTACCCTCCTCATGATGTATCCCTTCTTTCTACCAATATAATCCAAACAAAACAGCCAATTATCATTCCCGTCCTGAATATCCTACTTATATTATTAACCATTCCAAATTATATTGTTGTTGAAAAGAATACCTAAGTAATAAAAGCAACATGAACATTGCAAGCAAAAGAAAAAGAGCATAGATCATAATACCTTTAAAGTTCACACTAAATAAAAAGAACCAAAATATGGTAAAA
>OBJG01001917.1_pt1 | contig 14180 bp, 14 predicted proteins | sample 1517941 | NCBI WGS metagenome assembly OBJG01 (sample SAMN04571712, study PRJEB22368) | human gut metagenome | biome: human gut; material: stool | host: Homo sapiens | place: Luxembourg | collected 2012-09-21
CTGCGGTTGAATAAACCGTGCCGGTTCGATTCCGGCCATCTGCACCATTAGAACCACAGACAGTTGAGAAGATTGTGTCTGTGGTTTTAATTATAAAATTGCTAGAATTTTCTAACAAATTTCTAACAATTTGAAATATTTTCTTTAGTAGATGTATTAGAGCCCAGATCTAATATATCTTTTTTATTGCCATTAAAACTTAATGCATTTTCAATAGCTGTAGCAGATTTAATCTTTGTACTCGAATCCAAATGTGCATATCTTTCGGTTGTTTTAGAACTAGAATGTCCTAGCCAATCTTGTATTTCTCTTAAAGATATTCCTTTTTTCAAAAGTAAAGTTGCACAACTATGTCTTAAATCGTGAAACCTTATTTTTCTTAAATCATTCTTTTTTAGAATTTCTTTAAATTTATGACTTACATAGTCAGGTTTTCTTAAATTACCCATTTCATCTACACAAACGAAATCTTTAAATTGTTTATTGTAACTTTCTTTAAATATAGACATATAGTATTCTTGCATTTTTCTAGTATAGAGTAAAAGTTCCTCAATTTCTTTAAATAAAGGTAATGTTCTATAACTAGATTTATTTTTTTTCTTTCTTTTAGTAATTGTTTTGGTTTTCGTTTTACTATTTTCGTTTTCATTTGTAACAGTTACTACTTTATGACTTATTGTAATTGTTTTATTTTCAAAATCTATTGCAGACCATTTAATACCTAGAACTTCACTTCTTCTTAAACCATAAAAAGCAGTTAAATAAACTATTAGTTCTAAAGTAGTATCTTTTACAACTTTAAATAAATTATTAAGTTCTTCTTCATTGTAATAATCAGCAATAAATTGTTCTTGCTGTGGGCGTCCAACTTTTATAGCAGGATTATTTGGTATTAAATCAGTTTGTACTGCATAATCTAAAGCCTTTCTAATATTAGCATGATATTTCGTTACAGTAGTACCTTTTAAACCTTGAGAATATAACCAATTATAAAAATCTAAAATATGTACTGGTTTTAAATCTTCAAGCATTACGGGATTTTTAGTAAAATATTCTTTTGTTCTGCCTTCGATTTGTCTTTTATAACCTGTATATGTAGATTCTTCAACTTGATGTTTTATCATATCAAGCCATTTAATCATAAAATCTGAAAATAGTATTTGTACCTTTTTATCTTCTGTTTTTGTAGTTGTAATTGTTTCTAATTTATTTATAAATTCATCTCTTATTTGAATAAGTTTCTTTTCAGCTTTTTTCTTACTCTCGTGTTCTTTAATTCCTGTAGATACCCATTTTAATTTTCTTTCGCCATCTACATAGTAAGTTAATACTGTATAAAAAGTCTTATTCTTAATTGTTAAATATGCTGTTATGTTATACATTAAAATCTCCTTTCTTAAATTTAAACAGTATTTTTATTGAGTTAAAAAAGCGATAACATTTATCTTAGGTATTCTATATAGCTTTCCAACTTTAATTGCTTTAATAGTACCTTTTCGTACTAATTCGTATGCTGTTTGTTTGCCAATATTACCAAGCATTGATTGTAGTCCAGATACATCAACAACATCAGGATAATCTGCAAACATTTCTTGAGTATAATTGTTATTTTGCATCGCATTCCTCCTTATCTTTCAAAATCAACATTTTGCATATGATTAGTAGATTATATTTACTATGTCCCGTCTACTTAAGGGAATATTATAGATAGTTTTACCTACATAGGAATTTCACCTCTCCGCTATCAGCCGAGCGACTCCTCAACATCATGTTAAGCCAAGCCGAAGTATCATTATTGTGTTCCATAATACTTTCGTATGACACTATTTTTTAGTGTGTTTTTCAATGTGCTTTTTCTTGTTTGCAATTTTTATTTGCAAAACTATTGTAATAATGATAACATTATAGTATAATAATTATAAGATGTCAATAACAAATTATAAAAAAATAAGAATTGTTAACATTGAATTGGAGGAAATATTGAAATGAAAGCAAATTTACCAGAAAATAAATTTTTTGATAGTTTTTATATATGGTTTAATAAGGACACCAAACAAGAATATTATGCAACACCAATGTATTTTTATCAAAATGGTATTAAGATGGATAATGATAAAAGAATAGTAGAAATATTTTATAATAAAAAAGCAAAGTTAGAAAAGTCAGAAGAAGGACTTAAATTTCCAGGCAATACTTATTTTCCTTACATTGAGAAATTTGGTATGTTTTTGTTAAGATTTTTAAATGCAAATTTAGAAACATTTGAAACTGCCTATGAAACCTTCTTTTTTGCCTATGGTTTTGAATTATTAAAAGAATTAGATGAAGAATACACTTTTGAATTAAAAGGAAAATATAAAGACAATGCCGAATATATAAGTAAAGTTACAAAAATTTACAGCGATTTACAATATCAGATTCAAGAAATACAACAAGAATTAACTTTTGCAGTAAATTACATATATAATATTGAGGAAAAAGAAAAATTAAAAGCATATACCCCTAGTCAAAGATTTGCTGTTTATTTAATAAAAAGAAAAGGTGAACTTTACACTTACAATAAAAACGACAATATAATTAGAGATAGTTATTCAAATAAATATCTTGAATTTATGGGCGATAGCGAAGAAAAATTACTTAATAGCTTAAAAGATAATAGTATGTTTATTTCAATGATAGATACGCACAAAAGCAACGACTTATCAAGTATATGTTATGCAGTATTAGAAGAATTAGTAAAAACAGCTAACTACCCTATTAAGAAATGTCAAAATTGTGGTATGTATTTTATACCAAGTTCAAGACTAGATGAAATATACTGTGATTATCCAAAAGCAAATGGAAAAACTTGTAGAGCACAAGGAGCTGTACAAGCATACAATGAAAGACTAAAACAAAACAAGGCATTAGCAGAATACAGAAGATTATATCAATTAAAATCAATGGCAGTTGGTAGAAATAAAGACAATAAACAGATGAAGAAAGATTTTGAACAATGGAAAAAACAAGCTAAAGTTCAAGTAAATAAATTAAAACATGGATTATTAACAGAAGATGAAGTTTATGAGTGGTTAATAAATAATAAGTAATGGAGGAACGAATATGCAATTAAACAAAATAACTATAATTAATTTTAGATCTATAAAAGAATTAGAGTTAAAACCAGAACCTAAGTGCCAAATATTTGTTGGAGAAATTGAGGCTGGAAAATCTAATATACTAAAATCCATATCATATCTAGCGAAAGATTCAAAGCCAAAGAAAAAAGATATGAGAGAACCTGCTGACGGAGAAAATATAGATGATTCATATATAGATTATGATTTTGAATTTACAAATGAAGAACATCTTGAAATTTATAATCATTTTAAGAGTGTAATATATAGTGAAAATGAGAAAACATTAGTGATTAATCAAAAAGAAAATAAATTAAATATGCCTGAATTATTTAAACATATTATGGGGTATATTCGAGTAAACTTTATTGAAGAAACTAGAACAACGAGTATTTTTAACATACCTAAAATTGATTTTGAACAGAATTGGAAGATTGTTCCTTCAAAACAAACATCTCTATTAGTAAAAAATATTAAGCAAGACAAGGAAATTGATATATCAAAGTATAAAATAGTTGATATTACTAATCTAGAAATCCCAGAAAATATTGTACTAGAAAATCTTACTTCAAGCTATTTTACCAATTTAGTAAAAGATTTTATTGTTGAAATGGTAAATAAAATGATTCCCAATGTGATATTTTGGGAATATAGTGAGATAAATTTATTACCTTCCAAAGTGAATTTAATAAATTTCTGTAAAGACCCTAATACTTGTAAGCCTTTAAAAGCTATGTTTGATTTACAAGGAATTGAAAATATTAATGAACAAATTACGGAGGCAAAGGGTAAAAATAGAAATAGTTTAAGAAATCTATTAAAAAGAGTTGCTAAAACTACTACAAAACACTTTCAGTCGGTATGGCCTGATTACAAGAATGTAGAATTTTCACTTGAACCTGATGGAGAAGATATAATTATTGCAATCAGAGATACCTACAATGATTATGATTTATCTGATAGAAGTGATGGATTTAAACGATTTGTAACATTTCTACTATTAATATCTGCTAAAAACAAGAGTAATATTTTGACAGATAGTATTATAATTGTTGATGAGCCAGAAATTAGTTTGCATATAAAAGGACAAAGATATTTAAGAGAAGAATTAATTAATATATCTAGAAATAATATGGTTTTTTATAGTACACATTCTATTTTTATGATAGATAAAAATAATATAGATAGGCATTATATTGTAAAGAAACAAAAAGAAATTACAAATATTGAACAAGTAAATAAATCTAACTATATGGATGAAGAAGTAATTTTAAATGCATTAGGGTATTCTATTTTTGAAGCATTAAAGGAATTTAATATTGTATTTGAAGGTTGGACAGATAAACAGTTATTTGCAACATCTATTGTAAGGATGCCTGGAGAATATAAAAAGGATATTAATGTATTAAAAGATTATGGAACTTGTTTTTCTAATGGCGTAAAAGATATAAAAGCAACTTGCAATATTTTAGATCTGATTCCGAGAAAATATATTGTCCTAAGTGATAGTGACAAACCTGCAAAAGAAAAGCAAAAAGAATTTAGTCAGTATAATCCTAATACTTGGTTTAGATATGATGAAATTTATAAGAATAGAATAATAATTACATCAGAAGACTTTGTAAAAACCAATATTTTATATGCTGAATTAAATAAAATACTTAAATCAAAAAAATTAGAAGTAGCTATTACAGAACAAGATATAATATTATCACCAAATGGAAGAATAACGTTTATAGAAGAAAGCTTAAGAAAAGCTGATATAGAAAAAGATGCAATAAAAGAAATTTTACACGATTTAAAAGAAAACATATTTACTAATTTAAAATATACACAAATTGAAGATGACTATTATGAATTTTTAAAGCAACTTGTTACCTTTATTGAAAATAATATGAATAGGAGTTAAAATTATGAGCTATAATCTTGAAACAAATAGAATTGAAAACAAAGAACAACTAAATGAAGATTTTGAGCAAGAAGTTATTGCTTTTCTTAATTACAAAGAAGGTGGCATAATTTATGTTGGAATAAATAAAAATGGACAAGTTGTTGGAGTTGAAAATACTGACTTAACACAACTTCAAATTAAAGACAGAATTAAAAATAATATACAACCTTCTACTTTAGGATTATTTGATGTAACTGTGGAAACAATAGATAATAAAGAAGTAATCAAAGTTATAATATCAAGTGGAACTGAAAAGCCTTATTATTTAAGGAAAAAAGGAAGAACTCCAGAAGGATGTTATATTAGAATTGGTAGTAGTAAAGAAAGAATGACAGAGAGAATGATTGAAGAAATGTTTGCTAGACGAATAAAAAATTCTTTAAAAGAAATAGAGTCTCCTAGACAAGATTTAACATTTAGACAGTTAAAAATTCATTATGAAGGGAATGGAATGATTCTTAATGATAATTTTGCTAGAAATCTAAATTTATTAACTGATGATGGAAAATATAACTATAATGCTTATTTACTTGCTGACGAAAATGATATATCAATAAAACTTGTTAAGTATTTAGGAACAAGTAAAATGGAATTAATAGAAAATCAAGAATATGGGTATTGTTGTTTAATAACTGCTACCCAAAGAATTTTGGATAGGCTTACGGCGGAAAATACTGTTTATGCAAAAATTGAATACAATGGTAGAAAAGAAGTAGAAATGATAGATAGTAAAGCATTAAAAGAAGCGGTTATAAATGCAATGGTACATAGCGATTATACTTTAAGTACAACACCAATAATTGAACTTTATTCTGATAGAATTGAAATTACATCAGGAGGAGGACTACCACAAGGCTTATCACAAGAAGAATTTTTAGAAGGTGTTACTGCTCCAAGAAACAAAGAACTTATTAGAGTTTTTAAAGATGTAGATTTAATTGAAAATATAGGTTCTGGAGTTTTAAGAATATTAGACGCTTACGATAAAAGTTGTTTTAAATTTATGGATCATTTCTTAAGAGTATCTTTTAAATATAAAGAAAATCCATTCGAATATGACCAAGAAAATAACCAAGAGAGTTACCAAAAACAATTAAATGAATTTCAAGATAAAATTATTGCATTAATTAAACAAAATCCTAGTGTCACTCAAAAAGAAATGGCAAAAATGCTTGAAATATCAAGAGAAAAAGTTAAATATCATATAGCTATATTAAAAGAAAATAATATTATTATAAGAGAAGGTTCTACTAAAAAAGGAATTTGGAAAATCTTAAAATAATTTCTTGGTCGAAAAAACGACCAAGAAAACGACCAAGAAAATTTTACAAAAATAATGACCCATGTTATAATTTATATATAATAATAATTTTGGAGGATAAAAAAATGAGTGGAATTAAAATTATTAGAAGAAATGATAATAATGAACAACAAGAATCAGTTAAGCAATTATATGATAAGAAAATAGAAAAAATAATTTCTAAAATGCCAAAAAAATTAAGTTTTGAAGAAAAAGTGGATTTTTTATATTCTTTTTTGGTAAATGATTTAGGATATGATTATGAATGTTTGGAAAGAACTGCGAATGATACAGGCTTAGTTACTCCTACATTCTTTGCTGATATAGATGATGAAAGTGTGCCTAGTACATATCGTGGATATTCAAATACTTCTGATCCAATAAGTGCTTTCCTACATAGAAAAGCATTATGTGCTGCAACAAGTAAAATATTTAAAGATTTGTGTGATAGAGCAGGGATAAAATGTGAAATATGCAATGGTAAAACGGCAATAGTTGATGATGAATCAGGGGTAAGAAGGGGCCATGCTTGGAATATTGTAGAAGATGAATATGGACGTAGGAGCCATGTCGATGTAACATATGGAAGATTTGTAAAAGATAATCATGAATTCGAAAATTGTAAAGATAGAAAATTAGAAGATTTCTCTATGGTTAGTGATGAAGACCTAGTTAAAAGAGGTCCACACACTTTTGAAAAAAGTGTTAGTCGTTGTAATTATACTGTAACAAATCATTAGCAAATTAAAGAAAAAATATTAAGTAAATTAAATGAAGAAGAATTAGACACTGACGATATACAGCATTAATAAAAATGGAGTGATAGTAAAATTCATCACTCCATTTCTTCATATTCTAGCTCTTCCTCATATCCAATTTGCTTTTCTGGATCAAGATAAGTGTCATTTTCTATTTGAAAATCTCTAATAAATTCTTCTTCAGAAGAAACTAAAAATTTACTACATACCCAATGTATAAATTTATCTACTGTTTTTTGAAATGTATTTATAACTTTTCGTAAAAAGCTATTTTCCTTTTTAAGCTGATAAATTTCATCTTCATATTTGTTTTCAACTTTTCGTATTTCTTCTTTAAGTTTAATAGAATAGTCCTTTTCAATATTTTTGTACTTTTCTTTTAACTCTCTGTTTTCAGACATTATAGCTTTTCTTTCTTTTTCATATTTTGACGCTCTTTCAACAGTATTAACTTGATTTTGTAGTGTTAAATAAAGCAGAGAAATTTGTTCTTGTTGTTCTTTAATCATATTATCTCTGGGCTGTACAACTAATTCTTGTATTTTTTCATCTCTATTTCGTACTAATTTTCCAAAACTTTTAACATCAGGCGTTTTTGGTAATTCCAGTTTAATATCTTTAAGTACTGTTTTAGTATTTTCAAAATTTGTAATTTTCTTATAATCTTCAACAGATAAATGTACTCTTTCACTTGGATTTCCTCTTTCTAAATTAAATCCATTTGCAGTAATATAAGAGTGAAAAGCATTTTGTAATTGTCTATAACTATCTTTAGCTTTCCAAAATTCACTACAAGCAATTTTATCAATATCATTTCCTTTTTTATCTGTAATATGAACAACAGGAATAAATACTAAATGCATATGTGGACTTTCCTCATCCATATGCACTTTTGCAGACAAAATATATTGTTTTCCTAAATTTTTATATTCACATACAAATTTATAGGCAGTTTCAAAATATCTTTTAGTTTCATCTTCTCCAATTGTATCAAAGAAAGTTTTATCAGATGTAATTATATATTCACAAATAATATTACTAACTGTTTTAATTTGACCTTTTAAATTATATTTTTTTCGTATTCTATCAAATTCTTTTTCATAAGTAAATTGAGTATCTTTTAATGAATAATTTAAATAGGATTTTTCCTTATTAATATTTTTATTAGAATAGTTTTTATTCCTTCTTTCATTGTGCCTAAATATTCCTTTTAAATTTTCTCTTTTGTATTTTGCATTTCTAATTATTGCATAACTCATATATAAATTTCTCCATTTCTAGCACAGATAAATAACACTATGCTGGTTAAAATTCTTCTCTTTTTTAGGTTGTGTTGTAACACACTACGACACTTTTTTACCCTTATAGGAAAAAGTGTCAGTGTGGTAGGGACACCCTACACCCGTTTCCCTAAAAAATACACTTGGTATTTTTTAGGTTTTAACTAAATATGCTATTGCAAATTTAGTTAAAAAATAGCAACATAAAAATTTGATAAACAATTTTTACATTGCTATTTCCACAAAAACATAACTGCTTTTGTGCTTTGCTAAAGTCATTACACATTAGCATATAAGCTGTTTAAAAATTCAGGAGAATAATCTCTACCAGAATATTTCATTGAATTTTTATTAGCCTTATTACTTTTATAAGTATAATTATTATTAGTATTGATTGGTCGGAAATTTTCCGATTCGGTAATCGTAGAATCTCCATTTATATAATCGTAATTTTTACGATTATGTGAAAGTTCTATTTTTTGATGTTGTATTTTTGCAACATATATAAGTTTAGGTTTGCTAAAACCTTGTTTCTTTTCATATATTAAATTAACATCTGATAATTGTTTAAATGCTTTAGTAACAGTTTTATCAGATAGATTTAATTTATCTTGAACTTCTTTTCTAGTAAATATCAAATACACATTTCCGTTTTCATCATGCCAATTATTCTTAATAGATAATGATAATCTATCTAATAGAAAACCATATAACAATTTACTATCAGAATTTAAAGTATTTTTATATAATGGATTTATAAATAATTCCTGTGGTATTTGATAGTATTTATGATTTAAAGTTTCATTTACTTTATAAAAATCAAAATCTTGCATATATTTTCCTTTCCTTCGCACGACAATCAATTTTGTGGCGAAAAATTAGAACAGGTAATAAACTATGCCTGTTCATCTTAAATTTTTAAATATGCAAAATTTGATTTTAAATAAATTTGAGGTTTTTTTAGAATAAATACTGTTTAAATCTTTCTAACAGATTTCTAACAAAACTTGAAAAAGTTGTGTCAGATTTATATAAATTTTTAAGTCTTTATGTTACAATAAAAGCAAACGAAAAAGTTTGAAATAATAAGGTTTTGAGCACATAAATAATAGGATTAAAGAGTATTATTCATCACTAACCCTTAAAATGATAGAATAACTTAAAATCCTGCGGTTGAATAAACCGTGCCGGTTCGATTCCGGCCATCTGCACCATTAGAACCTCAAGTAGTTCGTAAGATATGCTTGAGGTTTTAATTTATAAAAAATGTGCAAAGTTCTAACACTTTTCCCAAATTAGAATTTTTATAAATAGTTAGAAATATATTTTTTAAGACAGATTACCTAAATAGCGAGTTCGGTAATTTGTTTTTTTTGTATCTTTTATATTTAATGCAAGTTTGTCACTAATAACACTTGCAGAAATTCTTTTGTTTTCTATATCAGCGTGTGCATATCTTAAAGTAGTTTGAAAATTAGAATGACCTAGCCATATTTGTATGTCTTTAACTGGTACACCATTTTTTATAAGAGTTTAGTAAATCAGTAATAAAATCAAATAAAGGTAAAGTTCTATAACCTGAATCACTTTTTGCTCTATCTTTGAAAATGAATTGTGTAACACCATCAATTTTACCACGACCTACAGTATGTCTAATTGTTAATGTCTTAGTTTTAAAATCAATAGCATTCCATTTAATACCAATAACTTCTTCACATCTTAATCCATATACGCCAGCTATAATTACTGGCAATTCAATAGGTGTAGTTTTTATGACTTCCATTAGTTTTAATAGCTCATCTTGTGTATAATAATCTGCTGTATATTCTTTAGTTTTAATTGTTTCTAATTTAGTAGCTGGGTTACTATCAATTATTTCTGTAATAACTGCACTTTTTAAAGCCTTACTAATATTTGCTCTATAATGTTTTATAGTATTTCCTGAAAAACGATATGGCTTTTGGTTTTATGCTTTGCAGTGAACAAAATCCAATAAAAATTTGTAAGCATTGTGGTAAAGTATTTTATGCTAAAAATCCAAAAGCTGAATATGATAGTAGTCAATGTAGAAACCAAGCAAATGTATATAAAAGTAGAAATAAAAATAAAGATGACAAAAAATAATTGTTGAAATTTTGAGAAAATATTTTTTTTATCAAAATTAAAGTATAATAAGACCATCCTTTTCTAAAGGAAATCTTTATGGAAAGGGGGTGTCGTATACTTTATGAATGGTTACTTACTTATATGGATTCTACTTCAGAAAATTGAAAAATTGGAAGAAGAATTGAATACATATAAAAGACACAATGATAAAAACTGATTTATCAGTTCAGAGCAGTTCTCTACCTACTCTGTTTTTTTGAGCATAAAAAAAGATATGCGTCTCTACACACATATCTGGTGTCGCCAATATGAACGGTTACTTCATTTAGCTATTATTAGCATAGCATTATTTTGGGTATTTGTCAAACAATTTTGAAAAATTTTTCCTAAAATTTGTCGCTGATGTCTTTAAGTAAGTCATTTACATCTATTCCAAGTACATGAGCAATGCCAAATAATTCATAATCTTTAACAGTCCTTTTATTATTTTCAATATCATATAAACTTTGCTTATGAATGCTGATACCTATTAATTCTAATTTTGCAGAAAGTTTTTCATAAGATAAATCTTTTTGCATTCTATATTCTTTTAGTAATCTTCCTATTACATTCATATTTCCATCAAATCTTGCAATCAATGACATATCTAAATCACTCCATAAATTTTTCTGTGTTATATTTATAAGTGTTAACACTTTATTGCGATTATATACCTAAAAAATTAAAAAGGAGCAACATCACATGGAACAATTAAACAAAGAATTTAATGTACCTTATTATATATTTGAAGAGATTATAGACTATGTAGAGCTTACAACCAAAGATTATTGTAAATGTATGAAATGGGAAAATATAAAGTCTTTATTAAGATTAGCAGTAGTAAATGACAGACTAACAGAGCAACAAGCAAAATTTTTAGAAAAGGAATTTTGTAGAGAAATATAGGATTTTAATTTTTACTAATATTGAAATAATTTTAATTTTATGCTATAAAATAAATAGATAAATTTTATAGAATTACAAAGGTTAATATTGGAGGAACACAGATGTTAATGGATAATATGATAGCTTATGCAGAAATAGATGAAATATTAAATTTATTAGAAGATAAATATAGAGATAAAGTACCAGAAAAGGTAAGAGCTTTTTTCAAAGAAGAAAAAATGGTTGATTACAAACCTACAATAGATGTAAATACACCATTAATACAACAAAATTTAAAAAGAGAAACAATAGTATTGTTAGCGATTCTTAATCTTAATTATTGGTGTGATACATTAGAAGAAAAGCAGGAAATTTTAGATGAGCTTTCTATGAATGAGAAAGAAAAGCAAAAACTTTTAGAGGAATATAACCCAGATAATTTATTTAAGAAAAGACCAGAAGAAAAACAAGAATTTGTACATACAGAAGAATTATCTGTTGTTGAATATAAGAAACCAAACTTTATACAAAAATTGTTAAATAAAATTGCAAGATTATTTAAGAAATAGTTGTTGAGGAGAAAGTTATGAACAAAGGTAAAATTAATGATTTCATTAATATATGGGCAGAAGTTGTTGGATTAACTGGAGAAGAAAATAAAAAATATAGAAACTTTATAAAAACTGATATAGCTAGAAGATGTGCGATGTATGAACAAGCAATTCCAACCATAAGTACAAAGGATGATAGTTGTAATGCTTATATAATAAAGCCAGTTAATGGACAGTATAGTTTTGAAGATTTTTTACTAAACAGACTGATGTTAGGATTAAGGGATGTAAGCTTTATATGTGCATTAGAAGGTAATGATGGTGAATATACAGCAGCTGATAAAACCTTAAATGTTAATACGGGAGCAATTGACTCTCTTGCAAGAGATAAAGCCAAAAGGCATACAGGATTACAAGGAAAAAATGTTCAAATTGTTCAGAAAACAATAGAACATGAATTAGGACATTGTTATAAATCACTATTTAATAATGGATTTAAAGCACCACTTGGAAAGGGTAGAGAACAAGATGAAATATATAAAAAACTAATTAATGCTTTATCAAAATTCGAAAATGGAAAATATGCAAGTCAAATAAAAAGTCTTAAAGATTTTGATTTAGAAGAATATTCTAGTGTAATAAAAACAGGTGTACGTGATTCAAGAGTAACTTATGATTATGATGCTAGATTTGGTTGGATAGATGAGCTATTAAATGAAACAGAAGCATTAGAACTAACTAATAGCAATGATATTCATGATACATGGCCGTTACAAGATGAAAATGGCAGAGCTTCAGTTTCAGGAAACTATGTAAATGTATATAACTATTTAAGTGGTTATCGCTCATTTACTGGATATGGACCAATATTAAAATCTTTATTAGGGAAAGAGAACACTTTTAGAGCAGAATATATTTCTTCTGTTGATGTTTTTAAACAATTTGACCAAGAATATGCTAATATAGTCCAAGATGTATGGGGACTAGATCCTCAAAAATATCCACCAATGAAATGTATATTTATGGACTTTGATGATTTATTAAATAATAAACCTTTTGATGAGAATATAATGTTAAAATTAGATGAGTTTTTTGCTAAATGTTATGAAAGAAAAGTTGAAAAAGTTATGGCTCAAGGTAATGGTAATTTAAGTCCAGAACTTAGAGAGCAAACTTTAAGAGAAATAGAAACATTCCAATCAAGACTTACTACTAATGATGACACTAATAAAAGGGATGCGTTAGCACATAATGTTATATTTAATAATTTAAAAACAAGAATTAATGAGTTAACTATACAAAATAGTCAGCACGAAATTGCTGAAGATGATAAAATACAACAAGATAATCATCAATCTGGAAAAACAGATAGTCAAAAAATGAAATTTGTAAAAGGATTTATACAAGCATATGATGATACTGAGGAAGAATATCAGTATGAAAAAAGGGCAAATGATGATGTAATGGATATGAAAAGGTTACAAGAGATAGTTGAAACAAATGGTATGAATAGAATGCTTATAGTAGATTTAGATGGCAAATGGATAGGAAGACCTGATGACGAAGATTTTAAAGTACAATACTCACAGAAACAAGTATCTGCGATGGCAAGATTATTAAAAGTTGCTCAATTACTTACAGAAAGCAGAAAATTAAATCCAGAAGGAAGAAATTATTTAGAAGAATTTACAAATATTCCAGATATAGAATATAAGTTAAAACAAATGCAGGCAGATTTCAAAGATGAAAATTCATATATGTATGATTTAAGGCAAAGAGCAAGAAATAATAGAGCAAATGGAAATAGACCATCTTATCCTCCAACTCCAGCAGAGATATATGCAGCTGATAGTCCTACACCAGAAATTCAACAAGGTACTACAAAACAATCAAAAGGTATTTCAATTGGTGATGTAAAATCAAGTATATCAAAAGGCAAGGTAACTACACAGGAAAGCCAAAGTGCAACACAAGATATGAAAAAGTTAATGGAAATAAAAAGATTACAAGTTATGCAGAAAAACCGGTCAAGCCTTAACTCCAGGACAAGAACGATTACTAGATGAGTATATACGACAAACAAATGAGGCACAAGTTAGATTTAGAAATCAGCAAATCAATACTAAACTGTATTGATGGATCAAGTATTGACACTTATAAGAAATTTTTATTTTTATCAGTTAAGAGGTTATTC
>OBJG01001918.1_pt1 | contig 14179 bp, 23 predicted proteins | sample 1517941 | NCBI WGS metagenome assembly OBJG01 (sample SAMN04571712, study PRJEB22368) | human gut metagenome | biome: human gut; material: stool | host: Homo sapiens | place: Luxembourg | collected 2012-09-21
TCATTTGTCAATAAAAATACAAAACCGTTTGATTTGCCATATTATTAATTCTCTTCATTTGTCCTGCAAGTAAAAAATATTGCATTAATGGCAATTTGGTAAGCCTTAACAGTGCGGCATATAAGGGAAGTACATTGCTTCTTTCTATGGGTCCGGGGTTATAATCACAATCCTCCCCCTTACCGTTTATCAGTAAGGGGGAGTTAATATCGGTTAATTTCCCACAATTAATAAAGCACTTATCACACTCTACACACATTCCGTTGCACAATTCATTTAGCACCTCGTCTATTATTCCATTCAATCTCCTTTCGTTCCAAAATAAATAGCACCAAGTATGACAAACGAGCATCCGCAAAGGAATGCAAATATATGACTAACTATCGGGTTCATAGATATATTTTTTTTAAATTTTCAGCAAATATACGACATAAAACTGTATGCAACCAATACGTTTAACTTTTTTTTAATTATCTTTGCGATAATAGATAAAATTCATAATATGCAGTTTTCCATAGTACCAAAAATAGATGCCGAGATTATGTTTTCGGAAGATGATCTGTCCGTTTTCAGACGATCGACAGACGGTCTGTATTATATGATCCATACCGAGAAGGTTATGGAAGTGATGCCTATGACGTTACCTGAGGACGGAACGGAACACCCTTTCCCTTACGACACATACGACACTGGCACAAGAGAGTTTGAGAAGCTGCTTTTATCTGAGGAATGGGCTAAAATGGGAGAAATATGAGAAAGATAGGGCTTTTTAACATAGGAAAACTTGGACTTGTCAAGTCGGCAGGTACAGGAAAAACCGATATAAACAAGGTGATAGAAAAATGGATACCAAAACACATGGTGTTCTGGTACGATGTACAAAAACAAGGTGCTACCAACGAGATACTAAAAGCCAATCCATACTTGCAGGATTTCAGTGGAAACAACAGACCATTGAAATTGAATAATTTCCTGTTTGCGGCTATGAGTGGTGTGGGAGGATATACGTTAAATGCGAAATCATATCATAATAGGTCAAATATTATAGTAGGTACATTTGGCGATTACTCTATTGAAGTAACTGCTAAAGTCACTGATATATTAGGTATTGTATGGACTGAGAATGGCGTAGGGGATAGTAATTCTGTGGCTGTGGGGGCAACATTGACAAGACCTGCATTTACTATAACCGTGGAAGGTATGCCGGACGATTTGAAATGGGGAATGTATGAATCAGGAGATGCTAATAAAGGTAATGGCACTTTTGAAATTCCTGCCTATACCTATACCAATAATACGGAAACAGTTCAAACTAAATTTATTGGGCTTGCGTTCAGTCAGGACACTTTTGATAATGTAGATATTAAATTTACGTTCCAGCCGCTTTATCCGAATGCCCTAGTAACGGATGGAGTGGATGATTACGGGCAGGTGCAGAACTTGCAACAGGGAGTTAAGATGCTGTTCTATACTTGTAATAATTTTAGGTTAGGTCAGCAACTATACGACCAAAGAAAAGTTGGGTATGATAACGTAACCTCTAGTTATTTTTCAATTTTTGCCGAATCTAACTCAATAGCTTATAATGCTAGAAACGTTGACGGAAGCACATATATTGATGGAGTATTAAATGAAACTATTATTGCAGATAATCTTCTTGAAAAGAAAACAACTATAACAATAGTAAATGGTAGTGCTGACAGTGAAAAAACAGGTACACCGTCTTTCTTTTCGTCATATAATAATTTAGGTTATTTTGGAACACTAGCTTTCTATAACTCCATAGGATTTGATGCTGTTCCAACAAAGGAAACCGATGGATTCACCGAGCAGGATTTGATTGACTACTATATACCGAAGGCTATCGTAACGATAACGGTGGTGGACGTATCAGGCTCACCCATACAGGATGCAACGGTCACGGTGGAAGGTATACAGTACAAAACATTGTCTGACGGTACGGTAAAAGTACGGGGTATGGCAAATGGCACGATGTCGCTGTCTGTAAAGAAAGACGGGTATATGCCGTTTTCTGACAATTCATGGAAGCTTGCTGATTCAAGGATAACGCTAGAGGTTCTTCGGAATACCGTAATCACTGAAAATGGATACAGCATATTGCTTGAAAACGATGGTTTAATATTAACGGAATAATATAATGGAAGATAATCTTAAAATTTCACAGATGCCTCCCGTTGAAACCGCTACGGGAGAAGAGATGATACCATGTGTGACGGGAAGCCCTAAAGAGAACAAATCCGTCACGGTGTCCAAGATAAGACAAGGCATGGTAATGGACGAAGACTATGTTCATACCGACAATAACTTTACTACCCAGTTAAAAACCAAACTTGACGGGATACAGGAAGGTGCACAGAGGAATACCGTCATAGGCGTGAAAGGTAATGCCGAACAGTCTTACAGGACGGGCAATGTCAATATAACGAAAGACAATATAGGTCTGTCTAATGTGGACAATACATCCGATGCAGAAAAGCCTGTATCCACCGCACAGAAAACAGCCCTAGACAAGAAGGTAGACAAGGTGGACGGCAAGGCGTTATCCACAAACGACTTTACCAATGACTACAAAACGCTTCTCGAACAGATAAAGATGCAGCAGGGTAATATGTATGGAGTGGAGATGAGAAGAGGACAGACAGACCCTGTATTTCAGACATGGATAGGAAAGGAAGAGTTCAAACAATCCCATCCTATCCTCAACTCGTTCCGTGTGGCAAAGGTAAAGGACGGTAAGGTAGTAGGATTTCTTGACCAGACCAATTTCTTCAAAATGGCTGACGGTAGCCCGTCAAATATTGTTATTGACGGAACTGATGTAACAGATGATGGAAGCGACATCATGCTTGTAAACACCAAGCCTTTCTGGATAATCAACGGAGGAACGGATGATACATACGAAAGAAGGCTCGTCAGTGATGCTCCATTTACATACGGTGGCGATACGGCCATAGAGATAAAACCGTTCGGAATGAGTATCGGTTATTCTACAATAAAGGAAGGAAAGCAGAGATCTATTATAGACTATACAATACAGGGTTCAGCGTCAGCAGGAAGTCTAGGTGTAAACATAATGGAAGGAAACGGGTGGCCTACAACAAATGAATCACGTTTTGATTTTGAGAAGTATGCTAGAAACAAAAATGGAGATACGACAAAGAACTATCCTTACGCCAATGCGTTCGCCCTTGACCTTGAAGTATGGTGCACGCTTCTGTTCATTAAGTTCAGGACAAAAGACCTGCACTCACAGTCTGTTTGCGGAAAAGGAATATCATCCAACGATTCAGCCCCCGATGCGTCAAGCTGGGGAAAAATGACAGGCGTCAGGTTCAAGAAGGCGGACGGTCAGACCTATGTGTATTACAAGTTGAACGGGCAAGGATTTAAAGCATCAGAAACAGGAACTGCTTACAATTTTTCACAACTCATAAACAACTACCGTCCTTGCATGAAGATGTTTGAAGCACAGCTTGCCATGTCATACGCAAAGGAACACAATGTCTCTCCCGACACCGAGTTTGAATATGAAAGCACAAAATACAAATACTACAACTTCCAAGGTCATAACGGATTGGCTGACGGGGAGATGTCGGGTATCGTAGCCAAGTTTGTCACTGCAACTGTTACCAGCGGATGGAGTATCCCGGATAATGCGGCAGTGACAGACCGTGAAATAGAAATATGCTTCACGCAACCTATCATTCGCGGACGTATTGCCGGTTGGGGAGATATATGGATGTGGTACAGTGGGATAGATTGTGTCATGCACGATTCTACGTCCATAGATATTTATCAGACCTATGACGTAAACAATCTGACTACAGACAATGTAGCCGCAGATAAGAATCCAGGGGAATCTTATGGATTTGAGAATACGTATGATTTTGTCGGTTCTATGGCTAGAGGTGAAGGATACATAACGAAGAACTTTGAGAACTCGCTCATTGGAGAGGTCAAGGGAAGCAATCTTCACACGGGGGAATGTCATTACAACTGGTTTACGGGAAATGCAGGTTCGGGTAAGATTGGAAGGCGTGGTGTTTACTTTGGTGGTAAGTCGGACGGCGACCATTGTTCTCTGCGGTCTGGTGCTTTGTACCATGATCCTTCGGACGCGACCACGAGCATCGGTGGCGGCTTTCGTTGTACAATAACCCAACCCTAATTTTTCACGAAGTGAAAAATCCCCCTCCCAAAACTTGCAAAATATATTAATAATGTTTAAGTTTGCATAATTAAAAATCTAACCAAATGCGTCAGCAAAGTTAAATAAGTCTGTCAAAGGCGGTTAGTTGAAAAAAGGCGGTCTGTAGAATGGTGGTGTTTACTTTGGTGGTAAGTCGAACAACGACAATTGTTCTCTGCGGAATGGTAATTTGAACCATGATCCTTCGAACGCGAACACGAACATCGGTGGCAGCTAACGTGCTAAAAAAATTACTGCTATACAGAAGCCTCGTCAGGAAGATGAAAAATGTCAAGACAACCCATTGTTTGAGGATGGGAACTTATTAGTACATTTACAGTTGTAGGTATATGGAAAGTTAGTTATCTTTGGCTCAACGGACAAAGAAAAGCACGTAAGATGAAAAGATTGAATAATATTTTTGAAACGATAGGCAGTATGGATAATATTATCTCTGCTGCTGAAAAGGCAAAGAAAGGAAAGAGAAATCACAGGGGTGTGAGGGATTATGAGAAACATAAGGATGAATATCATCAGAATGTTTATCAGATGCTCAAAGACAAATCATACCATGTAAGCAAGTATGAGGTGATAGAGAAAGTGACTGATGCAGGAAAGGTAAGGGAGATACACAAACTCCCGTTTTATCCGGACAGGATTATCCAGCACAGCCTTTTGATACCCATGATGGACAGATGGACAAAAAGCCTTACACTTGATTCATATAACTGTCTGCCCAAAAGGGGTATTACAAGTAAGGTTAAAAAGCACTCCCTTGTGAGAAAGATGAAACGGACATTGCTTGAAATGGACAAAAACGGAAAAATATACGTTTTGAAAATGGATATTAAGAAGTTTTATCCGTCCGTAAGACACAGCGTTTACAAGAAGGCATATAGCAAAGACTTGAAAGACAGGGATGCGTTATGGCTTATGAATACGCTTAATTACAGCAACAAAGGTCTGGCTATTGGCAATCCTGACGCTCAGATAGGAAGCCATTTGGTATTAAGGTCTTTGGATCATGTTATAAAGGAGCAGTTCAAAGTAAAGCATTATTTCAGATTTGCCGATGATATGGTGATATTATCCCACGACAAGAAACAGTTGCATGAATGGCTGTGGAGGATAAGAAATTACCTGTGGTATGAAAAAAAGCTGGAGATGAAGAAAAATTACAGAATATTCCCCGTTTCAGAAGGGATAGATTTCGGTGGATTTGTCTTTACTCCCGGTCATACCAAAATAAGAAAGAGAATAAAGAAAAACTTTGCGTCAAAACGTAATAACCCAAAATCAATTACGAGTTATATGGGTATGTTGATGCACTGTGATTCTAAAAACTTAATTAATAAAGTTTTAGTTAATAATAATAGCCACATGACAAAGATTAGTGACTTAAATATAAGAGTGTCAAGGAAGTTTGACGGAAAGGATGTAAAGATAGACAAACTTGTCGATGAGCATATAGACATTCTTGATTTTGATGTAAGACCATCTACAAAGAAGGACAATAGTACATGGGTAAGAATGCAGATACTGTTCAAAGGAGAAAAATGCTTTGTGAAAGGCGGATACGAAACATTAGGAGCATTCCTTTCCCAAGTAGACAAAAGTCTTTTACCTTTGGAAGATGTTGTCATAAAATTCAATAGGGGTTATTATTTTGATGGAACATTAGATGTTTAAACTATGGAAAGAGGTTTGATTTTTGACGAGAAGCCTGCCTTTATCTTTGATTTAGGCACTGGATATAGCAATGTTCATTTAAACATTGAACAAGTTGACGAACCCGAAACGGACGATATGGGAAATATTGTACAGGAAAAGTTCGTCAAAAAGTGGAAAGCCGATGTACAGCGTGTAAAGAACCCTGTATCATACGACAAAACGGTAGATGCCGCCATAAAGGATGAATTTCCAAACGGAGAGGAAGAAGCGGCTCTCAGAAAAGGTATTTTAAACAAACTTGACCCGGATTATGTAAAGCTGAACGAGTTTGCCGAAAGTGTGAAACAATCTTACTTGAAAGGATATGGAGAACAATGATAAACAACAGATAGGTGGGTATTTCTCCACCAAAAACGCTTCAAAGGATGAAGCGTTAAAAGGTATCGTAGCTGCAAGAATATCAGCATCGGAAGATGTAACCGATAAGGAATACACAGCATTGTCAAACCTTATAAGAGTAGCCACATCGGATGGATGCCGTATCTCATTGGTACAGGAACAAAAAAGCAGGTCAAGCAGGATAGCACCAACAGGAATGCTTCTCCCGGCAGGAACGGTGGAATATTTTTCAGTCACACCGGGAAGCAAGGTGAGTGTTACGGGAACAGCAAACATATCATCTATCGAGTAGGACATGGGAATGAATTACAGCACGATATTAGCCTCTTTACTTGACGGAATATCTCTAGCATTGAAAAGCGGAAACTCGAATGTTGATGCGGAACAGTTCAACTTCCTTACTGACGCAATAAACAGATCAACTATCATACCGTCTTATTTTGATAGAGAAAATGCCATAAAGTATCTTGATGTGAGTGACACCGAATTTGCAAGGCTTACATACAAAGGTACTAAATTTCATCCCGTACAACCGTTATTATCTCCCGTGAGAGTGCAAGGAATGACAAAACCCGTATATTTAAAAGATACATTAGATGCTCTTAAAAAGAACGGGCTTATACGTCCAAAGAAGTCAAGGGGTAAATACAAGACTAAAAACTAGACAACCTCATATGCGTACATTGTAACACAATCATCTTTATTATCCATATTAACCGCTTGGAAAATGTTTTCTTCATTATCCAAAGCGGTTATTTTATATGTTCCGTTCGTCAGATCAACAGTGTCACCTAATTTTATATAAGCGTACTTGTTTCCACTAGGTATTAAATACGTAATCTTTATTGGATTATTATTCCATTTTTTTAATTCTTTCATCTTCAATTCCTCTATTTTAAAATTATTGCGCTAATATACGAATAGGAAAAACAACACACAAGCAAATAACTTATTTTAACAAGTTTAAACTATCTGAAACACAATAAGTTATACTACGAAATTTTTATTTTTGTTTAGACAACCCATGTTGTAAATTTACTTTCGTAAAGATGAGTGCACAGTCTTTACGGGAGTTATAATACACACACATTAAATTACAATATTATGGGTTCAGACAAAATTTTTATGTTCGACAATCCTGCCGCTGGAGAAAGCGCAGGTATTATGTCAATGATTCCTGCACTGTTGCAGAATAAAGGATTAGACCCCAATCTTGTAGCTGCCTTGATGAATGGTAACAGAAATCAAGACGCTTGGGGTGGTGCTGGTTGTTATTGGATCTGGATTATCCTGCTCTTCTTCCTGTGGGGTGGTAACGGATTCGGTAACGGGTTTGGCAATGGAGCAAACGGAATCCCTGCTCAATTGAACAATGAAGCAGGACGTGAATTGTTGATGAACGCTATTCAAGGAAACGGAACAGCTATCAATCAGTTGGCTAGTTCTTTGAACTGCTCTACTCAACAGTTGCAGAATGCTATCTGCCAAATTCAAGGACAGATTCAGCAAGTTGGTAACCAGGTAGGTCTTTCCTCTCAACAGATCATCAACTCAATTCAGTCCAATAGTGCAGCTATCGGTTCTCAGCTTGCTTCTTGCTGCTGCGATATCCGTACAGCTATTGAACGCCAAGGATGTGATAGCCGTTTGGCTACTGTAGAGCAGACTAATACTTTGACAAGCAATGCAAACACTCAGTTTAACATTCTTGGCGCAAAGATAGACGCTCAAACAGCTATCATCAATGATAAATTCTGTCAGCTTGAAATGCGTGAAATGCAAAACAAGATAGATGCACTTAGACAGGAAAACAGCAATTTGGCTCTGGCTGCTTCTCAACAGGCTCAGACTGCAAATATAGTTGGACAACTTAAGGCTCCGTGCCCGGTTCCATCCTATATAGTGCCTAACCCAAATTGTTGCTATGGAGGTTATCCGTTCATGGCTGGTTTTGGTGCAGGTTATGCTGCTGGTGACAACTGTGGTTGCAATTGCTAAAGTTTAGTTAAGAGTTCTTTGACTTGTATATAAATTACAGGTCAGAAACTCTTATCCCGATGCCAAATAATGAATGGCATTTACAACCAATTAAACACTATTTAACAAAATTAGTATCACCCTTGGTAGAAGGGGTTGGGGGCGTGGAGTGGTCGGCAGTAGTCGGGGCGGTGAAGCGTCAATATGTACGTGTATAATTAATCGTATATAATTACCTAGTAAAATTCTAAAGAAAGGGAAAAGTTATGAGTTATTTTTTTAATCCTTATATGATGGGATATAATGCTAACCGTTTCAGAGGGGTACATAGACTTGACTTTGGAGGGATACCGTTTGTTCGGACATCTTCTGTAACAACAGACACAACAAATTCAGAGGTTATCTATGGTATTAGCCCGTGCCTGTTCAGACGATTGCCAAATCAAGGTATTTTGCTCTTGAGTGTAAATCATGTTCCTGCTGCCGGATCTGACGGGTATCTTGTTTCTGTGGCTACCACACTGACAAATACCACATCAACATCCACAAGCAAGGTTCCTTTGGTAAACGGTTCGGGAGATCAGATTCCGTCTAGTGAAATTTCACAAGGCAATAAATACTTTGTCTATTACGACAAATGTAATGGGATATTTCAAGTAGTTAATCATATCGTTGCACCTGCTACTGCCGCACAGGCTAGAAGCACTGTAAAATGATATTAAAAAGTTAGAATAAGTATGTTTCAATCAATACGACAAGGACAGCAGTTTTTCATATTGCATAAAGGGGAAAACCCAAGATGTGATGTGGGCACTGTGGTAAGTGTTTCAAATCCTGTTCCTAAATATCAGAACGGATATACAGCATATCCTCTTCCGCAAAATGAAATGGTTGTGGATGTGAAAGTTAAGGTTGGAGATGATACTCTTGATTTTCAAAAGTTGCCAGCCAATCTTAGTATAGCAGACTTTTCCCAAATAGGCGGAAATGTGGTTGTATCGGAAAGCAAGGATGCCATCAATGCTGAGATAGAAGCAATGAAAATAAGTAGTGTAAGGGTTGTGGAATCTGTGCAATACCATCAGAAAGTAATCAAAAGCTGCGATGAGATGCTTACAGCATTGAATCCTGCATTTGCCGAAAAGGCACAGCAGGACAAGGAGATGAAGGAACTTAAAGGTGAATTGTCACAGATAAAGGATATACTTGCACAACTTGCTGCTTCTGGTATCAAATTGCCTGACGTGCAACATGTAAACAATAATAATAACAACAATAAAAAATAAACACTATGGGTTGGAAAGTATATGGAATGGGCCGTAGCTTTGAAGGTGAAGATATGGACCGGGAATTAGAAAAAGCGTATAAAGAAGGTTATCGTGACGCTATGGAAGAAATGGAAGATCGCTATGGTGAACGTGGCGGACGTGGCGGACGAGGTGGCGGATATGGCGAAAGAATGTGGGATGATGATGATGAGTACGGAGAAAGACGCGGAGTCAAAGGTACTGGTCCTTACGCCAGACGTAGACGCTAATTAAATTGGTTTAAGCCCGTAGTGGTTTGCTACGGGCTATCTTTTTAAAAACAAAAGCTATGGAAAGAACGAGATTAGATGTATATGAGAAACTTCCTTCTGGGATGGAAAAATATCTTGCAGAACACGGATGGAACTTCTCAAAGAAATTATGTGAATATGCCGTTTCAAAGATGAAAGATAGAAACGGAAACAAGTTACACCCGTATGACAAGGATCAAGTAGAAGCATTGATGAAACAATTCAATGTTGAATTGAAAAATGATGTAGAATACAACAAGGTTTATGTGTTGAATATGGTACGTGCCGATTATATGGGTTCGTCTATAGTCAACGAACAATATGCTTGTATGTTTGTGAAAGATTATCTTGATGATGTTGACGGAAGCCCTACACGTGCTCTAGATGAGTATTATGCTAAATGTATAGCTTGTGGAACTCCGTTTTCCTGGGAAGATTATATTTAATTGTTATGGTACGACAAAGACTATACATCGAAGAATATGATTGGACAGTTGATGTGTTCTATTCTGTAGACAAACACTCTTACTTAAGAGCAATATACAGGTTAGAATATATTGGCTGTCCTTTTCATTTATTGAACAGAATAACGGATAAGATAAAGACTGAGAAGTATAATTATGGTGTTACATATTCAAATGATAAGTGCACTGTAATGATTATCAGTCATAGTACATCTGATGAAGAGTTTATGAATACCCTAGAACATGAGAAACAACACATGATTGGTCATATAATTGATTATTACGGCATAAAGCCTTCATCAGAAGAAGCTGGATACCTTGCAGGGTATGTAGGTGCTTTATTTACAAAACCTATAAAAGAAGAAATTTGCGATTGTTGTAAAAAGAAGTTAAAATAAACATATTATGAAAAAGATATTTATGGCTATGATTAGCGGAAAAAGCAAGGAAGAAGTGTATGATATGCTTACTGATTCAGAAAAAGAAATACTGTTTGGCATTGCGCAAAATATGGGTATGTCACGAGTGGAAAGAAGAAAAATGAAAAGAAAATATGAAAAGAAAAGATAGGGATTTTACTCCCTATCTGTATGATTTGTATAGTTTAATATCATTGAAAACAAAACATTCCTTATCTTTAATCTGAGGATACATGTAGGATGGTAATTGTGCTATCATCCTAGCGTTGCTCCAATGCAAAATCTTTCTTTCTTCATCAAAAAGAAGTTCGGGAGAGTCATAGAATATATGTAAATTCCCTATCTTTTGTGCATTTTCATCCCATTCACCTTCATCACGAGCAATCCATATTTTTATCATATCACTTTCATTTTTTTTAGTATAAGTTGTACTCTATTCCAATTCACAAATCCTCTGTTTGATTTTGTTATATCATACCTCAATGGACATCCCAATGCTGCATCATCTATATATATATGACAATAAGGTTTGGGTGATGTTGTCCATGTATGCTGATCAGGGTTTTTGTTTACCCCAAATAGAGGTATATTGTTATCTTTGAACCACTGTATAGCTTCCGACAGATATTTACCTCCTTGTTTATGGATATTATAATCATCAGAAGTAACTTGTTCTATATCACTTCTCATAGTATACAGAATAAGTTTATGTCCATTTTCCACCAATTTTCTCAATATAGGTACAGCACCTATATCTTTGCCTATTTTAGGAAAATCATGTGTTACTACTGTTCCATCAAAGTCAATGCCTATTATCATATTCAATCTCCTTTCTGTTTAATCCGTTCCAATACATCCCTATTTTCTTCGAGTATCTCATCGAAAGATGGGATGGGCATATAAGCGACAACATTATAAGTATATCCAGTTCCATATATGAGCCAAGATTTATTATTCTTATTATATTGAGCTACGTATACCACTCTATTGTCAAGAACGACTAAATATTCTTTGTTTTCTTCCGGCAACCGTTCCTTCACACTTATCCAAGGGGATTGCTTGGTTCCAGCCTCATAACCTTTTGTATACACTTTTCGTAAATAACCCTCTATTACACGAGGTTGGTTTATCCGGTTAGCCAATAGGCTTACTATATCTTTTAATATCATACTATTTATTGTTTAATTTTTCTTCAAACTCCGCAATGATGCAATCAGCATCACCGCCATGTATCCAGTTATCCAAAACAGAGGAAAGAACTTCGATGGCTTTCCGTTTCATATCTTCCTCTGCCATTGCAACGGCTTTAAAAGCATCTTCTTTTGCGATAACCGGGAAGTTGGGATTGACTACCACAAAACTCTTGATTTCAATATATTCTCCTGATTTACTCATTTTTGTTCAGATTTGAGGGTTATTGTTTTTCTTCATCCTTCAAAAAGCCACTCCGGTCAGGATATACCTTTTGTACCAGTTTCTCCATTTCCTCAATAGCTTTATAGGCATTATTTATATCATCTTCACGATAGGGATTATTAAGATTATCGCCAAATAAACCATATATGACCTTGTATGAGAGCATGTGAGCACGTTGTCTATCAATATACTTTTGCTCACAAGTTGCAGTTCCGTCAAGCGTACCTCCAAGACTATTTGTAACAGTCATAAGCCTTGCTAACAATTCCTTTTGAGTTTTATTCATTACTGTTCTGGTTTTGATCCTTTTCAGGCTACATCGTTAATACTAATTTCTCCTTTCAAAACTCGCTCTACCTGTCTGTCGATTATCTCTTGAAACTCTATCTGGCAGATAAGCGAGCAATCCGGTATAATCTCTTCTACTGGGTCGCCCCGCCACGTTGGTAGTTCATCAAGAAAGATACGACCGTCTTTATCCTTTAGGCAGGTAGCTCCAACATCACGCTCAATCTGCGCCATTTGAGCAAATACTTCCGGGAAGTCCTTCCGGATTTTATTCCAATATCCCATTCCCCCTTTCACGCAACCAATGCAATTGTTGTTATTGTAGCCCATCTTGTACATAGCGGGGATTTCAATACCGGCTTTCCAAAGTATTCCCATTGCATCCGGCTTCGTAATCTGCTTTTCAATTAACGGAAACAGCGGCTTTGTGTCTGGATATTGTTGTTTTAGCCGGATAGCCCGGTTTATTTCTTTCGGGTCGAAGTCGAATCCCCATACTTGACCGTCCCAATTTCCCAACTCTTTTTCCAGCTTGTAACGGACTTGTTTCTTTAGTTCGAATGTGCAAGCTGCACCAGTAGGACCATTGATGTACCGTTTTTTAATCAGTACATCTTTTACGTTAAAAAACTTATCGCTGCGAATGGTATGAATTGGCTGCCCGTACCATCTCTCGCAATCTGAGATAAATCGGACATTATCAGGATGCCCGGAACCTGTTTCGATGTAGTAAATCTGCACATCATCATACAGACTTAGTGCTATCTTACAAGCTACTGCGGATGTTACACCGCAACTAAACCAAGCTATTATCATTTTATTCCTTTCTAATTAGTTTTGTTCCTTATTGATCAATTACTTTTTTCAATTTATTAAAAGCCTTCTCTTTATCAAATCTAATCCCATCTTTGAACTCCAATATCAACTCCCAAAGCTGGCTTTTGTAAACATCACCTGCTTTATAGTCAGTCTTATAATGGTATTTCTGTGTAGTGGTTATTTCCTTAAATATATTCGTTGCATTAAGATATGCGGCTCCCCATTCTGTAAGCTCTACACTAACGGTATCATTCAAATCTATTTCTATCATAAATATTCCTTTCTCATTAGTGTTACGTTAATCCTCAATGGAATACAATGCCTGCATACACTCAAAGGGGAAAGATGAATTTAAAGCGTCATATATTTCTTTCGGTATATCATCTTCGCTTTCAAAATTACCTTCAACACTTTCAGATCCAAATGCTGTTGCAACATGCTTCTCTTTATACTCCTTACCATTAATGGTTGCGGTTGTTTCCCATCCGTTAGAGGTTACTTCGATTACTATCTTATTCATTACTTTCCTGTTTTGAGCCATTTTCCTGATGTCAGGTAAATGGTAATTATTCGCAATTAAATTCTAATTGTATTATCAGTCAACTATTAATCAACTTCCACTAACTCACCGTTTTCCAGTCTATACCATGTATCAGCCTTGACAACCTCACCATCAACTACTACAGCCTTCCAATCGACAATATCATACGTATCTTCCTTTTCCTCAGCTATGACCAAAATTGCACCTATTCCGCCTTTTACCTGAACATTTTTTCCTCTTGCTACTGACAAACCATTAGATCCTGTTGAAGCCTTTCCTCTTGCCGTGGCAGCACCACTATCACCAGCCGTAGCAGCACCACAATCACCAGCCGTAGCAGCACCACAATCACCAGCCGTGGCAGCACCTCTATCACCAGCCGTGGCAGCACCTCTATAACCAGCCGTGGCAGCACCA
>OBJG01001942.1_pt1 | contig 14021 bp, 13 predicted proteins | sample 1517941 | NCBI WGS metagenome assembly OBJG01 (sample SAMN04571712, study PRJEB22368) | human gut metagenome | biome: human gut; material: stool | host: Homo sapiens | place: Luxembourg | collected 2012-09-21
TATACATTAATTATATTATTTTCTACACCTATTGTAAGTGGTAAATTTTCGGTCTTTTGTAATTTATAACCAGTTTTTACTTTATCAGTATAAGTATTAATTACATCATTATATTTAGCTGATTTTCTTTCAATTAATGATTCATCTTCATTACCATTGAAGAAATAATGTACTTCATAATCATATGAATTTCTTTCATAATATACTCTAATTACATTTTCCTCAGATGAAGAAATTACAATTTTTCTTGTAGTAGGATTAACACTTGTTAATGAATAACCCTCTTTAGCATTATTTTTAATACTTTCTTCACTTACAGTGATTTCTTTACCTTTAACATCTTTACCAGTTTCAGTTAAAGTATTATCAATTTGTCCATCATAGTAATATTCAATTTTGTAATCATATCTTTTTGCAACCCAATATACCTCAGGGTTTTTTGTACTTTTTATAGTCTTTGTAGTACCATTTGGGTCAGTATATGTTAATTCAAAATCAGCATTTGTTGAATACCAACCATCTTCAGTAATATCTTCTTCATTAATTTTTATATTAAATGAGAATGTTTTTCCAGCTTCTGTAATGTCAAATTTTTCACTAGTATATTTATTACCTTGAGCATCAGTCATTACAAATTTTGCACCAATATTATCAGTTAAAGTTGCATCAGTACCAGCATTAGCTTTACCCATTATAGTAGCAATATCTGTAAATTTAGTTACAATGGTTGTAGGATCTCATAAATATACATGATCAGCGCCTGAAGCCACTTCACTTAATATTGTACCATTATAGTCATAACCAATAGCAAATACTTCAGCACTTTTTTGAACTGTTTTAGCCATTTCTTTTGTTTTTCTTTCAGTAGTGGCATCCATATGTGAACCTGGGCCTTTTGTATAACCATTATCATCATAGTATAATGTAGGCTCTCCATCGCTTATTACAACTACATATTTAATGGCATCTTTCTTTACATTTGATGCCGTTAATAATTCATTTGCTTCATAAAGTCCAGCATATAAATTTGTTCCACCATTTGGTGTACCAAAATTTACATTAGAAAAATCCTTATTATCAAAATTTCTTAAAACTTCAGCATCGTTATAGGCATTGTCAAATATTCCTAAAAAACCATCTTTATCAGCAAATGTTACAAGAGCAATATTTGCAGTTGGTATTTTTTCATGTAATGTTTTTGCAAATGTTTTTGCACCATTAACAGCACTTGTCCATTTTTCATCTCTAGAGCAATTATAACTATTACACATAGAATTAGACTTATCAAGAACTACAACAGCATAAACATCTTTTTTATTTGATGTATGAGTTTCAACATCTTTACCTTTTACTTCAAAAGTAACTTTGTAATTACCATTATCATCAATTTTAGATACTGTTTTGTTAATTTGGATATCGCCCTGTTCAACTAAATTACCTTCAGTTACAGTAATACTATTATTACTGATATTATTTCCAAATCTAATATCACCTTTCTGTTCTTTATATTCTGCAAAAACAATAGTTGAAATAGCTACTGCAACAAGAACAATTGCACTAGCAAAAAAATATTTTAGTTTCTTCATAAACCAAAAACCTCCTGATAGTTCCTTATACTACCATACATAACTATGTATGTCAACATTTTTTTCATACTAGTATTATAGGAAAAACAAGAGAAAAATATACAAAAAAATAACCAAATTTTGGAAATTTAGTTATTTTACTTCTTTTGCTATAACAAGCATATATTTTTTAGAATATTTACTATACTCTTTCATATTTGAACATGTTTGCATGATAAGAATTTTATCATTTTTATTTACCTCAACTCCGGTATCATAAAACGATTTACTTTTTAAATTTTGTAAGTGTTTTAAATATTCATCTTTACTTGCATAATTTAAATTCATATAGGACCAATCTGAAGTTTCAACAAAAACAGAAAATATTTCATATTTTTTTACTTCTTTAATCGAAGATAAATAAATATATTTATGTTCTTTATAATAATCTTCATCTTTAATTTTCAATTATCATAATAGGTAAAAAATAATTTGGTGAACTATGTCCAAATATAAGTAATTTATCGCTTTCATCAATATCTACCCTATAATCTAAAAATATTGAACCGTTTATATTATAAGTTTTATCTGGTAAATGATTTAAATAATACGAATTATCATTTCCTTGCATTACTACTGTATTAAATTCTGTATTATCAATTGAAATTGTTCCCACCACGTCTTTATTATTATACTTTTCTTTTAAAGAGGTAATTTGCTCTATATATTCCTCTTTCATAACAGGAATAGTATTATTAATATAATATTCATCATACTTTCCTATATTAAAATAAGTTATACCAATGTAGACAGACAAAATAATTAATAATATAACTGGAATAATAACTATTAACTTTTTCATAAAAAAATCTTCCTTTTTCAAGAAAGATTATAACATTTTATTAAGTTAAATACAATTAGCATTTAATTTATAATGTTTATTTATTGGTTACCAACACTTATATATTCTGTAAAATACTTATCTACAGCATCATAAGGAACACACTGAGTACCTGTAGGAGTTCCTTTCTTATAATAAGTTATAGGATTATATACATTAAAGCAATTATCAGTAGCATTGTACCCATAAATTGTATAATAATGTCCAGTAGTTGTTGAAGCTAGACCTGTATTACTTGGAATACTACTTCCAACTTTTGAAGAAACAGATGCAACAACAACATTACCTGATTTTAATGATTTATAAATTTTTTCTGCATATCCAGCACCTGTACTATTTAAAGTACCACCACTATTATCAGTATCAACTTTTAAACCATAGTTATTTAAAAAACTATTCCCATTACTTGCGTAATTACCTTTACCGCCACAAAAATTACTACTACTAAAATCACGAGATGAAGGATTACCATTTAGTCCTTTTTTATACATTAATACGTAAGATGCAGCAGCAGTTTCTGTTGCATTATTAGGCGTATATCCAAGTTCACTTTGTATATTTGATTTTAAACTATCTCCTTTGCCTAACATCATAATTGCTTCAGTCATAGCTATTGGACCACATGCACATTCCATATATACAGTAGTACCATTTACATTAATAGTTTCCTGGCTTTGATTAATTGTAACTGCACCAAAATTATTAACAGTAGATTTTTCTTTATTACCTCCATCCATATTAATAGGATTTTCTATTGGTTCTGTTTCAGTAGGAGTATTATTACTAGTTTCTGATGAACCTTTTCCAGAAATAGGGTCAACTTTTGATTCAAGGATTGCATCAACTTTATTTACTATATCAAATGTAGTAGTGTCACCCGCTACCTGGAATGTAGCAGATTTGCTTGAAACTTTAACTCCAATCTTCGGAGGAGCTTCATAAACTTCAGTAAATTCTATAGTATAATTTGTTGTAAGTGATGCTTCTTCAGCAAACCTTCTTAAAAATACTTCATAGAACTTCTCTTTATTCATTTTAAGTTCTCCATAAGTACGATAATAACCATAATCAATTGCATCAACCATTGATGCCTCAGAAATTTCCTTAATTAAATAATAATCTTGAGTATTTGTCGATGTAAAGCTTTGGATAAGAAGGAGTACCACAATAATGAATACTCCAAATACCATTAGCCAATATCCCCAATAGGATTCTTTCATTGTTTACTCCCTCCTTACTTCCATGATGGTCCAACATCTGGAATTCCATCGCCATTTATATCTAATGTACTAAATGTATAAATTGTCCAATAATCATTTGTTACTATTAAGTTATCAGTATTAAAGTTTTCTATATTAACATTTGGACGATATGGATTTAAATTTTCTTTATTCTTTTTACGACCATCACCATTTTTAATGTCTACTTCTCCACCAAATTTACCATCAGCTAAATCATCAATAAATGAAGAGTAACAGAATATATTTGCCATTACACATTTACCAGAGTCTCCTTCTTTTTTCCATGTGTAACCATTCTTTTTGCAATTATCTTCATCTCTTTCTATTTTATAATCATAGCAAGTCATTGTATCATTATTGTAAGATTCATGAGATTTATTATATTCTCTTATATTTGTAATCATATCAGAATTCATAACTACTTTTAATGAATAGTTTTCAACCTTAGGATTTCCAGAAGAAGGTGTTGTTTCCTCTGAAGTAGTATCTTTTGCTCTAGCAGTAATTTCATCAATTGTATCTTTTGCTTTTCTTGCTACTAAAGAATTATTATATACACTTGGATCACTTTCCCAGTTATAACCTTTTGGACGATCATTAGGGAATAGATTTCCTGGACTTATAGGTCTAAAGTCATAATTTGGTTTACTTCCTCCACCTTGAGAACCATCCGGTGTAACAGTACATACTCCAATACATTGAACAGTACAATTTGGACAACAATTGTAATTATTTTCACATTCTTCACCAGGTTGACATCCTACAGCAAGAAGTGCTTCTTCTCTAGAGCCTTTTGGCTGACAACTTTCGTCATAATGAGTAGTACTACATACATAGTAACTTTGAGATTTTTCAACACAGTATGGTCCACCTTGATTTACTGGGCAAAGTCTTTCCTGACACTTATCCCAGTCCTCATTAGGATCACATTCAGTTTTATAATGTTTATTGCCTGATGCATCAGTACAACTATTTTGATTTACTTCATATGTACAAGCATATTCATTTTTGCCAATAGTTTCGCTTGTATTTAATTCTCCACCTTTGATTTGTTCTTCACCCCTAATTTTTGAAGATAAACTCCTATCTAGAGTACCATAAATTCTACCATTAACTTGAGGTGCATCTGAAGGTGTATAGAATGTACCAAAATTATCTAGTGTTAATTTATAGTAATATGTTCCTGTAGGAGTATTAATACCCACTGGAAGACCATCAACAATATCATAATTTTTAATTTCATGTTCTGGGGTTTCTTCAATTTTAATATCACCATCATCATGACCACTATAATACACTCTTTCTGTTTTATATGTTCCTCTTGAAGATGATATTTTATGTACATAATCTACCTTTGTAATTTTATGATTCGAATTAATTAAATTATTACCTATAGTAACTGTTTCCTCAATACCTTTATCTAAGTCTTCATCTAGAACTGTCCATTGAGACTCAATTTCATATTGTAATGAATTATCACCAGTACATATTTCATATTCATTGTCTATAGTACCATCGCAATACCAAGTTGCAAAGTGACTTTCTTCATCTATATCTTTTATAGAATCACTACTCATACAATATGGTTTTGAATTATTAGATGTTTTTTCATCGGGTTTATATTCAGTACAAAGTCCTGCCTCGACCATCTTTTTAACAGCATAATTATCTGCAACTATTATAGCATCAGGACTATACATAAAGTCACAATTCATTCCATGTTCACAAGACTTTGCTTGAACAGAACTTATCCATTTAGTTGATGATACGCCAGGTTCTGGTTCTCTATAACTATATTGAATACTTGGATTATATTTATATACCATATCCCAGTATGCAACTTCATTTTCTCCATTTCTATCCAAACCCATATTTACATCTGTTGCTAATTGTAAGTTAGGATAATCATGATCAGCAACACAAGAGTTATAATTATCGATTATTTCACGAAGTTCCTTCATTTTATCTTTTAATTTTTGCTTTGCTGCTAAAGCAGCAGTTTTATAACCTTCTTTTTTATCTGCGTAATCTTTTTCTGGTTTAATTTTCCATTCACACTCTCCAGTTAATGAACAACCTTGACATCTTTTTGTATTAGTCCATTCACCAAATTGAGGATTACCATGTGGAGCATCTCCTCCAGTTTTAACATTAATAATCGTCCATTTATCAGATTCTTCCTTAATTTCATAAGTGTAAAAATTCTTACTATGTTCAATCATCTTTTTATAATCGTATGTGCCATTATAACCTGCTTCACTACATTTACCTGTTGAATTTCCATTTTGATCAGTAATAGCCGGACAACTATTCGCATTACATGCAACTGCATCACCTTGTACTAAAGAGAAGGTATAATTTTCATAATTCTCTAACCATTCATTATATGTATCAAGTATTTCAGCTTGTTTTTTTACAATATCTTCAGTATATTTTTTATAATCAAGTTTTGTTGTATAGCAATCTTGTTGTCCTTTTAGAGAAACACTAATTTGGAAATATCTTCCTGATTCAGTACTTTTCTTATAAGGAACACCAAATATATAATCTTCTTTACATTTTACTTCACAATAATCATTTTCAGCAACTTTATTAGCAAATTCAGTATCTACTAATTTATAAAAGTTTCCTGCTCTATCTTTACTATTTTTAGAAAGTAAACATTTCTTAATATTGTATTTTTTGCTTTCAGCATTATAAGCCTCTCTAAATTCATATTCGACATTTCCAGTTTCTTTATCAGGTTCTAAACCATCCTCACATATATTTGGAAGTGTTGAAGTTGGATCACAAGTAGTTTCATCACATAAACTTGTATCTAATTCAAATTCATCTTGAATAGGTTCACCCTCTGAAGCTATAAAGAATCTTTGCTGACCTGTTGTATTTCCAGATGCATATAGTACAGCACCTCCATCTTCGTTAGAATATTCATATTTAAATTTAATTTTTACTTCACAGTCTTCTTCTTCACTATCATCATCTGTAACTTCTTGTGAATCATCACTTGAAGGACGTGATACTAAGAAACCTACGTAAATTGTTCCATTTCTTTCCTCAAATAACTTTGATAAGTCAGCACCTTCAGAAATAGGTTTAGATTTCCAACCATCTTCAGTATTTATAAATTCCTTTGAAGCACCAAGAAGTTCCACTTCAGTAGCTTCATTTTGTTTTTCAACCTCAAATCCTAAATATTTAAAATATTCAGAGTCAGAACTTGTGTCTGTAATATTTTTTATATCAATTTTAACAGATACTATCTTCTTTATAACTCCATCTGCTTTTTCTGGTTCAGTTGCAGGGCCTTTTTCAACTTTGCTTTCGCCAGTTTCACTATTAAACTTTTCATTAGCATAATTCATTGCATCAATTAAAAGTTGTTTAATTCCATCAAAACCACCACAACTTACAGATGCACCGCTGCCATTACCTCCACTGCCATTGCCACTAGAATCAGCTACAAACTTATAGCAACCATTACTTTGTATTACACATGATCCATCTACCTTTTCTTTTATCTTTTTTGTCTTTTTAACACCTTCACATTGATCTTTTATATACTCGCCTTTTGACTCATCACATATTGCACTTATATTTACAAGCTTATAACATCCATTATCAAGTTCTTTACAATCCTGATTTTTCTTTTTTCTTTTAATACAGATATCTTGTCTATATTCTCCTTTTGAGCCATCACAAGATGGATTCGTTTTTTTATCAACAATTCTATAACAGCCATTGTAAAGTTCACATTTTTTTGAGGATGAGTTTGTGACTTTTGACCTAGCAATTTCACAATCACTTTGTGGAAAGTATAAATTTTTTTTCTCACAGCATGATTTAACCTCTGATGAATTTCCTGAACACACATTTGAAGAAGAACCGCTTCCTTTTCTTTCTAATCTATAACAAATACTACCGGTTTTTTTTGTACAAACCCAATCATGATACTCTCCTTTTGAATCATTATTATTTCTATTATTAGCAATAGATTCACAATTTTTTTGAGTTAAATCACCTTCAGTATCAGTACAGGCATATTTAGATTTCCTACAACCAGTATTTTCATCTCTTTCATCATCCGGGCAAATAATACCTTGATATTCATTAGGCGTACATTTATCACATGGTTCCCAATTAAGTTGCTTCCATTTTCCATCTCTTTCTCTACACTTTAACCCCGCTTTGTCTGAGCATTCAGCCGCTGTATCAAAAGAACAAGTATCAACTATTTTACAGCCGTGCTTTTCAGAAGATTGAAATCTTCCTGTATAACACTCAAAAATATCATTTTTTATTGTTGGACAAATATCAGTTGATGAAGTTGATGGTACGTAACAATTCCTATTGGTGACACTTACATGGCAACCATAACCAGTTGCGTCAGCACATTGAGCAGCACTTGAATAACATTTACCTTCTAACAAATTATATTTTTCAAATCCTAAAAGAGCTAAACTTTTACCACCTTCATCTGCATTTTCGTCATTATCATTATTTTTCTTGCTAGTATTTGATAAAAACTCAGTTAATGTAGAATTAAATGTTGAATCTGATTTCATACAATTAACTGCTGCATCGATTTTTGCTAAATAATCTGCTGTTCCAGTATGAGACCAATTAAGCATACCTTTTGATACAAGAAGTCTTATTGCTAAATGTATTTGTTCTTTATCAGCACCATTTTTCATTAAATATAGAACAGCTAAATCACCTTTAAGTTTTGGCATCATTCTATTTACAACGTAAGATGCACCTTGACCTGCAGCCTTACCTCTATCCATACAATATGCGTCATAAGTTTTTCCTCCACCAGTAACTGTATGAAGTTGATATTGTTCATTAAAACCATATGATGGTGAATGAGTTTGTGAAGCACCTGGTGTTAAGGTAAACTGATCACCAACATTAAGGGCGTTCACATTAACCATTATACTTAATAATATAAATATAAATATTGATTTAATTACTTTTTTCATATTATATCCTTTCTTCTTTTTACTCGAAGGAATACAACTACTCCTCCAACAACAAGTATCGTACATCCAGCCCCTATAAATACTTCTTTATGTTCTTTTATAAAATCTCCTAATTTTTGAAAAAAGTTTTTATTTTTTTCTATTTCATCTTGTTTCTTTTTATCTTCATATTCTTGAAATTTATCCATAAAATCAGTTATTTCCATATTTTCAAAAGTAACATACTTTTCACAAAGATAAAATTCTGGATTATCTTGGCAAAAACCAAAATCATAAAATTCGTTATATCTTGGAGTTGTCAAATAAAATGTTCTTATTTTTTTCTTTGGACATGTTGTTTCAGTTGAGGGATAAACATCAAATGTAAAAGTATGTGCCTCCATAATATCATTTAAGTCAAAACTTACAACCCCATCTTTAACATCTGAATAACTGAAAGATTTATTGAAGTTTTTACTTTTAACATTAATTGTAAAGTTTTTACTTAAATTTAAAATAGATATTTTAAAATAATTATATCCTTCACACCCTCCTTGTCCATCATTACAAGAAAAAGATGAATCAAACTCTCCTATTTGCTCCTCGTAAATTGCCTTTATTGTGGCAGCCTCACTATTAAGTTTAGCTTGCGTTTCATAACCACACTCCGCATGAACATTTTTTACCAATAATACCATAACTAGTAAAACAAAAATTTTCTTTATTTTTTTCATAATGCTTAGCACCATCCCTACTATTAAAATAGTACCATAATCTAATTTTTTTTTCAATAAAAACTAGTAAGAAAACAAAAAATATGGTAATATTCTAATATAAGGAAGTGTTGCAATTGAAAAAAAATTTACAAAAATTAAAACTATTTGGAAAAGATATGTTAATAATAATTGGATATCTTTTAATAATGGTTGTAGTAACCTATTTATTTACTATAAAATCAGATAATTTGACTCCATTAATGCAAACCATTATTTACTCTATATTATCAATATACTTATTAATAATATTTAGAAAAGAACTAAAATCAGCATTAAAAGATTTCAAAAAAAATCGTTCAGGCTATCTATTAAGGGGATTTGAAATATATTTCTTATCCTATTTATTAATGATTTTTGTTCAAATGATTTTATATAAATTAATAGGATCACTTCCCACTAATGAAGAATTAAATCGTGAAGCAATAAGAAATAATATTTTTCACTCCGTATTACAAATGTGTATATTTGCACCTTTCCAAGAGGAATTATTATTTAGACAAAACTTTAGAAATTTATTTAAAAATAAAATCGTATTTAGTATTGTTACTGGCTTATTATTTGGATCAATGCATTTAATTGCGGCAAAAAGTTTAATTGAACTTCCATATATTTTAACCTACTCTATTATGGGAATAGCTCTTGGATATATGTATTATGATTCAGATAATATTTATACCTCAATGTGTTTACACTCATTTAATAACACTTTTGCGCTTATCGTAACAGTTATTGAGGCCTTCAAATGAAAAGGTTAATATGTATAATAATTCTTATTTTTTTTCTATTTTTTATATATGGAAAATATATAAATATAAAAGGGTTAGAGGTTAAAGAATATGAAATAGCAAGTAATAAAATAACAGATGGTTTTGATGGAATTAAAATAGTTCAATTTTCTGATATACTTTATTATGAAAAAAGTGATATAAAAGAAATTAAAAATTTAGTTAAAAGTATTAATAATGAGAATGCTAATATTGTAGTATTTACTGGAGATTTAGTTTTAGATAATACTGATATAACAAGTGCAATAAATGAACTAAAAAACATTAAAGCTGATTATAAATATGCCGTTTTAGGTGATAAAGATAATGATAATATTAAAAGTAATTTAGAAAGTATTGGTTTTAAAGTACTTGATAAAAACTATGATTATATTTTTAATAAAGATATTAATCCAATTAAAATAATGGATCTAAATAATTTTGATGAAAGTATTCTTAATAATGAAGATGAAATTACTCCCTCATTTACTATTGGCCTTTTACATAAACCAGATGAATTTGAAAAGCTTAAAAATTATGATATAGATGTTATACTAGCAGGTCACTCTTTAGGTGGACAATTAAGATTACCTTTCTGGGGTGCAACCCTAAAAAAAGATGGCGCTAGCATCTATACAAACGATTATTACAATGAAAATAATACTAAACTTTATGTTTCTTATGGAATTGGTACTAATCCTCCACATATAAGAACATTTAACAAACCCTCAATTAATGTATATAGATTAAAGAAAATATAAAAAAAACATAGTAGTTATAAAAATTCTACTATGTTTATATTTTTCTTTAATTTTTCAATTAAATCTTCTTTTTCATATTTAGAGAATATTGCTACAAAATTACTGTTATCCATTAAAAACATTTCATAAAATTTTAAGAATATATCTTGATAATTAGTAACTCCTAAATCTTTTAAATAAGAGATATTTTCAGTTACTAATTTTTTTTGTTCCTTTAAAAGTTCAATAAACTTTTCTGGAGTATTTTCCATCATATATGCAATATCATCTTTACTAAAACCTATTTTTTCTAAATATTTCATAGACTTAATTCTCCATTATTAGTAAGTTTAAGTTCATTATCAATTGCATTATAAATACTTACTTTTTCTTCATCTGTTAAATTTTTATTATATGTTAATGTATAATATAGTATTTCTCTTTCCTCAGTTACTCCACTTGTAAGAAGTTTAATTATCAGATTTTGTTCCATCAATCTCATCACTATATCCTAGTGTTATTAAAACATTTTTTAAATGTGCTGTTAAATCTTCGAATCTTGCAAGCATCTCATCATCAAGTCTAATAGTTTGTTCTTTAGAAAGTGCCATTACATATGGATTAACGTCCTCAACTTCAGTTGGAGTATTTACTGGAGTTACTTCTTGAACAAAACTTTCATTTATAGGTTCAGATGCTACTTCAACATGAGTTTCAATTGGTTCTACATCCTTAACAGGATTTTCTACAATTGGCTCAGCTGTTATAGTATTCATAGCTTTTTCAACTTCACTACTCAAATCATCTAATGAAGTATTTGTTTGAGAAACAGTTTCTTTATTTACAACATTTTCTTCATTGTTATTACTAGTTTCAACCTTTACATTGTCATCTTTCTCTTTAGTTAAATACTCTACACCATACCTTCTATCAAATTCTTTTTTATTAAACAATATTTTACTATATTTACCTTTTTCGTCCTTTAAAGTTTCATTTAAAGACATCACATAACTTAATCTTTGGAAAAGTTCTGTTGAACTAATTCTAGTGGGATCAATAATAAACATATCTAATAAACCTAACTTTTCAGCTTGTTCAACCTGACTTTTTATGAAATCTAAAGGTAATGAAAATACTTTTACTTGTGATGGCTTAGTAATTGCAATTCCTTTAGATGTTAAATAACCCATTTTTTCTTTAAGTTCCTCTAAAGTAACTAAATCATCAGAAAATGAAGCATAAAATTTTGGTATATTAGGATATACTTCTTTAGGTAAATTTAAAACACTAATTTTATTTACTATATCGTACATAGCTTATTCCTTTCTAATAAGCAATTAATGGAACATTTTTGGCATCTAATCCGCTTTGTTTTAATACATCAATTGCATTATTTAATCCATTTAAATCATATTTAGTTAAAACGCTTGGATTTAAATATATATCTTGAGGCATTTTACCAATACTTGTTAATTTTTCTATTTTTTCTTTCATTTGTTTATCATACATTAATTCAACATTATCTGCAAAAATATCAAGTGAAATATTTAATGATTTAATATATTCAGCATTTGCTTTAATTGTTTCTTCATCGTAATTATTCATTATTTTTTCAAAATCATTGCTTGTGAAATCTAAATAATCAAATCCTAAACTTGTTAAAAGATTAATTACATCTTCTTTTGAAACTGTTTTATCATCTTCTTTTACAGGTTCAACTATTGCTTCAATTTGTTCTTCTTTAACTTCTTTATTTTCAGGAATATTTATATTAAAATCAAAGTTAAAACTAGGTTCTTCTTCATGAAGTGGTGCCTCAACTACAGGGGTTTCTTTATTAATCTCCTCTGTTTTGATTTCTTCTTTTGCCTCTTTAAAAACATCACTTATACTTTTACTTTTTATTCCCTTTAAACTTTTCTCATATTCATAAAGCCCATCTTCAGGGAACATCAATAATTTAGCGGCTTCTCTTTGTTCTTCTTCACTAAAATTAAACTTTTCAAGAAGTGATGTAATTTCATCTCTTGTTATATTTATATTTCCCTCAAGTGCTAAGTCAAAGTATCTATTTAATCTTTCCTGATTAGCAAGAGCTTCATCCTTACGAAGTCCTAATTCCTCTATTTTAGTGGTTGCACTATTCATTTCATCTTCTACGGTAACAAGTTCTTTTTCAGCTTTTTCCTTTTCCATAGAAAATTCCTCTAAAGTTTTAGGAAGTTTTACTTCTAACTCTTTTTTTATTTCTTCTGGGTCAAAAGCAATATTTAATTCTTTTAGAACATTTATAAAATCATCTTTTCTTATAGTTTCTAAAGCACTTTTAAAACTCTCGCCCTCTTTAGCAAGAATATGTCCTTCAGATTCTAGTTTTTCAATTTGACTTGTTAGTTCAGTTGTTCTTTTACTAGTCCTTTCCTTAGTTTTAATTGCTTGGTCTCTTTCTTTGTCCATAGACACTAGTACTACACTATCTTCTCCTCTTAAATTATATAATTTGTCAAGAAGCATTCTCATTTCAGAATTCAATCTCATTGTCTTCACACCCTTTACTATATATGAATTATAACACAAAAAAAAGGTATATGTAAACTACCTTTTCAATTTTTTATTACTTTTTATAACAAGAATAACGATTACTCCCAAACTTAATGCCATTATTCCAAAGTATAAACCTATGTTATCTAATGTATTTGGATTTACAACATTATTACTTGCAATTATATAATTACTAAAATGTTTTGTATTAAATGATATATACTTAATTCCCTCTATTGTAACTATTTGAGCATCATATTTTTCAAAAGTTCCATCATCTTTAATATATAAAACTACTAAATCTTTTACATCACCATCATAGGGAATTAAAATATTTGTTACATCATTAAAATTGCTAATAATTTTATCTAAAATACTTGAATATAATTTTAATGAATAACTATCTATTTTTTTATAACCACTTTTTTCAAATAGTTTTAATCTGATCTTCCTCACCAGGTTTTACTTGTCTTAAAAGTAAAGCACATAAGTAAGATAATTTTTTTAAATTAACACTTATTGAAGTTTAACT
>OBJG01001945.1_pt1 | contig 14005 bp, 10 predicted proteins | sample 1517941 | NCBI WGS metagenome assembly OBJG01 (sample SAMN04571712, study PRJEB22368) | human gut metagenome | biome: human gut; material: stool | host: Homo sapiens | place: Luxembourg | collected 2012-09-21
CGGATGCGGGTTGGAAGTGACGTTGTTGGCTGCGATTCCTGCCGGTTCTGGCCTGGGAACCAGTTCGATTCTTGCGGCTACGGTATTGGGTGCATTGTCGGATTTTTGTGGCTTGGCGTGGGATAAGAACGAGATTGGTAACCGGACGCTGATCCTTGAGCAGTTGCTCACGACCGGAGGAGGCTGGCAAGATCAGTATGGAGGGGTGTTACATGGATTGAAACTATTGCAGACGGGTGAGGGTTTCCACCAGAATCCGTCGGTGCGCTGGCTTCCGGAATATCTTTTTACCGAACCGGAGTATCGTGTCTGCCACTTGCTTTACTACACGGGAATTACCCGTACGGCGAAGGATATTCTTGCTGAAATCGTACGTGGAATGTTCTTGAACAGTGGTTCCCATCTTCGTCTGCTTTCTGAAATGAAAGTGCATGCATTGGATATGTACGAGGCAATCCTTAGGGGTGATTTCGCTTCATACGGGCGATTGGTCGGTAAGAGTTGGGAACAAAACAAGGCACTTGATGCCGGGACAAATCCGCCTGCTGTGGAACGGCTCATTTCTCGCATCAAGGATTATGCATTAGGCTATAAACTTCCTGGTGCTGGCGGAGGTGGCTATCTTTATATCGTAGCCAAAGACCCGGAAGCCTCTTTGCAGATCCGCCGCCTTCTCACGGCAGATCCGCAGAATGACAATGCCCGTTTTGTCGAAATGAGCTTGTCGGATAAGGGATTGCAGGTGAGTAGATCGTAATCCGAAAATCGCAATCCGGATTCTGGATTGCGATTTTCGGATTACGTTTCAGATCTCGGCGACGGAGGGATTGCATATTCCTTGATGATCAGATATCCGCATCCCCCGATGAAAGCGAGGAAGATGAATGCTACCAAAATCAGTAATTTCTTGGGAGAGGAAGCTTTGAGAGGAACAGTTGCCGGTTCGATAATGGTGTAGACCGGTGTCTGTTCCTGTACTCGGAGTTTATCCTGTTCGAGCTTTTGCGCTAACGTGTTATATACATTGAACGTAAGAGTCATTTCGTTGCTCGGTGCGGTAACTGGCGGAGATAATGTTCTTGTTACCGTCTTCAAAAGCTGCATAAGCCTGCTGTGCTTTGTAATAGGCACTGCGGGATTCTTTTAGCACTTTTTCTGTAAATTCCAGATCTTTCTTTGCTTTCTGCGTCCGGTAATGTGTGATATAGGTCTGTAACTTTATCACGATACTGTGCGCCACGTCTGCTGAGATCAGCGGGTCTTGCATGCTGACACCGAGAGTAACGACTTGTGTTTTTTTATCGACATAGACGGTGATGCGCTGGCGTAGGTTTTTCAGTACATCCTCTTGCTTGTGGGTGAGTTGGAAGGGATTGAGATCTCCATCGTTCTCTTCGTTACCGGAGAAGAACGAACGGAGGGCTGCTATTCCTTTTAGGGGCGCTTTCATAAGGATGCTCCACCAAGCGAAGCGCTGATGGCCGGCTATGTAATCATATAGAGTAGTCGTGTACTTTTTCTCCTTGTCGGTTACCTTTTCGGGAAAGAGCTCCAACAGAAAAGGTGTACTGTGCACAATATCAGGATAGAGGTTGGGTGACAAAGCATCCTGGCCGGAGGCTGAACCGAGGTCTATTCCTGCCATGGCTGCCAGTCCGCCGAGGTTGCTCATCTTGCTTGTGGCATCGGTGGTTTCGGGAGCCAGTTTCACCGTTGTGGTGAATTCTTTGGGTATGCTGAAAGCAATGATGAGTCCCGCCACTGTTGCAATTCCGCAGCATTTTATGAAGAAACGTCGTTTTTTCCACAGGTAGCCGGAGAGGGCGATCAAATCGATCTCCGATTGTGGAGACGATGGGGTATGATTGTTTTTGTCCATTTATTTACTTTAAAAGATTGATCATTGATGTTATCATTGCTGCCATTGAGGTGACGGAACTGCCGACACTCATGATTTCTGCCAGGCTTGCTCGGCGGTCGCGTTGTGTCTTGGCGGGGACTACGATTTCGCAGCCAGGCTCGACTTTGGGGTAACGTTTGAAGAAAATCATTTTACGTTGTGTGGTCGCCACTTTTCCGTTCATGTAGATAACGATGGGATATTTGCGGGCAATGTCGTTGTAGCCGCCAGCCTGTGAGAGACAGTCACGGACGTCCATTCCTTTTGTATAGGTCACACTGTTAGGATAGGTAACGGAACCGCTCACCTTCACCGTACTTTGCTGTTGGGGGATGTAAAGCACATCTCCGTCGCGTAACACTAGGTCGTCGGCACTTCCCGGATGGGCGAGCGCTTTTTGTAGGTCGATGCCTACGGGATACTCCTTCAGGTTGGCAAGCGAAACGGAGATCGAGTCACGACTTTGCTTGCTATTGTTACTCAATTGTAAGAGAGTTTCGATTTGGCGCAACTCATCTGTCGTCAGTTTACGTTTTAGACTGGCTCCCCGCACATAGGCGTCTGGAGTGATGCCGCCCGATTGTGCAATCAGTTCGCTTAAACGCGTATTCTTTTTCTTTAAAGTATAGTTGCCGGCAAAAGTAATCTCGCCTCCGACTTTCACTACTTGTTGCTTTTGGTAACCAGGTGAGAAACGGACGAATACTTCGTCGAATGGTTCGAGGGTGAAAAGCGTATCGCCGGAGGTTACTGCCAGTCCTTCGTCGAGGGTGAAGTTAAATGTCTCGGCTGTCTGGTTACTGCTCCGGGTGGCGGACGGATCTTTGAGCCGTCGTGCCACTTCTACGTTGATGATTGAGGCTGCTTCGCGCAGGCCGCCGGCGAGGACGATAACATCCTCTACTGTCAGATTCTTGCGGAAGGGCAATACGGTATCGGGAGCGTTGACTGCTCCGCTCACTTTGACGGTATAAGGTTCATGGAGGTCAAACAGGGAAGGGATATATAGTTGGTCCTCCTTCTGTAGTTCGATGTCAGGAACCTTCCCGTTCAAAATGTCTACAATATTGATGGCGATAACCGAACTGGTGAAGTCTGGGTTGAGCCTTGTGATCTGTGCGCGTCCTACAAATTCGTCTCCTTTAAGTCCCGAAGCCTGTTCTATCAATTGTTTGACAGTATGTACGTCCGGACTCAACTCATATTCGCCAGGACGCCAGACTGCACCGGAAATGATAATTCGGTTATCGTAGTAGGGGATGACTGAATCCACCATCAGCGAATCGCCGTCTTGCAGCACAAATGTTTGGAATTGTTCTTCGTTAACTGTGGCAATCTTGTAGCGGTCGCCGGCTTTGCGTTTCACTCGTATACTGCCAGTGTAGGCATCTCCTGTAAAACCACCTGCCATGTCGAGCAGGTCGGCAAGTGTCTCTCCTCGTCGAAGTTCGTATGTACGGTCTCTTTTCGCTTTACCACCGGCGGTGACAAGCTGTTCGTAGGGACCGATAATGATCATGTCGTTGTCTTCCAGACGTATATTCGTTTCATATTTACCATTCAGCAGATAGTCGTATACATCGAGGCTGGCGATCTCTTTGCTGTTCCGGTATACTTTTATGTTTCTCAGTGATCCGATATCGTTTACTCCTCCTGCTGCATAAAGGGCGTTGAAAAGCGTGGCGAGAGATGAGAGTGTATAGGTCCCGGGTGCGACGGCTTCGCCGACAATATTGACTTTAATGCTGCGAATTTGCCCCAGTCCGACAGAAACGAATGTGTTAGGTTGACTGCCGTCAAGCGTTGCCATGATTTTACCCAATTCCTGCCGGATGCGATTCTCTGCCGCCTCGATAGTCAGTCCGCTTAGGGATACGGGACCGACATTGGGGATCAAGATCGTTCCGTCGGGAGAAATACTGAGTTTCAAGTTCAGTTCCGAATCTCCCCATACATTGATCAGCAACTCGTCTCCTGCTGATAGAACATAATTTTTAGGCGTCGGCATATTCAGATCCGGTTCGAATGTCAAATTCTTATCGGAAAAGATCTCACGCCCAAAAACAATATTTTCCAAAGGCTGCTTCGGTTTATGTTCGTCGCGTTGCTCCGTCAGTGGGAGTAGTGCTTGCTGAGTAGGATGGGAACGGTCGGATACGGTATTTTCTGTAGCAGGCTTAATGATTTGGTTGATACCGGTTTGTTCTGTCCTGTGTTTGGCTATTTCTCTTTGTATTTGTTCCTCTGTCATCCCGGCAGCACGGGCTTTATCAATTAATTCCTGTGGGATTTGTGCCTGTATGGCAATTGATATTAGCAGGAGCAGGAATCCAATGATACATTGTGGCAGATACCGTTGTCTTGTCCTTTGACGACCTAACGGCTTTCGATGGCATAATACAGCTTGTTTTTTGTCAAGATTTTTCATATTACTTTTTCTATTGTTTGAACGATTCGTTGGCTTGCAGTTCCGTCTCCATAGGGGTTTACTGCTTGGCTCATACGGTTATAATAGGTATTGTCATCCAGTAAGTGGGACACTTCAGTTACAATCCGGGCGTAATCTGTTCCTACTAACTTCACTGTCCCTGCGTCAAGTGCTTCCGGCCGTTCTGTTGTGTCACGCATGACAAGCACCGGTTTTCCCAAACCCGGAGCCTCTTCTTGTATGCCTCCGCTATCGGTTAGGACAAGTGTCGACTTCTCCATTAGATAGACGAAAGGAAGATACTCCAAAGGCTCTATAAAGAACAGGTTAGGGAGATAAGCATTTCCGAATATTTCGTGAATGGGCTTCCTTACATTTGGGTTCAAGTGCATAGGGTAGACAAAGTCTACCTCCGCATACTGCTCTGCCAGAGTCTTTATTGCCCGGCATATTTGGATAAATCCATCGCCGAAGTTTTCCCGGCGATGACCTGTTATTAAAACCAGTTTGCGGCTGTTTTGTTCGGCAAGTGGAGTTGTTTCATAACCTGCAGACATCAGTTCGGTGTCAAGTTGCTTAAGTAGGGTATTCATTTCTTCCGGCCAAGGACTGTAGATGTTGTGCGTGCGTAACCCTGCTTCTACATGACCGACCGGTATTTGTTGGTAGAAGGCCGCGAGTGCTGAAGCTGTCGAAGTTGTGGTATCTCCATGGACCAGGACGATATCTGGTTTCGCTTCCTGCAGAACTCCTCTCATTCCTGTCAGTACCCGGGCTGTTATATCGTATAGGTCCTGTCCTTGCCTCATTATGTTGAGATCGTAATCGGGTCGGATATTAAAAAGCTTTAGGACTTGGTCCAGCATTTTCCTGTGTTGTCCGGTAACACAGACGATGGTTTCAAATTTATTTTTTTTCTGTTGGAAAGCTTTTACTAATGGTGCCATTTTAATTGCTTCAGGACGGGTTCCGAAGACGAGCATTATTTTCTTCATGTTGTTTCTGTTTAGATTTTTCCAGTCTTGACCAGTATCAAGAATTTGATTAAATGTATTTGTCGTTTGATGCGCGAAGGTTGTTTCAATAGGCGGTATGCAAATTCGAGATTGTGCTTTATCCACCATTCGGGTGCTCGTTTCACGTTCCCTGTATAGACGTCGAAACTTCCTCCTAATCCTTGGTAAATTGCGGGATGTGCCTGATACATTTTTTCCATCAATAACTCTTGTTTGGGTGATCCCATTGCAACGAATATGACATCCGGCTGTTTTGTCTTGATGTCTTCGATCAGTTCTTCCTGTTCTGTCTCTGTTTGTATGTATCCGTTACGGTACCCCGTTATCTGTATTCCGGGAAAGTCTTCTTTCAATCGGGAGATGGTCTTCTCTATTACGGGCTGTTTACTCCCGACCAAGTAGAAGGTTTTTTCTTTTTGATACAGAGCTGTTATAATCTTCAACCACAGTTCGCATCCCGCGATCTTGACGGCATCCACGGCTCCGTGCTGCTGCACTGCCATAACTGCTCCTATGCCATCGCAATATCCAATATTCCTGTTCACAATATTTTGTATTTGCTCGTTCGCATGCAGTATCTTCTCCGCATTTATCGCTACTAATATCCCTTTATGTTCCTCCACATATTCCAGCAAACTGGAATCTGAGGGAAAGGGGTGGACTTTTATTCCGTTTAGTTGTATTCTGTTGTCGTTCATGATTGTTGCATTAATTGTCCGAATTTTTTGGTCTGAATACCTTCTTTGATTATTCTGGCAGGATTACCGGCTACGATGCAGTTGGCAGGTATATCTTTTGTAACGACAGATCCGCTTCCGACAATTACGTTATCGTTAACTTTTACTCCACACATGATGATCGCATTTACGCCAATAAAGCAACGTTTACCAATGTAGGTGTCGGCTTTAGCAGGTTTGGAAAAGTCATGAGCTAAAATAACAGCTCCAGATGCAATGAAGCTTTCTTCTCCAATGTGTACTCCTTTGGGATTACTTTTATCGAGTTTGGCACCAAATGAGAGTTTTGCGCTTTTATCAATATTCATTTGATAGATTCGTGTATAAATAAAATGCATCCCGAAGGTGATACGGTCTCTGATTATTTCTCTGATTTTTACTATCATAGTTGCTGTTTTAAACTGGTGATGTCAATCCATTTACTCATTTGATCTGTCAGTTCTGGGGTAATATTACTGATGACGTCTGGAGTAAAAGTCATTTCTCCAAAGATAGGGGATCCGTTGATAAGATATAAATCTACTCTAACGAAAGGAAAGGGTTCAGATAAACGTGAAGCAATTGATATCATTTCTTCTAATGCGCTTGGACGAGGAATTATATCTGATATCGGACAGCGAGAATTTACAAATTCAGGATAGGCATTCCAATCCATGTCATAAACCATAACCGAATAATTATGTGTGTTTTCTTCCCTGTCTGAATAAATAACGACATATTTAGGAACTCCATTAAAGCAAAAAAATTTGTAATCGATGAGTGATTGTTCGCTTTTTTTTGTCTGCTCCATAAATTTTTCTGCAATAATAAGAGGTTCTATCTGTGTATAATGCAATTGTCCGGTTAATTCTCCATATGGAAATTTTAACCATTTATTTAATTTATGATTTGTCTCTTTTATATTTAGGATATTTTTATCCTTTACTATAATATTTGTTGCACAGCTATTTGTCGTTTTTAATACAAAGGATTTAGGCAATAGGCTATAGTCGATTTCTATAGCTGAATTGTATATACCATAAATTTTGTTTACATATTGTTCTCCGCATCTATCAATCACATATTCTCTTACTCTGTATTTGTCGGCTAATTTACTCCACATAGAAGTGTCAGAATAAAGTGATAGCCATAGAATTTTTTCCATAAATGACTGTGGCTTCTTTAAATTGGGGAACTTTTTATAATCTTTACAATATCTGATCTTCCAAATTATATTGGGAAATTTCTTTAATAAAGGGGAGAATGGAGTTGCAGCTTTTATAAGAACTGACTTGATAAAAATATTCATATGAATTTTTATTGATTAATATATGTTGAATTATAGATTGAATTTAGAAAAATGTAGTTCTATTTTTCTAATGATTGATATAGATGATCCAATTGTTTTTCTATTGCTGGAGGATAGAATTTTTCTGCTTTCTTTCCAGATTGATGTCCCATTTCTGAAAGATATTCTGGATGATCGATTAAAAATAGGATTGCTTCGTAAAGTTGTTTCTTATTTCCAGGTTCAATAAGAATACCGTTAACATTGTTTTCAACAAGATCTGTAATACCTCCAACTGGTGTTGCAATTATGGGCAGTTGGTAGGACATGGCTTCAAGAATGGATATACCAAATGATTCAAAAATAGAAGGATGGACAAATATGTCAGCAGTTCGGAATAATTTTTCTTTTCTTTCATTGTCTACCCATCCATGGTATTTGATAAAAGAAGAAAGTTGATGTTGCTGTATGAATTCATTCATAGTTTTTGTATCTCCTGTACCTCCAATATGGTAGATAATTTTGTTTTGCAACATTTCTTTGTTTTTCGCAAAACATTCTAATACATCAAATATTCCTTTTCTACTATCTATGGCTCCAATGAAAAGAAGATGGAGCTTTTGGTCGTTCTTTTTAATGGGACCAACACTGGGCTTATAGGTGACATTGGGAAGGAGAAAAATATTATTATTGAGTTTTTGTTCTTTTAAATAATCGATAAAATAATTAGAAACAGTCACCAATACATCTGCTTTATGGCAGACAAATCGAACAAAAGATCGGTGATTCTCGTAGAATTGTTCAAATTTTGCTCCATGTATATGTAAAATGACTTTTTTTCTGAAAACTTTAGCACAAAATACATAAATCGATTGACGATAAAAATCAGTAAATGATGCTGTATGTATATGCACAATTCGGATTGGCTTGAATATACAATAATAGCAACATCGTAATAAGGCAGATATGCTTAATGCTGTTTTCTTAAACAGATTTCCTTCTTGATGTGAAGCAATGAAATTAAATTTCTTGAACATCTTTGAATAAGATTGTATGAGGATTGCAATCCCTCCTTTGCCGTTTGTGTCAGTTCCTATAGTTAGGATATTTTTACTTTTATTGGATATCATGATTAAAATAAAGATGATTACTAATTACCCAGTAAACTCCTAACAGTGGAGCTAATTGAGTTGAAAAAAAAGCATGTCCTGCTGTATAGGCGATTCCTAACCATAGTATACTTCCTATACTTGTTATAAATGATAAAGAATTCCGACTTCTTTTTATAAAAAAAGGTCGGATGAACTGGAATACTAAAAAAAGTTGTGCAAGGATGATAAGCCCTCCCAGAACAAATCCGAAGGATAATATGATATCGTAAAAATCAGATTCTATATTTTTTACTTTTTCTTCTGGGTCGTATATGCTTGCTACAGCAAATCGTCCTCCTGAAATACCCTTACCCAAAAGAACCTCTGTTAAGTTGAATTCAGAAATAACTTGTTTACCGGTATTGATCAATTGCTCTCTTGATGATACTAACGAATTAGCTGAAAAGCGTTCAAGTGTAAAATTATCATATTGAATAATAGTTTCATATGTTATGATAGCAGAATATACGATAGCGATTGACATACAAAATATTATAAGTATCCGGGTTTGCCATCGGAGCCGAATAAGGCTGTCTTTGAAAAAAAAAGAAATAGCCTAAGAAAAGTCCCCAATCTGTCAGAATTCCAATAATACCGACACGAGAACCGATAAGAATTGTTCCGACTGATGCAATAAATGTCAGTAAAAAATAAAATACATTCCGTTTGTAAAAGGAATACCAAATACAAAGTAATACAGCTAGAACCATATATACTCCCAATGCATTGCCGTCTGCGTAATATCCAGAGTATCCGAATCCAAATTTATCACTGTATGAAAGAATCCCGGTTTGTGTAATCATAGAGAATATATTAATTGCACCTATAAGTGAAGTTGTATAAACAACAAGTCTGATTAATTTCTCAAGGCTGAATATTTTACGGTAATAATAAAAATAAAAAAGGATGCAGAAGGTGTAGACAAACTTGAATAGATAGTCTATGTCCATTGCTGCATCTATATATTTTCCTGTAAAAGACCAAATAGCAAATGCCATTGAAATTAGGATTGTAATAATCCAAAATAAGAGAGTTAATAATGTGCTTAAATTTTTTAGTAAAAACTTCATAGTTAGGCATAATATGAATCCTCTAAAAGCTATTCCGATTGGTAAATGCACTCCTTTAAATTCCTGGATGTATCCATTTGCTGAGTCAAAAAAAATAGAAATGAAAAATAATATAAAAGGAAGTACTTGTATATAGAAGTTGTCTATGCTTATGGAGATAGGCTTAGCTATTGTAAATGTTTTCATATTCTTCCGTTATGTGTTTAATTGTAAACCTCTTGGCATTTGCAATGCCTCGTAAAATTAATTTTTCCCTATATTTATCATCTGAGATAAGTTTTTGAAATCCTTTTCTAATGGAGCTTACATCATAAGGATTGATATAGTGAGCTGTATTTGCTGCTATTTCTGGGATAGAAGTTATTTTACTGGTTAGTAAAACTCTTCCAGTAGCATTGGCCTCTATTATAGGCATTCCAAAACCTTCATATAAAGAAGGAAAACTGACGATGTCACATTCTTGGTATAATCTAATGATATTTTGAAAGGGAATATCCAAATAATTTTTATATTGGATATGATTCTTTTTTAATTGCTCTATATGTTCTTGTTTTAAAATCCCTACAATGATTAGTGTACAGGGTATATTGCGTAATGCTTTTATTGTGCGTAGCAGATTTTTGCGCATGCCTGTTCCAATATGGAGGATATGAGGATTTTCTTTTCGGAATTCTTTTGGGTGAAAATGAATAACTTCATTATAGGGATTATAGACAATGCTGATTTTATTTTTTACTCTTGGAGTTATCTGTTTGATTTCATTCGCTGTATATTGGGAAATACAGGTGATATGTTTGGCAAAATGATTAGGCAGAATGAACCAGAACCATTTTCTAATAAATCGCTTTAGGAAAGATGATGATTGTAATAGAGTTCCTGTATCATGCCAAGTGAGAATTACATTACCTTTTAAAAATAGAGAGATATAAGCTATTTCAGGTGAAAAAATGTGATTGATATCTCCTTGGTGTTTTTGAGCGAACCTAATATTTCGAATGATTCCTTTCCAGGTATTTCCGTGTTCAGGCAAAGTAATAACTTTTAATCCTGATATTCGGGATGCAAGCGAATATGCCAGTTCTTCTATACTGTTAAGTCCTGTCGACTTTTTACGTAAAAATAAGGCCTTTGAACACATTGTTATGATTTTGTAGTTTGAATGGTACGAATTGCTTTTTTGTAAATAAGAGAACGCTCAGCCGTCTTTAGTCCGACTGTCAATAGTACGATGGTGGTTGAACTTACAGTAATAATACATATAAGTATAAATCCGGTGAATGTGTCAGGAATATATTGGGACAGCCCTGTCGGAATAATAGCTGCAAGTATGAAGACTAAGAGACTTCGACCAATCACTTCTATGATGAAGTTGGAAATATGCATAGGTATTAATGCATTAAGTATCCATATTCGTGCTATTAAAGCAATGAGTTCTGTCAGGATAGATATATACATGACTGTATAAGGTGGATATCCGGATTTTAATACAATATAGGATATTGGTATATCCAGCAATGTAATCCCTAAAATTATGGTTTGAAATAGTTTTATTTTTCCTTTTGCTTGTATAGCAGTGGCTACAGGTCCAGTTATACTGTTTATTAAAGTTACAATCAATACCAATCGTAAAAACATGACAGTATATTCTGGTACAATACCTAGCCAAAGATGTAATATATAAGGAGTTTTGATAAGTACAGGTAATGTTAAATACAGTAAGAGGAAAAATGAATAACGGGAACTATTATGTACTAATACCATCATTGAATTTGTATCTCCCATTGCATATCGTTTAGTTATTTGCGGTTTCATTGCAATTTGGAAGTTTGATACAAAATTATAAATTCCGGCATTTACTTGATAGGCTACACCACGTGCAGCGTTTACTGCAGGTCCGAAAAATAGATTGATTAGTATATTTATTCCTTGCATTTTGAGTGAATATCCGATGTTACCTAAAAAGCTCCATCCGGCAAAGCTTAACATTTTATGTAGTAATTGTTTATCTATGTCATTTCGAAACTTACATTCTTTAAAATACTTTTTGCAATATAAAGTATACATGATGCTTATCAATAAAGTGACGAAAGACATTAAGATTGCATATAAAATTAGTTTATCTGACGCTGAGCCCTTCAACAAAAAAACAATCGCTAATTGTAATATAACTTCAAGTATACTTACATAGGCATATACTTTCATATGTTCATGGGCTACTATACTGGCATTATAGGGAACGCTGAATATTTTAATAATGAATGTCAGGATTGAGAATTGGAACACCCAATTTGCAGCAATTATTCTTGAAGTTGGTATATTCATTTTATGATTGAGAAACCATAGACCTACTGTTTCTGCTAATATAAGTAGGAAAAAAATAATAATCAGGTGAATGATAAGAGATGTGGAAAAAACTTTTTGCAGTTGTTGTCCATCATTTTTCCCTAATTCGTAGGTGAGAAACCGTTGAGAAACATCAATCATTCCCACATTTAGAAACTGGAACATTAATACAATGCCACCTACTACGTTGTATATGCCATAATCATCAATTCCCAAAACATTTAAAACGACTCTGGATGTGTAAAGTGATACTAATAGGATGACTAGTGTCCTGAAATATAAGAATAATGTATTTTGAGCTATCCGTTTGTTCGTATTGTGAGACATACTTTTTATTCTATAATTTCTTAAACACCCCGCAAAAATCCAATATCACTTTTTCTTCGTTGTGAGGTAATGTTTTGAATTCTTTGTGGGAGACGAGGAAGGCGACGATGTCGGCGCGGGTGTAGGCGGATTTGTAGTCGGTCAGTTTGAAGACTGGATGTTCGTGAACGTTGGGTTCGACGATTAGGATGTCGGTATCGGCTGAACGTTGGAGAACTTTCGAGGTGATGTATTTGGCTGGTGATTCGCGCAAGTCGTCGATATCAGGCTTAAAAGAAAGGCCCATCAGAGCTACTACTGGTTTACGATGATGCTCAAGGAAGAAGCGGAGGATGGCGTTTTCGATTTTTTCGGCGCACCAGAATGCTTTGTAATTATTGATTTCGCGTGCTTTCGAGATAAGTTGCGACTCGTAGGGAAATTCGGATGTCAGGAAATAAGGATCTACGGCGATGCAATGTCCTCCCACGCCCGAACCTGGTTGCAGAATGTTGACACGCGGATGTTTGTTGGCGAGTTCGATCAGTTCCCAAACGTTGATACCTGCCTTGTCGCAGATCAGCGACAGTTCGTTGGCAAAAGCTATTTGGACGTCACGTGACGAATTTTCCGTCAGTTTGCACATCTCCGCTGTCCGAGCGTTTGTCCGGTGGAGTGTCCCTCTGACGAAGTGGCGATAGAATTGTATCGCCTTTTCAGTTGATTCGGAGTTGATTCCTCCGATGACCCGGTCGTTCTGCATCAGTTCGTAGATGACATTGCCTGGTAAAACGCGCTCCGGACAATAAGCGATATATATTTTTCCTTCCAGTTCCGGACGCAAAGCGTAGAGCAGATTTGCCATCTTTTCGGTGGTCCCGACAGGTGAAGTCGATTCAATGACGAAAAGGTCCCCTTTCTTAAGAAAAGGTGCGACCATACGTGTAGCGGCTTCGACATATGAAATGTCCGGTTCATGATTTCCTTTGAACGGAGTTGGTACGACGATCAGGTATACATCGCTTTCTTCCGGAACATCCGATGCTTTCAGCTTACCGAATTCCATGACTTTCGAACACAACTCCTGTAATCCAGGTTCCACAATATGGATAATACCTCGGTTTGTCATTTCCACTACTTTCGGATTTACGTCGACTCCGATAACTTGAATGCCGCTTCCGGCTGTGATAATAGCTGTAGGTAGGCCGATATAGCCCAATCCCATAAAACATGCTTTCATTATTTGTATTTTTTCTAAATTCGTTTAACCCACTCTTTTCCGTTTAAAAATTCTTTTTTGTTTCCGGCCTTTTCAAACCAAATGCTTAATATCACCCAGATCACGATGTCGCCGGCAAATACGATATTGATATTCACGAACGACACGAGTAAGATATTGAGACTACTGAATAGACTGGCGATTACGACGATACTGATCATCGCCTTGTGTGCGCTCATCCCCATATCGAGGAACTTATGGTGGATGTGATTACGGTCCGGTTTGAATAGTGACCGATGGCTGCGTGCCCGTACGATCATTACGCGCACAACATCGAACATCGGTACGATCAGTGTCGAGAAGGCGACCACGATGGCACCGGCGGAATAGTGTGCAACATCCGGATTGTAAGATGCATAGCGGATGGCGAGGAATACCAGAATATAGCCCAATGTCAAGCTCCCCGTGTCACCCATGAATATTTTCCTCCCGTGATCAGCCTGTCCGAAGACGTTGTAATAGAAGAAAGGCACCAGCACTCCAAGAGTCGCGAACGACAGCAGGGCGT
>OBJG01001960.1_pt1 | contig 13944 bp, 10 predicted proteins | sample 1517941 | NCBI WGS metagenome assembly OBJG01 (sample SAMN04571712, study PRJEB22368) | human gut metagenome | biome: human gut; material: stool | host: Homo sapiens | place: Luxembourg | collected 2012-09-21
ATGATGAATCAGGTGCTCGATGAGCTGCATGATGATTTTGCTAAAGAAGCTGAAGCATCTGCTGTGCCGGAAAACGAACTGCCGAAAAATGAATTGCCAAAAAATGATATACAGGAAGATATACAGGAAGATATACAGGAAGAAGACTCATCAGAAAATACAATTACAGTAATTGTAAACGGTGAGCCTGTAGAGCTGTCCGGCAAGGATACATATATATTTGTCGATATATTTACCCATATCTCATTTGATTTACAGAAAGGAAAGGGCAGGGCAATAGCCACTGTAATAAATGGCAGAGATGCCCGGTTTTCCGAGGAGCTTCATGAGGGAGACAAAATAGAATTATACTGGAAAGAGAATTAACATGTTAGAATTATGCAGCATTGCCAGCGGCAGCAGTGGAAACTGTATATGTGTGGGTACGGATGATTGTCATGTGCTCATAGACGCGGGCATCAGCGGTAAGAAAATAGAAAACGGACTGAATGAATTTGATATGACGGCCACAGATATGCAGGGGATTCTCGTGACACATGAGCATATAGACCATATTGCAGGGCTTGGTGTCATGGCAAGACGCTATCATATTCCGATTTATGCAACAAAGGCCACAATCGGGGCCATAAAATGTACCAAATCCGTTGGAAATATAGATGATGAGCTGTTTCATCCTGTTGAGGCAGGCGTTGATTTTACAATAGGCGATATAGAGTTTGAGCCGCTTCACATATCACACGATGCGGCTGATCCTGTCGCGTACAGATTTAAAAACGAAAATCATGCGATGGCGGTCGTGACAGACCTTGGCACGTATGATGATGCACTGGTTTCAAAGCTTCAGGACCTGGATGGGCTGCTGCTTGAAGCCAATCATGATATAAATATGCTCCAGACAGGGGCGTATCCTTATCCGCTCAAGCGCAGGATCATGGGTGACAGCGGACATTTGTCGAATGAGAGAAGCGGGCAGTTGTTATGTCAGCTTCTTCATGATAAATTTGGCTCAGTAATACTGGGACACCTTAGTAAAGAAAACAACTACGAAAAGCTGGCGTATGAAGCCGTCAGGCTTGAGGTCACAATGGGAGACAATCCATATAAGGCAAGTGATTTCCCTATGTATGTGGCTAAGAGAGACAGGGCATCAGACCGCATAGCCGTAGAATAAGAGAACAGGAGAATAAGTTGTTATGGATAACACAAAGAACAAAGTAATCATCACAGTTGTCGGAAAAGACACAGTAGGAATCATCGCAAAGGTATGTACATATCTGTCAGAGGGCAGTGTAAACGTGCTTGATATCTCACAGACTATCGTTTCAGGCTATTTCAACATGATGATGATTGTGGATATGGCAAATGCTACAGCTTCATTTGCAGAGATTTCTGACCAGCTTGATGCACTTGGAGAAGAAATTGGTGTAACAATAAAGTGTCAGAAGGAAGAAATCTTTGAGATGATGCATCGAATCTAGTTTAGCATATAAATGTCATACACAGTTAAAGGAGAACAGCAAAATGATAAATATTGGTGAAGTAATTGAGACCAATGACATGGTGGAGAAGGAAAATCTTGACGTGCGTACAATCACACTCGGTATCAGCCTGCTCGACTGTATAGACTCAGACCTTGCAAAGGTAAATGAGAATATCTACAACAAGATTACAACACTTGCAAAGAATCTTGTATCAACAGGAAAAGAGATAGAGAACAACTACTGTATCCCTATCGTAAACAAACGTATTTCAGTTACACCTATCGCCCTTGTCGGCGGTGCGGCCTGCAAGAGCTCAGAGGATTTTGTTACCATAGCAAAGACACTTGACAGAGCTGCCAAAGAGGTCGGTGTCAACTTCATCGGTGGATACTCAGCACTTGTGTCAAAGGGCATGACAAAGGCGGATGAGCTTTTAATCAAATCCATCCCTCAGGCAATGCTTGAGACAGACCTGGTATGCAGCTCTGTAAATGTTGGCTCTACAAAAACCGGAATCAACATGGATGCAGTAAAGCTGATTGGCGAGATGATAAAGGAGACAGCAGAGGTGACAAAGCACCTTCCTGTATCAGGCTGTGCCAAGTTTGTAGTATTCTGCAACGCTCCTGATGACAATCCGTTTATGGCAGGAGCATTCCATGGTGTGACAGAGGCAGATGCCATCATCAATGTAGGTGTCAGCGGACCGGGAGTTGTAAAGACTGCTCTCGAAAAGGTAAGAGGCGAGAACTTTGAGGTGCTCTGTGAGACAATCAAGAAGACAGCTTTCAAGGTTACACGAGTAGGACAGCTTGTGGCAAAGGAGGCTTCAAAGAAGCTTGGAGTGCCATTTGGAATCATAGATCTTTCACTTGCACCTACACCGGCTATCGGAGACTCTGTAGCCGATATTCTCTGTGAGATAGGCTTAGAGAGAGCCGGAGCTCCGGGAACAACAGCTGCACTTGCACTCTTAAACGATCAGGTGAAAAAGGGCGGTATCATGGCATCCTCATATGTCGGCGGACTATCAGGTGCCTTTATTCCTGTATCAGAGGATCAGGGAATGATAGATGCCGTAAACGATGGTGCACTCACTCTCGAAAAGCTTGAGGCTATGACCTGTGTGTGCTCAGTGGGACTTGACATGATTGCAATCCCGGGCGATACAAAGGCCACCACAATTTCAGGAATTATCGCAGATGAGATGGCTATCGGTATGATAAACCAAAAGACAACAGCCTGCAGACTGCTTCCTGCAATAGGAAAGGATGTAGGTGATGTGGTAGAAATCGGAGGACTCCTTGGATCTGCACCGGTTATGCCGGTAAACAGATTCTCTTGTGATGCATTTGTAAACCGTGGAGGAAGAATCCCGGCACCTATTCACAGCTTTAAAAATTAGTAAATAATGGCATTGTTTACAAGCATGTACTTATAAGAATAACTTATAAGTACATGCTTATTTTAAAGTGGTACTTGACAATGACAAAAATACATGCTTAAATAAAGACAGTTATATGACTGACGGAAGTGGATAACCACATGGAGTATAACAGTTGATTGCCGACCGTCTGGGCGCACATTTATATAAGTTTCCTGCAGAGCTTTATATTATTATGTGTGTTCAGACGGTCTTTTTTATTCCGGCAGGCCCGAGTAATTTGGGGATGCAGACCACATTATCAGAAAACATGGAGGATGACATGGAAAGAGTATCATTAGCAAAGGAATTATCAAGCACAACATACCCTGGCAGAGGTATCGTAATCGGCCGCACAAAGGATGGTAAGAAGGCTGTAACAGCATACTTTATCATGGGCAGAAGCGAAAACAGCCGCAACAGAGTATTTGTAGAGGATGGCGAGGGCATCAGAACGCAGGCATTTGACCCTTCAAAGCTTGAGGATCCAAGTCTTATCATTTACGCACCTGTAAGAGTGCTCGGCAACAAGACAATTGTCACAAACGGTGACCAGACAGATACTATCTATGAGCTGATGGACAAGCAGCAGACATTTGAGCAGGCCTTAAGGACAAGAGAGTTTGAGCCTGACGCTCCTAACTATACACCTAGAATTTCAGGAATCATGCATATTGACAATGGTGAGTTCAACTATGCTATGTCAATCTTAAAGAGCAACAACGGCAATCCTGATGCATGCAACAGATATACATTTGCATACTCAGCACCGGTTGCAGGAGAGGGACATTTTATCCATACATATATGGGTGATGGCAATCCGCTGCCAAGCTTTGAGGGTGAGCCTACATGGGTAGACATCGACGGAGATATCGATGAGTTTACCGATATGGTATGGGAGAACCTTAACGAGGACAATAAGGTATCACTTTTTGTCAGATATATTGATATCGCAACAGGCGAGTATGAGAGCAGAATCGTAAACAAAAACAAATAAAACACTATATAAACGGTCAAATATACAAGATAAGCAGATAAAAACAGGAGAACAGAAAAATGCAGGAATACGAATTAAAATACGGATGTAATCCAAATCAGAAACCAGCCAGAATATTTATGAAGGAGGGAGAACTTCCTATAAAAGTGCTTAACGGCAGAGCCGGATATATCAACTTCCTTGATGCCTTTAACGGATGGCAGCTTGTAAGAGAGCTTAAGAAGGCAACAGGTCTTCCGGCCGCTACATCATTCAAGCATGTTTCACCTGCAGGTGCAGCAGTAGGACAGCCACTTTCAGATGTGGAGAAAAAGATTTACTGGGTTGACGATATGGATATTGAGTTTACACCACTTGCAAATGCATATATCAGAGCAAGAGGTGCTGACAGAATGTCATCATTTGGTGATTTTATTTCACTTTCAGATGTATGTGACAAGAGCACTGCACTTGTAATCAAGAGAGAGGTATCAGACGGTGTTATCGCTCCGGGCTACACAGACGAGGCTCTTGAGATTTTAAAGGCTAAGAAAAAAGGCAATTACTGTGTTATTGAGATTGACCCGTCATATGAGCCGGCACCTATCGAGAGAAAGGATGTATTTGGCATCACATTTGAGCAGGGCAGAAACGAGCTTCATATTGATGATGATTTCTTCTCAAATATCGTGACAGAGAACAAGGAGCTCACAGAGCAGGCTAAGATCGATCTGGCAATATCTATGATTACTTTAAAGTATACACAGTCCAACTCTGTATGCTATGTAAAGGGTGGCCAGGCAATCGGTATCGGAGCAGGCCAGCAGTCTCGTATCCACTGTACCAGACTTGCAGGCTCAAAAGCAGACAACTGGTGGCTTCGTCAGTCTCCACAGGTGCTTGGACTTCAGTTCGTGGATGGTATCAGACGTGCAGACCGCGACAACACTATTGATCTTTATATCGGTGAGGATTATATGGATGTGCTTGCAGAGGGCGAGTGGCAGAAGTTCTTCAAGGTAAAGCCGGACGTATTTACAGCAGAGGAGAAGAGAGCTTGGCTTGACAAGAATACAGATGTAGCACTTGGATCTGATGCATTCTTCCCATTTGGTGACAACATTGAGCGTGCTCACAAGAGTGGCGTGAAGTATGTAGCCCAGCCGGGTGGATCTGTGAGAGATGACCATGTTATTGATACATGTAATAAGTACGGTATGGTAATGAGCTTTACAGGAATCAGACTTTTCCATCACTAATCACAAGGTATAGCGGTTATTAAGCTGAATTGAAACACAATAAGTAATTCAATAATAGGGGACTTCATGATATAATTACAGTATACATTTTACACAGTAGTTAATCATGGAGTCTTTTTATGTCATTACAGTTTATCACAGGTAATTCAGGAAACGGAAAAACAAAATATCTCTTTAACAGGATAGTGAAAGAGGCAAAGGCAAACCCAAGGGACAATTATCTTGTAATAGTGCCTGAGCAGTTTACAATGCAGACGCAGAGACAGCTTGTAGATTTGTCGGAGAATAAAGCTATCATGAATATAGATGTGCTAAGCTTTAAGCGCTTAGCCTACAGAGTGTTTGATGAGCTTGGAATCACAAATCTCACGGTGCTTGAGGAGACAGGTAAGAACCTTGTACTCAGAAAGCTTGCGGCACAGGAGGCGGATAAGCTTGGCGTAATAGGCAGAAACTTAAACCGCATCGGCTATATAAGTGAGGTAAAGTCACTGCTTTCGGAGCTTGTGCAGTACAATATATCACCTGAGGAGCTCGGAAGATATATTGCCTCAGGCATGCTATCGGATACACTTTCAGATAAGCTCAAGGATGTGCTCGTGCTATACGAAGCATTTGAGAAGTTTATGCAGGACAAATATATTACTGCAGAGGAAATACTTAATGTGCTTAGCAATGTGGCGGAGGAGTCTGCAATTCTTAGAAATTCAGTCATTGCATTTGATGAATTTACTGGATTTACACCTATACAGAACCAGCTCATCAAAAAGCTCTTTGTCATTTCAAAGAAAATATATGTAACGCTCACAATAGACTGTCGTGAGGATATCTTTAAGAGCAGAGGCATGCAGGAGCTGTTTGACATGCCAAAAAGGACAGTGAAATCACTCACCGAAATGGCAGCGTTTTATGGCATAGAAGTCGAGGAACCTATTATCCTTGATAAAAACTACCGGCTTGCAGAAAACGAAGAGCTAAGCTTTATGGAACAGCAGCTTTTCAGAAAACGAAGATGCTCCTTTAAAAAAGTACCAAAGCACATTCATATAGATTGTCTGCGTGACCCGAAGCAGGAGCTGACAAAGATAGCCAGAAGAATTAATGAGCTTGTAAGGAACGAAAACCTGCGTTACCGAGATATTGCTATAGTCACAGGAGATGTGAATATATATGCAGGTTATGTGCGTGAAATATTTGACAAATACAATATTCCTTACTTTATCGATGCCACACAGGAGATACTTTTCCATCCGTTTATTGAGTTTATCAGGTCAATACCCGATATTGCGGCACAAAATTTCTCGGCAGATGCGGTGTTCAGATTTTTGCGGTGCGGCTTTAGTGAGCTATTGGACAGTGAAATAGATGTACTTGAAAACTACGTGCTCGCCTGTGGAGTAAGAGGTAAAAACGCATGGGACAAAAAATGGGTCAGGCTGCCAAAGCATAAGGCAGGCTATGACCTTGAGCTTTTAAACCAAAGCAGGGAATATATAATGGAGCTTCTAAAGCCGGTATATCAGGTGTTTTCCGATAAAAAGTCAACGGTAAAGGATTATGTGCTCACTATATATAAGCTGATAGTTTTGCTTGATATACCTGATAAGCTTGCAAAAAAGGAGCAGGTACTGCTTGATGCAGGGGACCAGACCGCATCAAAGGAATACGGACAGATATACAAAATAGTCATGCAGCTCTTTGAAAAATATGTGGCGGTGCTGGGTGATGAATGCATGGATGCAGAGGAATTTACACAGATACTGGATGCAGGACTGGATGCGGCAGATGTAGCAGTCATACCGCCGGGATACGACACTGTGACCATCGGAGATATTGAGAGAACGCGTCTGACCAACATAAAGGTCATGTTTTTTGCAGGAGTAAACGATGGGATTGTTCCAAAGGCGGCAGGAAGAGGAGGCATTATATCCCAGTATGAGAGAGAGGCACTTAAGGAGCTGGATATAGAGCTTGCGCCTGGGGCAAGGGAGCAGGCATTTATACAGAGGTTTTATCTGTATCTGAATATGACAAAGCCATCCAGGGAGCTTTATATCAGCTATACGAGGCTTGACAGTGAAAAAAAGGCTGCCCAGCCATCGTATCTCATAGGTATATTAAAGGGGATGTTTCCGGAGCTTGTCGTGACTGAGACAGAGGATGTAGAACAGCTTTTGGATATATCAAGCAGGCAGAGTGCCCTGGATTATCTGCTGTCAAATGAGGTGGATGACAGATGGTGCGAGATTGCAGCAGCGGTGATGCTCTATGACGCATCAGTCAGTGATGCAGGGGACGGTAATGAAGTAGACGATAAAGAATTTACTCAAAAAAATTCCGTGGAGAGGCTCATAAATGCAAGGTTTGAGCATTATTCAAAGGATCCGATCAGCCGAAATGTGGCAAGAAGCATATACGGCAGACACATGGAGGGCAGCATCACGCGCTTTGAGCAGTTTGCCAGATGTGCATATGCGCATTTTTTAAATTATGGATTGAGGCTTACAGAGCGTGAGGAGAGCGGCTTTACATCCCTTGATATGGGTAATATATACCATGAAGCACTGGAAAGATACAGTAAGAAGCTTGATAGGGAGAGTACTGACTGGTTTAGCGTGACAGATGCAAAAAGGGATGAGCTTGCGATGGAAGCAATAAATGAGGTGATTGATGAGTATGCAGGCTTTGGCATATTTGATACAGCGGAAAGCCAACATTCGATATCACATATGAAGGCGGTCTTTAAGCAGACAGTATGGGCACTTACAACCCAGATACGAAGAGGCAGCTTTGTGCCTGAGAGGTTTGAGTTTTCCTTTTACGAGAGCCTTGATATGGCAAATGATGTGACGGTTGATATAAAGGGACGCGTGGACAGGACTGACACATATACGGATGAGGGCAGGCTTTTTGTGAAGGTACTGGATTACAAGTCGGGAAATACAGTTTTTGACCTGGTGAAGCTGTACTATGGCACGCAGCTTCAGCTTGCAGTGTACATGGACGCTGTCATGGAACAAAAGAAAGAGGCACTAAAGCAGGTAAGTGTGGAGCCGGGCGGTATGCTGTACTATCACATCGACGATCCTGTAATTGATTTAAAGGATGTGACACCGGGCACTGAGCTGTCTGAGGAAGAAATCAATCAGATGATATTAAAGAAGCTCAAGCCTGACGGGCTTATCAACTCTGACGAAAAGGCATACAGAGGCATGGACAGGGACTTTGAGAAAAGCTCTGACGTAATCCCTGTCACCTTAAAAAAGGATCAGACACCGGCTGCAGGCTCAAAGGTGGCAAACGCCGAAGAGTTTGATGTGATAACAAGGTTTGCGAGAGAGAAGCTTCGCGAGATAGGAAGAGAAATATACGATGGAAATGTTGCCGTCAATCCTATCAAGAACAAGAAAATAGACAGCTGCGCATATTGCGCTTTTCAGGCCATATGCAGGTATGATTCAAGGATACCGGGCTTTAGCGAAAGAAGCTTTAACGGTGACAATAAGGAAGATGTACTTGATAAAATGCGTACACAGATTGCAGCGGCAGAGCATAAAGCATGCTATGGAGATAATAATATAAAGCCATAATCGGGAGACATAATATGGATGTTAAATGGACCAGTGAACAGAAAAAGGTTATAGATTTAAGAGACAGGGATATACTTGTATCGGCGGCAGCGGGCTCAGGAAAGACAGCTGTACTCGTTGAGCGTATAGTAAACAGAATATGTGTGGATAATCCGCCGGTGGATATCGACAGGATGCTTGTGGTGACGTTTACCAAGGCTGCAGCTGCTGAGATGAGGGAGCGTGTCAGCCGTGCGATAGACAGCTTGAAGGAGCAAAAGCCGGACGATGAGAACCTGCAGAGGCAGTCGACACTGGTTCACAATGCGCTCATCACTACAATCGATTCGTTTTGTCTGTTTGTGGTGCAGAATAATTTCGCACAGCTTAATCTGGATCCTGATTTCAGAATCGGTGACCAGGCAGAGCTTAAGCTTATGCTAAAGGATGCTTTGGCACAGGTATTTGAGGACAATTATGCAAGAGAAGACAACGAGGAATTTATCAACCTTATAGATACCTACAGCAAGGGGAGAAATGACTCTGACGTCAGGCAGATGGTGGAGGATATCTACTATAAGGCGGGCAGCTCATCATGGCCGAGAAAGTGGATGAACAGCCTCCTGAGGCTCTATGATATAAAGTCAGCTAAACAGCTTGAGGACTCAGAAATCATTAAGGAGATAGTGGATTACAGCAGGGTGCTTTTGGAGGAGGCTGTTCAGGAGCTTACAATGGCAAAAGACCTGGCATCAGCTACACCCGGGCTTGAAAAGTATGCGCTTACACTTTCAGAGGATATAGCATTGTTTGATGGAATGGCTGATGTGACAGGCTATGTCGGCATGCAGGAGTTCTTAAACAAAATATCCTTTGGCAGAATTGCTGTCATCAGGAAATTTGACGGAGACGAGAAGAAAAAGGAGCGCGTGAAAAGCATGCGCGATGCTACCAAGAAGAAGGTAGACGGAATAAAGCAGAAATACTTTGGCATGTCAATTGAGCTTATGTATGAGCAGCTGGAGCGTCAAAGACCATTTGTTAAAGAGCTGATAAGGCTCTCACTCGAGTTTTATGATGCGATGGAGGCTGTAAAGACAAGAAAAAGAGTATTTGATTTTTCTGATATAGAGCACTTTGCGCTTCGCATACTGGTGGATGAACAGACACTGGAGCCCACAGAGACAGCGCGTGAGTTTTCAAAACATTTTGAGGAAATCATGATTGACGAGTATCAGGACTCAAACCAGGTGCAGGAGGATATACTTACCGCTATTTCAAGAGAGCATCAGGGAGTCGGCAACATGTTTATGGTGGGAGATGTAAAGCAGAGCATATACAGGTTTCGAATGGCGCGCCCTGAGCTGTTTATGGAAAAATACAACACATATACATCAGATGACAGTGCACACCAGAGAATAGACCTGCATAAAAATTTCAGAAGTAGGAATGAGGTGTTAGACTTTACTAACGACATATTCTACAAAATCATGGCAGCAGATTTGGGCAATGTGCAGTATGATGACGATGCGGCACTGTATCCCGGTGCAAGCTATCCAAAGGAGACGATGCGTCCTGAGCTTTTGCTTGTTGACTACAAGGATGATGAGCTGTCTGAAATTATAGAGGATGAGGATGGAGATAAGGTGCAGATAGAGGCGCTTTTGATTGCAAATCGTATCAGGAGTCTGATGGAAAACGGCATGGTGACTGATAAAAAGACAGGGCAGCTAAGAGCCGTGCAGTACAGGGATATAGTGATACTTTCGAGAAGTGTTGCAACCTGGGGCAATACAGTGACAGCAGTATTAAAGGACTGTGATATTCCGGCACATGTAGAGTCGAATACAGGCTATTTTTCATCGTTCTGTCCATGCTTCGCATACTCGATAATCCGCTGCAGGATATTCCGATGGCAGCAGTGCTTGCTTCGCCTATCGTGGGCATGGATGATGAGGAGCTGGCACAGATCAGGTCTGCCTTTAAGGGCGTAAGCTTTGCACAGGCTGCACTTAGCGCCATGGCAGGTGAGGATGGCTATGAGGACGAGAAGCTTAAAGCCTTCGCTTTGGTATTTGAGAGACTAAGAGGTGCTGTAGCTGATACGCCAATCCATGAGCTTTTGTACATGATGCTTGATGAGACAGGCTTTTACAGGTATGCATCGGCCATGCCGGCAGGAAAACGGCGCAGACAGAATATAGATATGCTGATTGAGATGGCCGCAGCCTATGAAAAGACCAGCTACAAGGGGCTGTTTCACTTTGTCAGGTATATAGATATACAGCAGAAATACGAGATAGACTACGGAGAGGCCGATACCGCAGGCGAGAATGACGATGTGGTGCGCATTATGACAATCCATAAGAGCAAGGGTCTTGAGTTTCCTGTAGTGTTTGTTTCCGGCCTTGGCAAGGGCTTTAACACGCAGGACACAAAATCAGACCTGGTGATACATGAAAAGCTTGGACTTGGCCTTGTGGAAAAAACAAAAAGCCCAAGGACAAAGCGACCATCACTAATCAGAAATGAGATAGAAAGCCGCATTAAAAGGGAAAATCTGGGAGAGGAGCTGCGTGTGCTGTATGTAGCGCTCACCAGGGCGAAGGAAAAGATTATCCTGACAGGGGGACTTTCAAATGCCCAAAAATCCTTTGAGAAGTATAGAGGCAATGTAAATGCGAACCAGCCAATAAGCTTTGGGCAAAGGGAGGAAGCAGGGTGTTACCTGGACTGGATTATACCTGCCATGCTGTCGTACCCGGATAAGTATACGGTATCCACAGTCGATGCAACAGAGTTCGCTGCACGAACTGCCATGGATATGGCAGCAAACGATATATCAAAAGCGCAGCTTATTGGGCACATAAGTGCAGCGGATGAAACAAAAGCCAAAGAGCTAGCAGAGGAATTTGATTTTGAGTATGTATATGCTTCTGATATAACTAAAAAAAGCAAATATTCGGTATCTGAGCTGAAGCATGACTCTATGGTTGAAAAGTACGACAGCACAGAGAGGGAGGCAGAGCGTCCTAAATTCCTTTTGGAGGAGAAGGAGACGTATGTCCCGGACTTTGCGAGGGATGATGAGGCAGGCGGTGCTTCTAATGAAAGCAAAGAGCCTAAAAATGCAGCAGGTGTGAATCAGGGAGCACTGCGCGGAACTGCAGTGCACCGTGTCATGGAGTGTCTGGATTTCAAGAGCCTGTGTGATATAGATACAAAAGACCATGTGGCAGTCAGTGCATTTGTGAAGAAAAGCATGGATGAAATGCTAAAAAAGGGGCTTATCACAGATGACATGTACAGGCTGACCAGACCAAAGCTTATAGAGCAGTTTATATCATCAGATGTGGCAGCGCGTATGGCACAGGCGGATAAGAGAGGCGATTTGTATAAAGAGAAGCCTTTTGTGATGGACTATGATGGAGTATTGGTTCAGGGAATTATTGATGTATTCTGGCTGGAGAATGATAAAATAGTGCTGCTTGATTATAAGACAGACAGGGTAAATGCTGCTAAAGAGCTTATCGACAGATACAGCACACAGCTAAAACTGTATGCTGATGCACTTGGAAGGATTTTTTCTACAGATGGGAAAAGCATACAGGCGGATGAGAGGCTCATATATTCATTCCGTTTACAGCAGACAATTGTTACCTGTCGTGAATATAAAAAATAGTGGCATGTAACAGCAATCTATTATATAATGTCTAACAGGCGGTACAAAAATATACAATATATTAATACTTCAGACATAATTGCTGTATGAACAGCTGTATATAAAGCCAAAGAAAAGAGATAATTTACATGGAGGAATACAATATGTACGAATACGATGACGAGGTTTTAGACACATTTTTAAAGAAACAGACACAGCTTTTTAGTGAGGAGGTCGCAGATACTCCGGAGGCTGCAGAGGAATTTTTAGAGGACTGCATGGCTGTGGTATGTAAGAATATAAAAGAAGTAAGAGATTACTTTGATGAGGCAGGCTCAGATATTTCGGGCATGTCAGATGATGAGCTTATGGACCAGAGTGAGGTCTTTGCCATTGCGGACGGCAGATTCCTTGTTGTGGAAGGATAGCAGGTATGAAGTATTTTAAGAAAACGATGTGTATGCTGCTTGCATCAGCGACACTTCTCACCGGCTGCAGTATTGGCGGCAAGGAGATAGTGCTTGATATAAATACCACGAACAGCCATACAGTTTTTTCCGTGGACAATATGAAGTGCGATAAGACGGAGGCACTCATATATTTAGCCAATTACAAAAATCTGTACGGCACTATGTATGATGTAAACCTGCTTGAGACAGATGATGCGTCGAACGTGGAAAAATATATCAGGGATGTCACTGTTGATGAGCTGACGCGCATATACTGCATGGTTTCAATTGCAAAGCAGAAGAAGATTACACTTACGGACAAGGAGAAGAGTAGTGTGTCAAAGGCTGCGAAGGAATACCATGATTCATTAAATGAAGCTGAAAAGAAATTCACAAAGGCTGATTTATCAGACATTGAGAGCGCATACGAGCATTATGCGATTGCGCAAAAGCTGTATAATTCTCTATCGAAGGGCGTTGATACAGAGGTGAGTGATGAGGATGCAAGAGTTATCCATATACAGAAAATCTTTGTTAAGAGCAAGGAGAGTGCAGATTCTGTGAGCCAGAAGCTTTTGTCAAAGGAAGATTTTGCAGCAGTTGCATCAGGCAGCAGTGAGGACAGTCAGACAGAGCTGTATGCGGCAAAGGGCACTCTGCCACAGGAGGTTGAGGCTGTAGCATTTGAGCTTGGCGATGGAGAGACATCTGATATGATAACCACAGATGACGGCTACTATTTCATCAAGTGTATATCCAAGCTGGACCGGGAAAAAACAGAGCAGAACAAGGTCACTATACTGCAAAAGAGACAACAGGAGCAGTTTAATGATGACTACGAGCACTTTGTAAAAAAAGCAGGGTTTAGTTTAAACAGTGACCTGTGGGATTCAATCAGTATAAAGGATGAAAAGGATGTGAAAACAAGCTCCTTTTTTACTGTGTACAATAAATACTTTCAGGCCGACAATTGAACAGGCAGATAATAATTAATAATAGACAGGAGCATATAATATGGACTGGGAATTTGATATCCTGTATGCAATTCAGAGCATCAGAACACCGTTTTTAGACAAGCTAATGGCGTTTTTATCCACCCTCGGAAATGCAGGCGCATTGTGGATTG
>OBJG01001969.1_pt1 | contig 13901 bp, 11 predicted proteins | sample 1517941 | NCBI WGS metagenome assembly OBJG01 (sample SAMN04571712, study PRJEB22368) | human gut metagenome | biome: human gut; material: stool | host: Homo sapiens | place: Luxembourg | collected 2012-09-21
TCTTTAAAAACGGTGAGTTGGTTGACAAGCAGGTAGGTTCTGCTGGCAAATCAGCTTTTGATGACAAGATAAAAAAGATGCTCTTATAGGAGCATAATATAATAAGGTATTAACCCTTAAAAAACTAACTGTTATGGGACTGGAAGACGATTTCTTAAAGGATGATCTCGATGACGAAAAAACCATCGAATACATCAAGAATTATTTGCCGCAGGAGTTAAAAGAGAAGTACTCCGATGATGAGCTCTATTATTTTCTCGATTTGATTGACGAGTATTATTCTGAAAGCGGCATCTTGGATGCAAAGCCGGATGAAGATGGATGCATCGAAGTCGACCTGGGGCAAATCGTAGATTACATCATCAAAGAAGCCCACAAAGATGAGATGGGTGAGTATGATCCGGAAGAAATTCTGTTTGTGGTTCAAGGAGAACTGGAATATACGGAATCATTGGATGATGATGAAGAGTAAGAAGTTTCAGTTAAGTAAAAGAGAAGTCCGAACAGCTTGTTCGGACTTTTTTTGTGGAATAATTCCACACTTGTAGAGTGAATTCCCCACTCTCATGATCCTTTGTTAAAACTTTAATGGTTTGACTATGAATAATAAAGGTATAGCCATCGAACTTTGGCACGCCGGTTGTGTTTTTTATTTATAGGGTTTTTAACATAAACAGAGAGCTTATGAAATCGTTTTTTAAGAAGAGAGAATTTAGAATAACGAAAAAACAGGCAGTGATTGCCGCAGTTGGTATAGTACTGTTAGTAGCGATTTACTGGTTTATTACTCATCGTCCGGCACCTGCACCGGATCTTCCGGTAGTAGCTGTGGAACCGGTGGCACAAGATGATGTCGAAATCTATGGTGAATACGTGGGACGTGTTCGTGCCCAACAGTTTGTAGAAGTTCGTGCCCGCGTAGAAGGGTATCTGGAAAATATGCTTTTCGAAGAAGGTACTTATGTGACGAAGAATCAAGTTTTGTTTGTTATCAATCAGGATCAGTATCGTGCTAAAGCGGATAAGGCTCGTGCACAGCTGAAAAAAGATGAAGCACAAGCTAAAAAAGCACAACGTGACTTGGAGCGTATTCGCCCTTTGTATGAACAAAATGCTGCCAGTCAATTAGATTTGGATAACGCGGTGGCTGCTTATGAAACGGCAGTGGCTAGCGTTGCTATGAGTCAGGCTGATCTTGACCAGGCAGAGTTGGAACTTGGATATACAGTGGTTCGCTCTCCGCTAGCCGGGCACATCAGTGAACGGTATGTAGACCTTGGCACATTGGTCGGTACGGGTGGCAAGTCATTGCTTGCCAATATCGTGAAAAGCGATACGGTACTGGTAGATTTCAGTATGACAGCATTAGACTATCTGAAAACCAAGGAACGTAACGTGAATCTGGGACAGAAAGATTCTACCCGTTCCTGGCAGCCGAATATTTCTATTACACTTGCCGATAATACAGTTTATCCTTTCAAAGGCTTGGTTGACTTTGCCGAACCACAGGTTGATCCACGTACCGGTACTTTCTCTGTTCGTGCCGAAATGCCTAATCCGAAACACGTATTGCTTCCGGGTCAGTTTACTAAAGTGAAGCTATTGCTGGATGTGCGGGAGAATGCAACAGTGGTTCCTCTGAAGTCTGTTATTATAGAAAAAGGTGGTGCTTATGTATTTGTTATGCGTCGTGATTCTACTGTAGAACGTCGTTTTATAGAGTTAGGACCGGAGTTCCAGAATCAAGTAGTGGTGGAGAGAGGTTTGGTGCCGGGTGAAACAATAGTGGTAGAAGGATACCATAAACTGAGTCCGGGGATGAAAGTTAAAGTTAACAATGCCCTGTTGAAGAAAGAAGATGAAGAGGGAGGGGAGAGCGTATGAAAGTAAGTTTCTTTATAGACAGACCGGTCTTTTCGGCTGTCATCTCTATACTGATTGTCATTGTGGGTATCATCGGACTGACGATGCTTCCCATTGACCAATATCCGCAGATTACACCGCCGGTGGTGAAGATTAGTGCTTCGTATCCCGGTGCCAGTGCGCTGACGGTATCCCAAGCGGTAGCTACACCTATTGAGCAAGAGTTGAACGGAACGCCGGGAATGCTCTACATGGAATCCAGCAGTTCCAATTCCGGCGGTTTGTCGGCTACAGTCACATTTGATATTTCTGCTGATCCTGACTTGGCAGCGGTTGAAATACAAAATCGTTTGAAGTTGGCGGAATCCCGTCTTCCAGCAGAGGTGGTACAAAACGGTATATCCGTAGAAAAACAGGCAGCCAGCCAGTTAATGACTATCTGTCTGAGGTCTTCTGATCCGAAGTTTGATGAAATTTATCTGAGTAACTTTGCTACATTGAATGTGCTCGATTTACTTCGCCGTATTCCCGGTGTAGGTCGTGTGTCGAATATTGGTAGCCGTTACTATGCTATGCAGATTTGGGTGCAACCGGATAAGTTGGCAAACTTTGGACTGACCGTAGCCGATTTGCAGAACGCTCTGAAAGATCAGAATCGTGAATCAGCAGCCGGTGTATTGGGACAACAACCTGTGGCAGGACTGGATATTACCATTCCTATTACAACGCAGGGACGTCTCTCTACAGTAGGACAGTTTGAGGAAATCGTAATTCGCGCTAATGCGGATGGTTCCATTATCCGTTTGCGTGACGTGGCACGTATCTCATTGGAGGCTTCTTCGTACAATACGGAGAGTAGTATCAATGGTGAGAATGCGGCTGTGTTAGGTATCTATATGCTTCCGGGCGCCAATGCTATGGAAGTGGCGGAGAATGTGAAAAAGGCAATGGATGAAATCAGTAATAACTTTCCTGACGGATTGAGTTACGAGATTCCATTTGATATGACTACTTACATTTCAGAGTCTATTCACGAAGTATACAAGACTTTGTTTGAAGCATTGATACTGGTGATTATCGTAGTATTCTTATCATTGCAAAGTTGGCGTGCTACCCTTATTCCGATTGTGGCGGTACCTATCTCTCTGATTGGTACGTTTGGTTTCATGCTGATATTCGGTTTCTCTCTCAATATACTTACCTTACTTGGATTAGTACTTGCCATTGGTATTGTGGTGGATGATGCCATTGTGGTGGTAGAGAATGTGGAGCGCATCATGCACGAAGAGAAACTGCCACCTTACGAGGCTACAAAGAAAGCGATGGAAGGATTGACGGGAGCGATTATTGCTACGTCTCTGGTATTGGCAGCTGTGTTTGTACCGGTTAGTTTCCTCGGTGGTATCACAGGGCAGCTTTATCGTCAGTTTACGGTGACAATTGTGGTTTCCGTATTGCTTTCTACAGTTGTTGCGCTGACTCTGAGTCCGGTGATGTGTTCATTGATATTGAAACCGGAATCTCATAAACGGAAGAATATTGTATTCCGCTATATCAACTACGCACTGAATACGGGCAACCGTAAGTATGTTCGCCAGATTTCACGTGTGATAGGTAATCCCCGCAGGGTATTGAGTGCATTTGGTGTGATACTGGTAGCTATTTTGTTGATAAACCGCCTGATACCGACCAGCTTTTTGCCTGTAGAAGATCAAGGATACTTTAAAGTGGAATTGGAATTGCCTGAAGGTGCGACACTGGAGCGTACGCGAATCGTATCGGAACGTGCTGTAGAATATCTGATGCTGAATCCGGCTGTAGAGTATGTTCAGAGTGTAGTAGGTAGTAGTCCCCGTGTGGGTAGCAGCCAGGCACGCAGTGAATTGACTGTTATTCTGAAACCGTGGGGTGCACGTGACGGACAGACTATCGATGAGGTAATGGCTCAGGTGAAAAAGGATTTGCAGGAGTATCCCGAGTGTAAGGTATATCTTTCCACACCGCCGGTTATCCCGGGACTGGGAAGTTCGGGTGGTTTCGAAATGCAACTCGAAGCACGTGGAGACGCTACTTTTGATAACCTGGTACAAGCGACAGACACGTTGATGTATTACGCTTCACAACGTAAGGAATTATCCGGGTTATCATCATCTTTGCAGGCAGATATTCCGCAGCTCTATTTCGATGTAGACCGTGATAAGGTGAAACTGGCAGGTGTGCCGCTGGCGGATGTATTTTCAACCATGAAAGCTTATACTGGTTCGGTATATGTAAATGACTTCAATATGTTTAACCGTATTTATCGTGTATATATCCAGGCTGAAGCACCTTACAGGGAACACAAGGAAAATATTAACCTGTTCTTTGTACGTGGGGCGGATAATGTGATGATACCGCTAACTTCCCTCGGAACTACCTCATATACCACGGGGCCGGGTAGCATCAAGCGTTTCAACATGTTCAACAGTGCTGTGATCCGTGGTGGAGCGGCCGACGGTTATAGTTCCGGTCAGGCAATGGAGATTATTGAGCAGATTGCCCGTGAGCATTTGCCGGAGAACATAGGTGTGGAATGGAGCGGACTTTCATATCAGGAGAAGCAGGCTGGCGGACAGACGGCAATGGTGTTGGCACTGGTATTCCTGTTTGTATTCCTCTTCCTGGCTGCCCTTTACGAGAGTTGGACAGTGCCGATTGCGGTATTACTTTCATTGCCGATTGCCGCATTGGGAGCTTATCTCGGAGTATGGACTTGCGGTTTGGAGAATGATGTCTATTTCCAGATCGGGCTGGTTATGCTAGTCGGACTGGCGGCAAAGAATGCAATCTTGATTGTAGAATTTGCTAAGGAACAGGTAGACCGTGGTGCGAATGTAGTTAAAGCAGCTTTGCATGCATCACAGTTGCGTTTTCGTCCTATCTTGATGACATCTTTGGCATTTATCCTTGGTATGCTGCCGATGGTGATTGCCAGTGGACCGGGTTCGGCAAGCCGTCAGGCTATTGGTACTGGTGTATTCTTCGGAATGATTCTGGCTGTAACGGTAGGTATTCTTTTAGTCCCGTTCTTCTTCGTACTGATTTATAAGGCGAAGGCAAAAGCGAAAAGCGCGAATATTAAGAAAGTTACGAAGCGATTTAAACGATAAGTTATGAAAAGAAAATATACAATATATGGTATGATAATGGTGGTGGTACTGGCGTTCAGTTCCTGCCAGTTGGGTAAACACTATGCACGTCCGGAGTTGAATTTGCCGCAGCAACTTGACTCTACAGAACAGGACACACTTTCTATTGCCGACCGGCAATGGTGGGAACTCTATACTGATACCACGCTGCAAGCACTTATTGAGCGTACTCTTGAATATAATAAAGATATGAAAATTGCTGCTGCCCGGGTAAAGGAGTTGGCCGCAATGAAACGCATTGACTTTGCCAATCTTTTTCCACAAGTCAGTGGAAAGTTATATGCAGATAAGGAGGCGGAGAATTATGGCGGAGATAATTACAGTTCGGACCGGAGTTATGAAGCCAAAGCAATAGTCTCATGGGAAGTAGATCTTTGGGGAAACCTGCGTTGGGCAAAAGATAAGAGTATGGCAGATTTCCTGGGTTCGATAGAAGCACAACGGGCACTGAAAATGAGTCTGGTGGCAGAAGTGGCTCAGGCGTATTTTGAATTGGTAGCCTTGGATAATGAATTGGCTATTGTGCGGCAGACACTGAATGCCCGTAAAGAGGGAGTTCGTTTGGCAAAGCTTCGTTTTGAAGGCGGACTGACTTCAGAGACTTCTTATCAACAGGCACAGGTGGAATTGGCACGTACTGCGACCTTGGTACCGGATCTGGAGCGAAAGATTTCCATAAAAGAAAATGATATTGCGTTTCTGGCTGGTGATTATCCGCAGAAGATTGCACGTTCAGTATTGCCGGAAGAAGTGAAATTACCGGAAAGCCTTCCTGTTGGGCTTCCTTCCACATTATTGGAGCGTCGTCCGGACGTACGTCAGGCGGAACAGAAGTTGATTGCAGCCAATGCATCAGTGGGGCTTGCATATACCAATATGTTTCCTCGTTTGGCTTTGACAGCGCATTATGGTTTGGAGAGTGCTGAGTTCTCGGATTTCCTGAAATCACCATATCATTTTTTGAGCGGATCATTACTGACGCCCTTGTTTGCTATGGGAAAGAACCGCGCAATGTTAAAAGCAAAGAGGTGTATTCTTATGAGAAATCAGTATTGACAGCATTTAAGGATGCGCGGAATGCCATTGTGGATTTTAGTAAAATCAAAGAGATTTATGAATCGCGTCTACAATTGGAACAAGCGGCACGGAGTAATGTAGAGTTGGCGCAGTTACAGTATATCAACGGAGTGATCGGGTATTTGGATGTGCTGGATGCGCAACGTGGATATTTTGATGCCCAGATAGGTTTAAGCAATGCGATACGGGATAAGCAGATAACGTTGGTGCGGCTATATAAAGCACTTGGCGGAGGATGGCAATAGAATCCTTGAGTTTTTAGACGCAGATAATGCAGGTGTTGCAGTTTCTGCGTCTAAAAAATTATACCGGCGGTGTATTCAGAAAGAAGAACACCGACATTCCGATAAGAATAACTCCCAGTACACCATAGAATAACCGGGCACGTTTTCTTCCCACACTTTTTACTGCGAATTGTGTATTGCGAGCAGTGAAGAACCACTCCCAGTCCAATATTGCTGCCAGTAATGAAATGATGCCGGCCACTGCAAAGATGCCTTGTACGATGTATTGACTCATAAGATATTAACCTTGATTTTCCATTGTCAACTTGCGTGAACCATCTTCCAGCTCTTCGATGGTTACTTTCACTGTATTGCCCGGCAACAGTTCTTCTACCAGCTCCGGCCATTCAATGAAACAGAGTGCCCCACTGTAGAAATAATCCTCATAACCCATATCGTATACTTCTTCCAGCTTCTTGATACGATAGAAATCGAAATGGTAAATGAGTTCTCCCGCTATGTCCGATCGATACTCGTTGATAACGGCAAAGGTGGGTGATGTAACGACATCTTCAACACCCAGTTCCTGACAAAGTGCTTTGACAAAAGTAGTTTTACCAGCTCCCATCTTTCCATAGAGAGCAAAAACAGTGTTGTCGCCCATAGCAGCGATAAACTCGCGGGCGGCTTCATGGATATGGTCCAGAGATTGAATTTTAATTTCCATATTAGATTGAATTTACAATTTACTTTCAGCTTCGTCCGCTCAGTGTGATGAGCGGGATTATCATTTCCTCCATCGAAATACCTCCGTGCTGGAAGGTATCGGTGTAGTAACTGACATAATGGTTGTAATTATTGGGGTAGGCAAAGAAATCGCGTCCTGTGGCAAAGATATAGCGCGTACTCACATTGGGTGAGGGAAGGTGTATCTCGGCCGGGCGGGTGATTTCAAATACCTGTTTGGGGTTGTATGCCATATTACGTGATAGCTTATAGCGCAGATTAGCATTGATTTCCTTACTGTTGCTCTGTACTTTTACAGGGTTATCTACGCGGATACTGCCGTGGTCGGTCGTGATAATGACACGATATTGACGGGATGCGAGCGCTTTCAGAAGATCGCTCAAGGGTGAATGTCGGAACCATGAAAGGGTAATGCTGCGATAGGCAGCTTCAGTAGAAGCGAGTTCACGTATCATTTTACTCTCTGTACGGCTATGGCTCAACATATCGATGAAATTGAATACGGCAACGTTTAAGTCATTCTGTGCCAGGGTAGGAAGTTGTGCTAGTAAGCGTTCTGCACCGGCTGCATCATTGATTTTATGATAAGAGAATGTATCGTTGCGGCGATAGCGCTCAATGATAGTACGTATAAGTGGAGCCTCGTTCAGGTTTTTGTTTTCTTCTTCGTCTTCATCTACCCACAGTTCCGGAAACAGTTTGGCTATCTGGTCAGGCATCAGACCGGAAAAAATAGCGTTACGGGCATATTGTGTGGCAGTGGGCAGAATGCTGAAATAGAGTTGCTCGTCTATATTGAACAGACCGGATAATTCGTCGGCAAGTACGCGCCACTGGTCGTAACGGAAATTATCGAGTACTATGAAGAAAACCTTCTCGCCTTTGTCCAGTGCCGGGAAAAGAATACGCTTGAAGAGATCAGGACTCATTAGGGGACGGTCGGCAGGTGCATCTTTGGTTGATACCCAATCTGCATAGTTCCTTTTGATGAATTTCGCAAAAGCACTGTTGGCCTCTGTTTTCTGCATGGCAAGCATTTCGCTCATGGGGCTGTCTGTAGCTTCCAGTTCCAGTTCCCAATAAACAAGGCGGCGATATAATTCCATCCAGTCGGCTGCTGTCAGTGAGTCATTAATCTGCATGCCTATCTTACCGAAACTCTGCTGGTAACCGGTTTGTGCGGCTTCGCTGACGATATCCCGGCGGTGAAGGTTCTTCTTTAGCGATAATAATATTTGATTGGGATTGACGGGCTTGATCAGGTAATCTGCAATTTTCTGACCGATAGCCATGTCCATGATATTTTCCTCTTCGCTCTTGGTGATCATGACCACGGGGACGGTGGGGCAGATATCTTTTATCAAAGCCAGGGTTTGCAGGCCGCTCAGCCCAGGCATGTTTTCATCCAGAAAGATCAGGTCATAGGTGGTAGCACGGCAACGGTCCAGTGCATCCTGTCCGTTGGTTACGGTGTCTACTTCGTAACCTTTGCCTTCCAGAAACAGGATGTGCGGTCGCAGCAAGCTGATCTCATCGTCTACCCAAAGGAGTTTATCTTTCTTCATAACACTACTCACTTTTTCAGTCCTCAAAGATAACACCATTTTCCGGGTCATCCTCTTCCATAGGCAGATTTTCTTCTTTTTTCCGTTCTTCTTCCTCTGTTGGCAGGTTCAGTAGTGGCTCATCCAGCGTGTAACCTTTTAACTCAGGTTCCGGTATAGAAGAGAAGTGTGCACGGTAGAAGGTATCGTAATCGTCGAAACTATACTGTTTAATCAGTTGTTCGTAGTTGGCTTCCGATATGAGTATGGCACGCATACCACTGAGTCGTGTAGCCATTTCGGGATTGGCATAAAGACGGCGGAAGTATTGCTGCGCCTCATCGTAGTTACTGAATGGTCGGATTTGCAGCATGCCAATGCCCCGTTCGTGAGCAAACGCAAGGTCGAAGTTTTTCACCAGGAAAGTGGAGAAGTTATAGCGTGCCACTTCAAACAGTAGCATGTTCTCATTTACCTTTCCTTCTTCGTAAGCCAGGATAAAAAGGAACGGTGTGTTGCGCTCTGTACTGAATGCGCTGTCCGGAGGAAGAATAACGCTACCGCTCAGACTGTCGCCCGTTAACTTGCCAGCTTCGGCAAGCTCAGCATTCCGCCGTTGCCAGATAGAGCCAAATGTATGGCTGTCGTGAGCCAGCAGGCGTCCTTCCTGTACCCCTTTCAGAATATGGGCAGCCAGATCCGTGATTTCATTTTGCGGATATTGCTGTACAAGCTCTTTCAGGATAGCAAGGAACTGATCAGTTTCCCCTCCCTGTAGCCGGGTGACGGCATTGAGGAACATAAATTTGGGACGATGTTGCCCCAGAGGGTATATCTCGGCAGAAAGATGTTCGGCTGCACGTACGGTGGTTGTATCACCCAGTTGGAAATGTTTGTAAGCACGGGCATAGAGGGAGTCCTCACGTTGTTTGCCATATACGGCATTTTCAGCAAAGTCCGGGTCGGCTAGTGTCTTGGCATAGCGGCTTTTGGGGAACCGGGCGATAAGTTCGGCCTTATATTTCTCTGCACGTTGCAGGGCAGGAAGTTCTCCATAATAATTTAGAGCCAGTTCGGTCAGGAATAACTGATAATATGCTTCATCCGCTTGTGCAAAGTCAGGGAACTGGCGTACCAGTCGTTCAAACGCAGCTTCTGCCCGTTTGAAATCCTGCATACGATCCTTGAAAATCATTCCGGCACCATATAAGGCTTCTGATAACAGTGTGTTTGAGGCTTGCATAGCTTCTTCTGCCAACGGAATTTGTGTCAGGTAGTATTCCGGGCGGTGAGTATCACCGGCAATGCTGTCGGCAGTGTTCTTTTCATTTTCTTCTTTTTGGGGAATGGAAGAATCAATAGTTTCATTTCCCTGATTGCCATGGATTGTGTCTTTCTTAGCAACACTCTCTTCCGATTCACTGTAATCTATCGCTTCAAAATCATCCAGTGCAACTACTGTTTTATTTTTCCTTCGCCAGTTATCTTCCAGCTTTCTGCGTCCCCACAAGCGTTGGAATTCAGCTTTTCCTTGCTCTACCAATTGAGGGTTATAGAAATACCAGTCTTGCTTTCCTCCCATTGTAGGTTGGAGGGGCTGTGGGGTAGTGACTGCATTTTCCTGTCCCGGTCTGCTGATAATTGAAGTGGCGGGTAATTGACTTTCCGCTTCTTCCCTCATCTTCTGTCGGTTTGCTTCCCGTTCTGCTTCTTCTGCAGCTTTGCGTTCTGCTTCTTCCCGGGCTATCACTTGTGCTATGATTTTCTCTATGGCTGCCATTCGCTCTGCTTCCGGCAGTCTGGCAAGATGTTGCAAGCTATCCTGTAGCTGTATGGCATTGGTATGTGGTACCAGTTCGTCCTGGATCTCTGAACGATTGGTGATAGTGGCATATTCCCGATGGGCTTTGTCTATCAATCCTATTGCTTCGGCGTATGCTTTTTGTGCTTCGGCATAACGCGCTTGCTGCCAGTACAGATTACCCAGTGTAAGTTGAAGAATTCCTTTCTCCACATCGTTCCGAGTGCTCTTCTCTATTCCTTTGTGATAGGCAGCAAGAGCTTGTACCGTATCTTTCTCGGCAAGGTATACATTTCCCAATGCATAATAAATCTGATCGAGGTATTCTTTGTTTTTCTCATCCTTGCTGAGGCGCAATAACTTTCCGGTAATCTTACGACTATTGGCAGTGGGCATCACTTCCGTCTGACGGATGCGGGCACTTAACGCCAGTTCGTATGGTGGATTGAGGCGGATTACCTTGCTGTACGCCTGATAGGCCTGTTCCGGTTGTTGCAGCGTTTGATAGGTCTGTCCTAGGAGATAGTAACATCGTGCTTTCTGCTGCTTGTTCTTTTCTTTCCTGGCTGTCTTTTCGAGATGGGGGATCGCTTCTTTGTATCGTTGGCTACCTAATAGGAAATTTCCTGTGGCCGAAGCATATGGAACAGCCAGCGCCGGTGGTAAACTGTCATTATTCACCCTGCTTAAAGCATCTTCCGCATCATATTGCCACCCCAGCGCAGAGTAGCAACGGGACAACCAGATTAAAGCTTCGGAAGTGATATTCGTCTGTCCGTCATAAAGCCGTGCAATATAAGAGAAGGTTGCGGCCGCTTCCGGAAAGTCTCCTTTCTGATATTGAGCTTTACCCAATAACATCCAGGCACGATTAATGAAAGGATTGAACTCCCGGCGTGCCAGCCATTTCTTGTATTCATCCGTATAAGCCCGTCCCGGTTTACGGATAGGGCGCCGTTTGATGGAATGTTGGCGAATGGCTTTTTGTGCTTTCTCAATGGCACGCTCATAGTCGGAAGTGCCGATGCCTGTAGTTTCTTTATTGCCTATGGGATAGAGGGGGAGCATCTCCATATAGTTATCTTTGTTCCCTTGCTGCTGTGCCTGCAATCCGGCTTTATAAGCTTCGTTTCCGTTGAAGTATACGTTATAACGGGTGGTCAGGGCATGGTAGAAGCGTGTACCGGCTGTGTTCTTTCGGGTGGAACATCCGGTAACAAGCATCAAAGTAACTAAGATGCCAACGAGGAGGATTGCTTTGCGTTTCAACTATACCAGTAGGTTTTACGGGGTTTGCATTTTCTGCCGTAAAGATAAATAAAAACTCTTTCCCAGCTTACATACTACATATATAATGATGGAAAAGAAGATGATAGCCGCCCCGGAAGGAACGTTCAGATAATAAGATATCATTAATCCGCCCAGGCAACTGAGATAACCGATGCCAATAGACAACCAGATAATACGGTGAAAACGATGTGTAAACAGATTCGCTGTCATTTGCGGGATGGTGAGCAGGGAAATAACCAGCACGATGCCTACCATGCGCAGGCATGCAACAATGGTCAATGCAATGAACATCATCAGTACATATTCGAATATCTGTACGGGAATACCTTGTGAACGGGCAAACTCCCGGTCGAAAGCAACATAGATGATCGGGCGCAAATATAGGACAAAGAAGATGGCTAATATTACTGCAAGTCCTGCTAGCAGGGCGATGTCTCCTAATGTAATCGTCAGTATATTGCCAAATAAATAAGCCGAAAGATCGGGTGCAAACCCGGGTGAAAGGAAGGTAAACATGATACCCAGTGCCATACCCAGCGTCCAGAATACAGCGATAGCCGAATCTTCGCGCATGTCATTGCGTTTGCTAAGCCATTCCACTCCAAAAGCCGACAGCACAGCAAACACACCGGCAGCCAGTATGGGAGAGACGCCTGTATATAATCCCAGACCGATGCCTCCGAAAGAAGCATGCGTCAGTCCGCCACTGATGAATACCAGCCGTCTCGTCACGATATACGTACCGATAAGCCCGCAGACAATGCTTGCCAGCAAACTGCCGATGAGGGCATGTTGAAAGAAGGCGTATTGCAATAGCTCCACTTTAAGATCTCCTTTCTCCTATAATCAGAAATATTTCATCCTTGATATTATCCGGTAGTGCTATTCCCCGTAATTGCAGGCTGCGCACCCACCCGGCAACGTCAGTATCCTGCATTGTATAGAATACGTCCCTGAACTCATCTTCCTGTTCGAGAGTGTAGTCTTCGGGAGCAATGCCAATGTACTTGTCTAATTCTTCATCATCATAGTACTCTATCTTTTTGCTGACGGCAGCCAACAGACTGTCCCGTTCGCATACTTCATGCTGTCCACAACATTCCGCATCAACCTCTTTCACTTCGGGCATGGCATCCAGTTCTCCGCGTTCTATCTTTTTTTGCAGACGCTGGTTACGGATGTATCCTGCCATAAGGGCGATACAGACCAGTACAATAAGGCTTATAATTAGTATTAACATAGCTTATTCCTCAATTTCAATATTAAACCCTGCTTGTTTCAAATCTTTCCAATATCCCGGATAAGACTTGGAAACCACTTGTGGCTCAGCAATCTGTACCGATGGTACCAATAGGGCGGCAGGGGCAAAAGCCATCGCCATCCGGTGGTCTTCGTAAGTTGCAATCACGGGACTGGCTTCGGTTCGCAACGCTCGCCGTTCCATATTAATATACTGTCCTGTTCCGACTTCACCACATATCCCAACTTATGTAATTCTGTGATAAGTGCCTGGATACGGTCAGTCTCCTTTATCTTCAAACTTTGTAATCCGCTGAAGCGGAAAGGTATGTTCATTAAACAACAAGTCACAACGAAAGTTTGTGCCAGATCGGGTATGTCCACTAAATCTTCCTCTAAACGGGCAACGGGAGTTCCTGTCTTGGTTAATACCACTCCCCGGTCAGTATATGTAGTCCGTACACCAAGTTTGGCGAATATCTCTGTTCCCCGGCTGTCACCCTGATAACTGCGTGGGAAAAGTCCCAGCAGTTCTACTTCTGTTTTTGCAGGTTCTTCTTTGCTGTCCTGGCTCAAGGCAACCATTTGATACCAGTAGGAAGCACCGCTCCAGTCACTTTCTACCGTGAAAGGTATGTCTTCGTATTGGCCCGGACGGACGGTAATGCAGCTTTCGGAACTCCATGCAGCGTCTGCACCGAATTCTTTCATCAATTGCAGAGTCAGATTGATATAAGGACGTGAAATGATTTCTCCTGTCAAGTTCAGCCTTAATCCGTTTTTCAGGATAGGGCCGATCATCAGTAAAGCGGATATGTATTGTGAACTTACATTTCCGGCAAGGCTGATTTCTTCGCCTGTCAATATTGTACCTGTGATACGCAGGGGAGGGAAACCTTCGTTTCCGGCATATTCTATTTGTGCTCCC
>OBJG01001977.1_pt1 | contig 13878 bp, 13 predicted proteins | sample 1517941 | NCBI WGS metagenome assembly OBJG01 (sample SAMN04571712, study PRJEB22368) | human gut metagenome | biome: human gut; material: stool | host: Homo sapiens | place: Luxembourg | collected 2012-09-21
TGAGCTGGAGCTGCTATCCAGATTCGAACTGGAGACCTCATCCTTACCAAGGATGCGCTCTACCAACTGAGCTATAGCAGCACAATCACAGCTCAATTAGTTTATCATAAAACGCACCGCTTGGCAAGAGGTTTTTGCAAAAAAGCGCAAATTATTTTGTTTGTCCGCTGTCTTTGATATATTTCATCACACAGCACCCCATCACGATGACAGGGAGCACAACGTGCAGGCCGATATCTCCCCAATTCAAAGCGCTCTCAAACAACAGACCCACAAGCCATGCGCCCAGCGTAAAGAGCGCTGCCCAACCGTAACTCATCCAAAGCACCTCCATTTGTCAGATGCAAAACGCGCCATACCAGATCAAAAACAGGGTCTGGCATGGCGCATTCATTTTTATTACTCGATCAGACCGTTCAGCAGCGCCAGGCACTTGCGGCTGTGCAGCTTGCGGATGGCCTTGGCCTCGATCTGGCGGACACGTTCACGGGTGACGCCGAAATCGCGGCCGACCTCTTCCAGCGTGCGGGGGCGGCCATCGTCCAGACCGAAGCGCAGCCGGATGACCTTCTCCTCACGGGGGGTCAGGCTCTTGAGGGCCTGGTTGATCTGCTGGGCCACCATGGCGCGGTCGGCTGCCTTGCCGGGAGCCTCAGCGTTTTCGTCGGCGACGAAATCGCCCAGCGAGGAATCTTCCTCCTCACCGACGGGGCTTTCCAGGCTGGCCGGCTCCTGCGCCATGCGCTGGATCTCACGGACGCGCTCGACGCTCATATCCATGGCCTTTGCCAGCTCTTCCGGAGTGGGCTCGTGGCCGTTCTGGTAGACCAGCTGGTTGGTGGCCTGCCGCATCCGGTTGATGGTCTCGACCATGTGCACCGGGATGCGGATGGTACGGGCCTGGTCTGCGATGGCGCGGGTGATGGCCTGACGGATCCACCAGGTGGCATAGGTGGAGAAGCGGAAGCCGCGGTCGCAGTCGAATTTTTCAGCGGCCTTGATGAGGCCGATGTTGCCCTCCTGGATCAGGTCGAGGAAGGCCAGATTGTGGCCCACATGCTTCTTGGCGATGGAAACGACCAGACGCAGGTTGGCTTCGCTCAGGCTGCGGCGGGCGTTCAGGCCGTCGCGGCGGGTCTTCAGCAGCTCCTGACGGCGCTCCTCGGTCAGAGGGCCGTTCTCGATCTCTTCCTCAGCCTTCTCTTCCGCCGCCTTTTCCTCGGCATCCTCGGTGGACTTCTCGCCGCCCTCGTCGTCCAGATCCTCATTGTAGCTGCGGCTGTTCTCGTCCTCTTCGAACGAGAAGCGGGCGCTGTTCTTCTTGATGTACTCCGGCGCACCGTACTTGATGCGGTCTGCCTGAAGGATGTGTGCTGCTTCGGCACCGGCATGGATACGGCGGCTCAGCTCCACTTCCTGCTCTGCGCTCAGCAGCGGGATCTGACCGATCTGCTTGAGGTAGTTCTTCACGGGGTCGTCCAGCAGCTCATCCATCGCTGCCTTCAGGTCGGCCGGGTTCTCCTCGGCCTCCTCTTCCTCGTCAACGCCCAGGCCCAGCTCATCGCTGTTGGCCTCAGCGTTCTCTACCTCGGCAAGGATGCTGTCCACGTCCAGGCTGGCATCCTCTTCCGCCTCGTTGTCCAGAACTTTGATGCCGCGCTCCTCCAGCAGGGTGTAGAGGGTCTCCACATCCATCCGGCACTGCGAGGCCAGCGCTTTGGCCTCCTGTGCGCTCAGGGTGCCTTCGCCTTTCGTCAACAGTTCCTTCAAAGTCATGCCCATTTCGCTCTCTCCTTTTCACGCCGGACGTGGTTCCGCCCGGAAGTGACGTTGTATCAATAGTTTTGTCCGCTGTCGGGCCGGTCAAATCACCAGGCCGCCGTTCACGCCGAACACCTGGCCGGTGATGTACCCGGCATCCTCTCCGGCGAGGAACACCAGCAGCTTCGCCACCTCGTCCGCACTGCCCAGACGGCCCACCGGGGTCTCCTCGGCCAGTGCCGCCTTGTCCTCGGCGGTAAAGGCAGCCATCATATCGGTGTCGATGACACCCGGAGCCACACAGTTGACGGTGATGCCGCTGGGGCCCTCCTCTTTGGCGAGGGCCTTGGTCAGGCCGATGAGGCCCGCCTTGGCAGCGGAATAATGGACCTCGCAGCTGCCGCCGGTCTGGCCCCACATGCTGCTGACCGTCAGGATACGGCCCGCCTTGCGGCGGATCATCCCCGGCAGTGCCAGCTGGCACAGGTGGAACGCACCGGTCAGGTTCACGTCCAGCATATGCTGCCATTCGTCGGGGGTGATGTCGGTGAACAGCTTCTGCTGGGCGATGCCCGCATTGCTCACCAGCACATCCACCCGGCCCAGCGCCTGCTCCGCCGCATGGAACGCGACCTCACAGCTGGCGCGGGATGCCACATCGCACTGGATGGCGATGCAGCCGGGCAGCTCCTGTTCCAGAGCCGCCGCCGCGTCGGCGTTGGTGTGGTAGAACACCGCCACACGGTCGCCCGCCGCGTAAAACGCCCGCGCTGCTGCTGCGCCGATGCCCCGGTCGCCGCCGGAGATCAGCACACACCGCCCGTTGGCAGGCCGGGGCGGTGCCTCCGGCTGCGGTTCGGGCGCTTCCGGCTGCGGCATGTCCGGCGCTGCCGCTTCTGCGGCTGGCTCCGGCCTGCGGTCCGGCAGCACGATGGTCGGTTCCTCATCGGCTACGGGTTCCCGCGTTTCAGCCGGGGCTTCCGGTCCGGCCTCTTCCGCCGCCTTGGGCAGCTCCACCGGTGCGGCGTCCTCGTCCTGCAGATTGAATGTCAGCTCAAATTCGTCATCGTACAAGAGTCAGCCCTCCTGTCGCTTGTTCTCTGCCCATACAAAAATCCGCACAGGCAGGAGGAACTGCCGTTCCACGCTCCCCAGAACAGCGCTCTGCTCACTTCTTCCGGTCAAGTCCGGTCCTGCGGCGTGCCTGGGAACGATTGTGTGTGGTTTCGACAAGTTTCCATTGAATAATATAGCACAATTTCTCGAAAAAAGAAAGTGGGAACCGCAGACTTTTTCACGCAGTTCCCACTTTTTTCAATTTTCACTTCGTCACAGGCGGTCTCCAGCGGGGTTTGCCGACCCGCTCCTCCCGCAGCCGGAGGAAAAACGCCTGCAACAGCGCCTGTGCTTCCTCGGCCCGCAGCCCGTTTTCCACCGCCGGGTGGTGATTGAACGGCAGAGCGAACAGGTCGGTCACCGACCCGCAGCAGCCCGCTTTCGTGTCTGCCGCCCCGTAGACCACCCGCCGGATGCGGCTGTTGAGGATGGCCCCGCTGCACATGGGGCAGGGTTCCAGCGTCACGAACAGCTCACACTGCCACAGCCGCCAGCCGCCCAGCTTTTTGCAGGCCGCGTCGATGGCCAGCAGCTCGGCATGGTGGAGGGCATTTTTCTCGGTTTCCCGCATATTGTGGGCCGACGCAATGATCTCGCCGTCCTTCGCGATGACGGCCCCCACCGGTACTTCGCCCAGCGCAGCGGCCTGTTCGGCTTCGGCCAGCGCCGCGCCCATCAATTCATAATCGGTCATGGTGTTCCCCTTTCTGCCAGGCAGCGGGCCAGCACGGCCCCATTGTTCAGGATATGCAGCAGGATGCTCGGCAGAAGACTTCCCGATCGGTCTGCCGCCCAGCCGAAGAGCAGCCCCATCCCCAGCGCGTACGTTTTGGCCCGCAGACTGCCGTGCAGCGCAGCAAACAGCACCGCCTGCCCCAGGATGGCCGCATTCCGCCCCAGCGGACGCAGCAGCCGCAGCGCGGCCCCGCGAAAGACCAGTTCCTCCGCCACCGGCAGCACCAGACAGCTGCGCAGGAGGCCTGCCGCCCCCGCCGGGGCCGCAGCCGACGACGGAAACAGCAGTTCAGACCCCGCTGCCAGCGCAGCCCAGAGCAGTGCCGCCAGACCGAACGTTTTCCAGAACACGGCCGGTTCCTGTTTTTCTTTCACGCACAGCCCTCCCATCGGCGGACATTGTACCACATCCGCCCCCATTTGCGCAAGCCGCGGAGCTGTTTTGCGAAAATGCGAAGAAATTTTTGCTCAAACAATTGACTTTTTCCCTCTGCATCTGGTATAATTCCCACGACTTTTCTGATGAATTGGTCGTTTTACGGCCACGACCCTCGGAGGTATTGTATTTATGATCCGTATTCTCACCGATTCTGCGTCCGACATCCTGCCCGCCGAAGCCGAGCAGCTGGGCGTGACCGTCATCCCCTTGAACGTCACGCTGGAGGACGGCACCATCCTGCGGGATGGCGTGGACATGACCCCCTCCGCCTACTATGAGATCCTGGCTGGGTGCCGCAAGCTGCCCACCACCAGCCAGCCCAGCCCGGAACTGTTCGAGAACTTCTTCCTCGAAGCCGCTGCTGCCGGAGATGAGGTCATCGGCATCTTCCTGTCCCACGCACTGTCCGGCACCTATCAGTGCGCCAAGCTGGCCGCCGACATGGCCAATGTGGACAACGTCCTCTTTGTGGACAGCGGACACGTCTGCCTGAGCGAAGCCCTGCTCGTCCGCCTGGCCGTCCAGCTGCGGGATTCCGGCAAAACGGCCGGTCAGATCGCCGCCATTCTGGAACACGCCAAGGAGCACCTGCACCTTGTGGCCGCCATCGACGACCTGAAGTACCTGCGCAAGGGCGGTCGCCTGCCCGCCGCCGTAGCCGTCGCAGGCGGGATGCTGGGCATCAAGCCCCTTATCACCATCCAGGACGGCAAGGTCGCCATGGCCGGCAAGGCCCGCGGCCTGCCCGGTGCCTACGTGGCCCTGTTCAAGAAGGTCGAGGAGATGGGCGGCATCAACCCCGCCTTCCCGGCGCTGGCCGGTTACACCGTCTCCCCCCGTGAGGTGACGCCCATCCAGACCTACCTGCGCGACAACCTGCAGCAGGAAGACCTGCTGGTCCGCCAGATCGGCTGTGTCATCGGCACCCACGCCGGCCCCGGCGCTTTCGGCATCGCCTTCTTCGACAAGACCCTGACGCTGGATCTGTAACCCCCAGACGCAAAAACGAGGAACTGTTTTGTGCAGTTCCTCGTTTTTTTTGTTTACAGCACCGCGTCCGAAACGAGCTTGCCCAGCAGGAGCACCAGCACCACGAGCATCATGGGGCGGATGAACTTGGCGCCGTTCTTCAGGGCAAAATGCGACCCCAGCAGGTTGCCCACGATGCCGCTGACGGCGCAGGGGATGCCCACCGAGAAGACCACCAGCCCGTTCATCAGGTAGGTGACCAGGCTGGCGTAGTTGCTGGCAAGGTTGAGCACCTTGGCGTTGCCGCCTGCCGTGCGCAGGTCAAAACCCATCAGGGTGGTAAAGGCAATGATGGCAAAGGTCCCGGTGCCGGGGCCGAAGATGCCATCGTACAGGCCGATGCCCAGACCGATGGCCAGAGCCAGCACGGCTTTTTTGGCCGTCAGGGTGCCGTCGTCGCGGTTCTCGTCCGGCAGGTTCCGCCGCCACAGGATGAGCACGGCCGCGATGGGCAGGATGACGAGCATCATGGCCCGCAGCGCCTCATCGCTGAGCAGCAGCACGATGTGGGAGCCAAGGGCACTGCCCACAAAGCTGCCCGCTGCTGCCAGCAGGCCCACTTTGATGTTCATGGCACCCTTTTGGAAAAACTGCGCCGTGGCAAAGGTGGTGCCGCAGGCGGCGCTGAATTTGTTGGTGCCGTAGGTGTAGTGGGCCGGGAGCCCCGCAAACAGGTAGGCAGGCAGGCTGATGAGTCCGCCGCCGCCTGCTGCCGAGTCTACAAAGCCCGCAAAGCCGGTCATGCACATCAGGAAGACCAGCATCAGCGGAGAGATCGTTATACTTTCTGTCATGTTTCCCTCTATTTTTTACGTTGTTTTATATTTTTTCAGTTTCTCACGGCCGGTTCCTCCGGGAGGAGCCGACGGGCACTGCGAATGGGTCAGTCCAGATACAGCCTGCCCTCGCAGGCCAGGATCTGGTCCAGGATCATCCGGGAGACGCGGGCACCGTAGACCATGGAGGGGTGGTCGTTGTACTCGATGATATCATGGAAGTCTTTGTTCATCAGCACGATGACATACTCGCCGTAGGGGGTGTGGACGATGCCGCCGTCGTTGCGGCAGGCGTTCATGCTGCCGCTCTTGCTGGCCACCCAGATGCGTTCCGGTTCGCCGGTCTCCTCGCAGTCCAGATAGAACTGCGGGAAATCGTGGGTCAGCATGGTATTGTAGTGCTGCTGGCGGAAGATGGCCAGCATCTCCGCGCTGGCCTCTTTGCTGACGAGGGTTCCCTTTGCCACCTGCGCAAACAGCGCTGCGTAATCGCGGGGAGTGGTGGTGCCAAGGTCGCGGTAGCGGTCAAAGTGGAGCGGATTGTGCAACACCGTGTGGGCAAAGCCCAGCTCCCGGATGCAGGCGTTGATCGTATCCAGCCCCAGATAGTCGATGATCATATTGGTGGCGATGTTGTCCGAGCAGATGATCATCATGGTGGCGGTGTCCTTCACCTTGAGCGCCGCACCCACGCCCAGCGCCCGCAGCATACCGGAGCCGTCCACGAACTGGCTCTCCTCGTAGGTGATGCGCTCGTCCAGGCTGGCCTTGCCCCGGCTGACCTGCAGATACAGCGCCGCCAGGATGAATGCCTTGATGGTCGAGGCCGTCTCGAACGCTTCATCGGCCCCGATCTCGACCGTGCGGCCCTGCAGGTCGTCCACAAAAACGCTCATCTTGCCCTGATAGGAGTACAGTTCGGCCGCGATCCGCTTTTCCAGCGTCATATTTTTGTCCATTTCGGAATCTTTCCCTTTCTATTTACAGATTTTCCTCGAAGAAGCGCTGGGCGTTGCGGAAGAAGATCTGCTCCACCTCGTCCTCGGTGAAGCCTTCCTTCCGCAGCGCGTCGGCCAGCAGCGGAAGTTTGGAGCAGTCGCCCATTTCCAGCTTGCCGCCGATGCCGTCAAAGTCGCTGCCCAGGCCGATGATCTCAATGCCGCCCACCTGCTTGAAATGGGCTGCGTGCCGGGCCATCAGGGCCGTGGTGCTGCGGCAGAGTTCCGGGCGCGGCTGGTCATCCAGGAAGCCGGAGCAGTAGTTCAGGCCCACGAGACCGCCCTTTTCGGCCATGACGCGGATCATCTCGTCGGTCAGGTTGCGGCAGTGGGGTGCCAGGGCGCGGCAGTTGGAGTGGCTGGCCGCAAAGGGGCGGGCGCTGTGCTCCGCGATATCCCAGAACCCCCGGTCGGACAGGTGGCTCACGTCCACGATCATGTGCAGGCGCTCCATCTCGGCCAGAAATTCAAACCCGCGCTCCTTCAGACCGGTCTCGGTGTTGGGCTTGCAGGGCCAGATATCCCCGCCCCCGCCGGGCACCACATTGGGGCTGGCCAGCTCGTTTTCGTGGTTCCAGGTCAGGGTCATCATGCGGGCACCCAGCTCATACATCTGCCGCAGCACACCCAGGCTGCCCTTGCAGCAGCCGCCCTCCTCGATGGTCAGCATTCCGCTGATCTTTCCGGCCTGCGCGTTGCGGCGGATGTCCTCCGGGCGGTAGACCGGCGCGATCTGGTCGGAATACTTTGCCATGATCCGCTTGAACACATCCACCTCTTCCAGCGCCGTCACCAGCGGGTCTGCGCCGGGGGTCGGGTCGCTCAGGTTCACAAAGGCGGCAAAACATTGCAGCATGTAGTCGCCCTTGTGCAGCTTTTCCAGATCAATATGCAGATCATTGGCTGCAAAGCTTTTGGCTTCGCCCCGCCGCTCGGCATAGCGCAGTTCGCTCAGGGTATCACAATGGAGATCAAAGACTTTCATAACATGTCGTCCTTTCTGCTATCGTTCCTTCGTACAACCTCTCCGTCATTGCTTCGCAATGCCGCCTCTCCTTGTAGGAGAGACCTTGGCAGTCCGTGCAGCATTCCCGGCTTTGCCCAAAGCGCCCCCTTCGGGGGGAGCTGACAGGCGGAGCGAGACGGAGCGGGTTCAAAACAAACTTCCCACTGCATACAGGCTCTTCACCAGATCTTCCCGGTAGAGCGGGTCGTCCGGGTCCAGGCTGTTGAGCACCACGCCACCGCTCCCTGCGGCACCGGTGGAGTGGATGTACCGCCCCTCGCCCAGATAGAGCGCGATGTGGCCGGGGAAGTAGAGCGCATCGCCGCGCCGGACCTGTTCCTTCGGGATCTCGTGCATGGGCCAGCCCTCCACAAGTCGGGCGTCCCGGTAGATGAGGACGCCGCACTGCATGTAGGCGCTGCTCACGAGGCCGGAGCAGTCGATGCCCCGGCCCGACTTGCCGCCCCAGCGGTACTCTGTGCCCAGATATCGTTTGGCCTGCTCGGCCAGCGCATTCCGGAACGCTTCCTCGCTGCCGCCGTACCAGCGGTCAAGGGCACGGGGCACAAGCTCTTCGGGCCTGCACCCCTCGGCCAGCGCCAGTGCCTCGTCGAAGCGGCGGCCTGCCTGCTGGGTGAACACCGCCGTCATCGGCCAGCGCACCGGCTCCAGCGCCACAGCCCGGACATAGCCGGTCCGGCCATCCACGAGCCGGACCAGCGCCCAGCCGTCGTGGGGGGCCTCTTCGGGCAGGCGGCGCAGCAGCGCCCCGCGCTCCAGCTCCAGCAGCCGGACGCCCTGCACCTTGGGCAGGGTCAGCACATCGGTCGCGCGGCCCGCCATCACCCATTCGGCGGCAAGGTAGCTCCGCAGTTCCGCTTCCCCGCAGAACTGCAGCTCCGATGCGAACACATAGCCGTGATAGCCGTAAAAGCTGACCACCTCAGCCATCTCCTCCGGCAGCGTTACGCCCTCTGCCGTCACGCCGCCGGGGGCCGTGCGCACCTGGCAGACCTGCCCATACAGGCCCTCGTCCCCGATGGTGGAGACAACTCCCGCGTCGCTTTCCTTCGTCGTTTCGGTCAGGTCGTAAATGGTCACGACTGGCCGTGCAAAAATCGCAAAGTTCATGGTTCCGGCACCTCCAACAATTCCAGCAGCTCTTCCGGCTTCATCGACAGGATCGCGCCATCGGCGCTGCCCGTCACCGTGTCGGCCAGCGACTGCTTGGCCTGCTGCAATGCAACGATCTTTTCTTCAATGGTATCCTGTGCAATGAGCTTGTACACCTGCACCGGGTTCTGCTGGCCGATGCGGTAGGCACGGTCGGTGGCCTGGTTCTGCGCGGCCACGTTCCACCATGGGTCGTAGTGGATGACGATGTCGGCGGCGGTCAGGTTCAGGCCGGTGCCGCCCGCCCGCAGCGAGATGAGGAAAACGCTCACCTCGCCCCCGTTGAACCGCCGCACCAGCTCGGCGCGGACCGGCTTCGGGGTCGAGCCCTGCAGCGTGAAGTGGCTGATGCCTGCTTCATCCAGACGTTTGGCCAGCAGGTCCAGCATGGAGGTGAACTGGCTGAACAGCAGGATGCGGTGCCCGCCCTCCACGGCGGAGGCCACCAGCTCGGTGCAGGCGTCCAGCTTGGCGCTGCCGCCCTCCCAGTTGTCGGCGATGAGGTGCGGGTCGCAGCAGATCTCCCGCAGCCGCATCAGCACGGCAAACACGGCCATCTTGTCTTCGGGTTTGGCCGCCTTGAGCTTTTCGCGGGCATCCAGCACTGCCGCCAGATAGAGCTTGCGCTGTTCTTCTTCCAGCTCGATGTGGTAGATGTTCTCGGTCTTGGGCGGCAGCTCCTTCAGCACCTCCGCCTTCATGCGGCGGAGGATGAACGGCCCGGTCAGCTGGTTCAGCCGCCGCACCGCCGTCGGGTCGTTCTCCTGCACGATGGGCTTTTCGAACCGGGTGCAGAAGCTCTTGTATGGCGGCAGATAACCCGGCATCAGGAAGGAGAAGATGCTCCACAGCTCACCCAGCCGGTTTTCCACCGGCGTACCGGTCAGCGCAAAGCGCACCCGGCTGTTCACCCGGCACACGGCCTTGTATTTCTGGGTGGTATGGTTCTTGATGGCCTGCGCCTCATCCAGGATGCAGGCATAGAATTTCCGGTCTGCATACAGCGCCTCGTCGCGGCGGAGCAGGTCGTAGCTCGTCACCACAAGGTCTGCCCCCTCCCACTGTTCGGCCAGGGCCGCGCGGTGGGCCGCGCTGCCGTCCACAACGATGCAGCGCAGCTCCGGCGTGAACTTCTGGCACTCTTCGGCCCAGTTCAGCACCAGCGACGCCGGGCAGACGATGAGGCTGGGCAGGGCCTCCTCCCCCAGTTCCTTGATGGAGAGCAGGTAGCTCAGCACCTGCACCGTTTTGCCCAGACCCATATCATCGGCCAGGATACCGCCCATGCCGTAGCCGTCCAGCGTCCGCAGCCAGCGGTAGCCATCGCGCTGATACTTTCGCAATACTTTTTGTAAGGAAGCAGGCGGAGTATACTCGCTGTCCTTTACCGCATGGAAGCTGCGGCTGATCCGACGGAAGGCGTCGTCACGGTTGAAGTGGATCCCGCTCTGCCCCGACAGCGCCCGGTCCAGACTCGGTGCCCGGTAAAGAGGCAGTTCCGCGTGGTTCTTGCTCAGCTTGACCCCGGAGAGCTCCAGCGTCTCGTTCAGCTCGTCCAGCCCCTCGAACTCCTCATCCAGCTTGAGCAGGCGGCCATCCCGCAGGCGGTGGTAGCGTTTTTTCTGGTGGAGCGACTTCAGCAGGGCCTTCAGCTCCCCCACCGGGAACGCACCGGTGTCCACTTCCAGGTCGAGGACGCTTCCGTGCACCGACACCCCCACCGAGATCTTCGGCGGCGGGGCCTGCAGATTGCGGAACGCATCGGTCAGGTAGACTTCGCCCTCGTTCATCAGCACCGGGACACCCTCGTCCAGAAAGCGGTAGACCGATTCCTCCTCGGATGCGCTGTACTGCATCGGCCCCGCGCCCGGCTGCAAATACCGGCCCAGCAGGCGGGCAGCGCGGTTCTCGGTGCGGGCATCCCGCAGCAGGCCCTGCGGCGGCGGAGCAAAGGGTGTCACGCGATCCTCGCCGTACAAAAATTCCAGATGGGCGCTCACGGTCCCCATCTGCGGTGCATCCAGATAGAACTGCGTCACCGGCGCCAGCGGGATCTGGTTCAGCAGCAGCCGTTCCGGATCTTCGATGGTCACATAGCGGCCCAGTTCCGGCAGCACATAGCTGCAAAAAGCCGTGGCGTCCCCGCTCGTAAAGAACAGATTCCTTCCGCTCAGCCCCCGGAACGCAGGCAGCATCCGGGCGGTGGCTGCACGATCCAGCCGCCAGATGGTATCCTCGCTGTAAAGGTAATCAAAATCCAGCCCTTTGATCGAACCCAGCGACGGCCGCACGTTGATCTGCACACCGCCGCGCCTCCGTTCCACCTGAATCGTCAGGGAGGGGATGCCTTCCTTTAAGGCATAGCCGCCCAGCTCGTGCCGGTCGGCATACAGGTTCACAAGGGCGTCGAAGGTCTCTCCCGTCAGCGTGATGCCGCCGGCCGGGCCGGTCTCCGCGTAGCGGCTCGTGGTATAGCCCCGCGTTTCCAGCTGCTGCCGGTTGATGATCTCCCGCCGCAGCAGGTTCAGCAGCTGCCGGGCCTCCGGCGTAAAGGCATCCCACCGGTGCTGGAACGCCAGCGATTTTCCGTAGCTGACAACCTGGTTGTTTTCAATATGCGACAGCAGTTCCTCCAGGCTCTTGACCACATAGGACCGTCCGCCATCCGAGATGCGGAGCCGCAGCCAGGGTGTGCCGCCCCGCAGCACGGTCAGTTCCGGTTCCAGCTCCACAAAGCCGGTGCGCTGGGGCAGGATGTTGTCCTCCACTTCGGAGAGCTCCCCTTCCCGATAGGTGCGCAGCAGGGCGCGGGCCTCCGGGTCCGATTCCGGCTCATCGCCCCGCCATTTCCGCCCGAACAGCATTTGCAACCCGGAGGCATAGCTGTCCTTCCGGGCCGGTTCCGGCTCTTCGGGCAGGTTGGCCGTGCCCCGCACGACGCCGGGGATCGCGGTGAGGCCGATCTTAGAAGGACACGATTTCTGCGTCTGTGCCGTTTCTTTTTGGTCATACAGCAGAAGCGCCCCGATATGCTTGCAGAACAGGCCATTGCCATTGTCATTATAGGGGCAGGTGCAGCTCGCGCTGACAAAGCTGCCGTTCTGGCGCAGCCATGCCTCAGTCTCATACAGATTGTCTCCGCTGCCCTCCACCTCTGCGCTCAGATGCCGGACCCCATTCTCTTCGGTCTTGCATTCATACGATTCGATGCGTTTCACATAATTTTTTGCCCACGCAAAGATCGCGCTGCCCAGCAGATACTGGATCTCTTCCATATCCATCTCGGTTTCCCTCCCCCTGCGAGCTCTATTGGTTAAGCATACCGCACCGGTGGGCCAGATGCAAGGCTTTTGCATAAAAAAAATCCGCCGCCTCTTGAAGAAGAGACAGCGGAAATCGCTCGGCATTCATTCTTTTTCCAGGAAATAGCACACCAGGTCAGTCGGGCCGCGTTCGGCATGGCGCATCGCCTTGTGCTCCACACCCTCATAGACGAACCCCAGCTGTTTCAGCAGCGCATCGGACGCTGTATTATAAGCATAGTGTCCTCCAGTGAACAGCACGGTATCCGTCTGTTCAAAATAGGTCCGCACCACCGCGGCCAATGCTTCACGTGCGTATCCCTTCCGGCGGGCATCCGGTGCAACTTCAATGCCCAGGTCCCAGCCCGGAACAGCCCGTCCGGCGTCCATCATCGAAATCACTGCAACGACCCGCCCGGTCTTCTTTTCCACCACACTGTATCGGGTCTGCCCAGCAAATTTCTGCATCAAGCGGCCATATTCCTCATCCATCGCATCAAAGGCATGGTAGCCTCCGCAGTCCAGCGTGGTCTGCTCGTCCGAAAAAATTGCAAATACATCTTCGGCATCCTCTACCGCAAACTGCCGGAGCAGCAAGCGAGGTGTTTCAATAGGTAAAATGTCCATTTATTTCTCCCAATAGATCTTATAAATATGCGCAAACTGACTGGGGGCGCTCAGAAGAGCCGCGCCATCCGAAAGAACGGTCAGCGTATCGCCTGCTGAAAGCGCCTTGACGTCCACCTGCTCTTCGTCCCGCGTCCGCAGCTTTTCTGAGATGCCGTAGATCACATACTCTTTCCCCTCTGCATCCGAAGCCGTCAGCTGGTCGTTTGCCGCATCCAGTGCCGTGATGGTCACAGTGGTCTGTACGCTGTCCGAGGCCAGGATCGCTTCGATCTTCTGGTAAGCGGCCGTTCCACCTGGAAAAACATAGGCCTTTTTCCCGTTCACGAGGCAGATCCGGCGGTCGGGATAGAACGCCAGCCAGAGTTTTACCTCTTCCTCCGTTCCGAATCGCAAGATCACATCCTGGGTACCCGCATCAAATGTGTCCTGGTTGATGCAGGGCAGATAGACCAGGCTGTTCAGATAGTGTCCCAGCGCACCATACAGTTCGGTCAGGCGGTCGGTCTGGAAATCGTTCAACTCTGCATCCCCCAGAAACGCGTCCAGACGCAGTTCTGCCACTGCGAGCAGCTCACTGTCCCGGATGGGCTTCGTGATCTTTTGATTCCGGTAAACGGCCAGCGAGCCGAACGCAGCCGCCAGAAACAGCACGACCCCGGCCGCAGCCAGAATCCACTTTTTCTTTTTCGTCACCTTCGCGGCAGCAAGAAAGCCCACAAAACATACGGCAAAGGGCAGCAGACACATGACCCAATCCATTTCCGGTACCTCCCTTACAGTCGTTTCTTTCATTCTACCAGAGCGGGTCCCAAAGTGCAACAAAAAACGCCCTAAGATTTCTCTTAGAGCGTTTCGATTAAGTCGGCGACTACCTATTTTCACAAGCCGTTTCCAGCTAACTATCTTGGGCACG
>OBJG01001983.1_pt1 | contig 13843 bp, 9 predicted proteins | sample 1517941 | NCBI WGS metagenome assembly OBJG01 (sample SAMN04571712, study PRJEB22368) | human gut metagenome | biome: human gut; material: stool | host: Homo sapiens | place: Luxembourg | collected 2012-09-21
GATTTTTCGTCAGATGCAAATGCAAATTTCGAAGGTTTACTGGAGGTAAATCGAGAAATTTGCATGCCGCAGATGGCGGAAAAGGCATCGCCAGACGCGCCGCCGAATTGTGCGGTGGTGCCTTAGATACCCGTCAAGCCGCTGCGTTCCACGCCCTCCATGAACCGCTTCTGAAGAATCAGGTAGAGAATCAGAATCGGCAGGATGCACAGGAACGTCGCCGCCATCAGCATCGCTTCGTTGAAGATGACGCCCTCAATGTCGTTGGTCTGAATCATGGTGTGCTGCTCCTTGTTCAGCTCCGCGTAAAGGTTCGGCAGGCTGTTGGGCAGCATCTTCAGCCAGACAGAGTTGAAGTAGACCCCCGGCTCGAAGTAGTCGTTCCAGTGCCAGACGATGGAGAGCACCGTGCATACTAACAGCGACGATTGGCTCATCGGCAGCATAATGTGCAGGAAGGTGCGGATTGGCCCGCAGCCGTCCACGCGGGCGGCTTCCTCCATCTCGTAGGGCATCCCGGAGAAGAACTGCCGGAAGAGGAAGATGAAGAACGCGCCGTTGAGCCCGAAGCCCAAGAACGACGGTACCACCAGCGGCAGATAGTACTCGCTGTTGAGCCAGCCCCAGTTGGAGAACTGCATGTACTGCGGGATGATGACCGTCTGCACGGGCACGAGCATCGTCAGGATGACCATCGCGAAGAGCGCACCCTTGAAGCGGAATTTGTACCGCGCGAAGGCGTACCCCGTCATCGCGCAGGAGAGCACATGCCCCAGCGTGCAGATAATCGCCACCCGCGCGCTGTTCCAGACGTAACTCTTGAACATCAGCTTGCGGTACGCCACGGCGTAGTTGCTCCACGTGAGTTTTGAAGGCAGCCACTTGACCGTAATGTTGATCAGGTCGTCATCCGTCATCAGCGACTGCGTAATCATCTTGATGAACGGGTACAGGAACACGAAGCTGAGCGCGCAGAGCAGGAAGTAGAAGCCGAAGCGAATCACGCCGCCGCGGACGAGGCGTGACCAATGGCTGCTGCTCCGGCGCAGGCTCACATGGTTGTTTTTCGCCATCATTCTCACTCCTTCCCGCCGGATACGAACACGAATTTGCCCATCACGCCCATGCTGATGCCGCACAGCAGCAGCGCAAAGGCGAAGTACACCCAGCTCATTGCCGCGCCGTAGCCGAACTGCTGATTCGTGAACGACTGCTTGTAGATGTAGTCAATCACCGGGTTCGTCGCATCGGTGAAGAAGGCGACGATGGTGTAGACGAGGTTCATCAGGATAACCGGAGAAATCATCGGCAGGGTGATTTTCCAGAACATCTCCCACTCCGTCGCGCCGTCAACGCGCGCTGCCTCGTAGAGCGAGGAGGAAATGCCCTGCAAGCCCGCCAGAAACAGCACAATCTGCACGCCGGACTTCCACAGCACCACCGTGATGCGGTCGAGCACCCCCTGCAGGAACTCCGTCAGGCTGTGCCCCAGCAAATCGGCAATCAGCTGCGGCACAACGATGCCCGTGGTGATGGTCGTGCCATCCGCGCCCATGCCGAGCATCTGCTTCATGACATAGCCCGCGCCGAGCAGCACCGGAATGAAGAACGCCGCGCGGAAGAACCCGCGTCCCTTCATCGGGCGGTTAATCAGGATGGCAATCGCCAGCGAGAACACGAGGCAAATCGGCGTATTCAGCAGCGTATCCGACACCGTTTGCAGGAACATAGGCACAAAGTTCAAATCGTAGAAGAAGATGTAGCGGTAGTTCTCCAGCCCCACAAAGCCCATTTGGAAGCCCTTCATCTTCACAATTTCCGAGAAGGACAGGCGGATGGACGTGGTAATCGGCCCTAAGAAGAACAGGCAGAACCCCACCAGCCACGGCGCGAGGAAAATCAGCGCCTCGAAGGAACGCTTGCGCTCCATCGTCATTCTGCCGCCCGCCTTGCGGAAGGGCTTGCCCAGCGCTTTTCCGATGCGCTTCAGGAAGTTTTCAATCGGCAGAAGGCCTTTCCGCATCCCCCGGCGGATGGGTGCAAGCACCTTCCCTGCCGGCTGAAGCGCCTTGCCGATGGCGGATTCCGAAATCCAGCGCGGCAAATCCGTGTAGACGAACACGCCAATCAGCAGCAGCGCCGCCACCGCCATCACCCAGTCGTGATAGGCGACAAACACGATACCCGCGAGGATGAGCAGCGTCAATGCCGCCCGTCCGGCGCGCTGCCACCCGCCTGCTTTTGCACCGTGATTCACTGCGCTCCCTCCTTCGTCACCAGATAGCCCATTGCGGGGATGGTCAAGCCGTCCGCCTGCTGGTCGTGGTCAGCGTAATTGACGTACACCTGCATCCCGTTGTCGTACCGCACGCGGATGAGGTCGCTGGAAATCTTCGTGTGCTCCATCATCTGCGCGGTGCGCAGGTTGTGCAGGTCGCCATCCGCAAAATCCGCGGCAATTGCGGATACCTTGTCCAGCCACGCGCTGTACTGCGCTGTGAACAGGCTCTGATAGTCCGTGTACATCAGCTCTTCGGTGCTGCTCCACGTCAGCTCGAAATACGGCATGTAGCCCATTTCCACCCAGCGGAGCATCTCGCGGTCTAAGTCGCTGGAGAGGTTGCCGGGTGTGGCGGTGTACGCGCGCACGCCGTGCATCACCAGCTGGTAGAACGGCACGGCCTCGGTCGTGAACTGGAAGCCGCTGTCCTTGTAGGGCACTTCGGTCAGCAAATCCGCATACGGCGCTGCCCAAATCGCCCCTCCCTGCACGCTCACCTCGCCCAGCCTCGCCCTTGCGTCCGCCAGCATCTGCTGATAGGCTTCAAGCGTCTGCTCGGTCGTCCACACATGCCCGCGGTTGTAGTTGAACGGAATGTACTGCCCCACGCGCTCCAGCCGAAGCCCGCTGACGGACAGCTTTTCGGCTTCCTTGGCAAAGGCTTCGTACTTTTCGCGAATGACCTCCGGGCTGAGGATGAACGTTTTCTCGTCCGGGTCGGTCAGGATGGCGTAGTTGGAGAGGTACACCACGTCGTTGCGCTTGGAGTAGCTGCGGGTGTCCGTGTCCGCCTCGACGAAATTCGCCGTCAGCGAGAGCGTCGACCCCAATTCCGCCGCTTTCTGCGCCAGCGCGGTCAGGTCGCTGTTCTTGCCAACACTGCGTTCCACCGGCAGCGCGTCCGGCCAGTGCCCGTAGCCGCCCTTCGTCCAGCCCTTCAGGGCATACTTGACCTGCTTCACGCCAGCTTTCGCGAAAATATTGATGATTTCGCCCGCCTGCGCCAAGGTGGTCACGGTGCGTTGGGTGTCAAACAGCAGCCCTTTTTCCGGCGCGGAGAGGAACAGGTCAATCGCGATGGTCTGCTCGCCCACGTCGGCGGTCAGGCCGCGCTGCATCAGGTAATCGCGGTAGGTGACCGCCATATCCGAGTAGGTGTCCTTCCCTTCCGGCAGGAACAGCAGGCGCACGGCGTAATCCACCGGCATCGCGTTCTTGTCGTAGGTCTTGATGGAGCGGCTCGTCACGCGCATGTCATCAAATCCGCGGCGGTACTGGAAGTTCGCGCACACGGTATTGACCGCCACAATCTTGGTGGACGGGCTGACGGAAATTCGGGTGCTCTCCGCGCCCTCCTCCACCACCGCCAGCATCGCGTTTCCGCCGATGGAAATGCCGTAGACGGGCATCATGACCGTCGGCTGCTCCTGATCGTAGAAATCCAGCATCTGCTGCGATTTTTCGACGTTTCCGTAGATGCTGAAGTACTGCGACAGCTCCTTGAAATGCGCGTAGTCGTCGAATTTCAGGATTGCGCCGCATCCGTCCGGGTAGAACAGGAAGCCGTCCGCGTTGTCCGAACCGGCGCAGAGGTACGGCATCATGTCGATGGAGACGATGGAGAAATCCGCATAGCAGTTGATTCTCTCGTACGGCACGCGCACCAGCACGCTTTCGTCCTCCAGCAGCACCTCCACATCCAGCGCAACGCCCGTCGTCGCCAAATCGTAGTGGAGGATGACGCCGTTCTCCACAAGGTCGTAGCTTGCGCCCAGCTGCGATTCGTTCAGCAGCACGGCGTTGGTAATCGAGCCTGCGCCCTTGGCGAGGTTCGTGACGTTGACCGTCAGCAGCGAGTTCGCTTTCTTCTGGTTCAGCCCCGCCAGCTTGCCGGTGAACGTCGGGTCATTCATGCTGGATGACCATGTGACCCCCGTCTGCTTATCCAGCACCTCAAAGCCGCACAAATCCACCGAGAGGGACAGCGCCAAGCGGTCGTTTTCCGCCACGGGGATGCGCGTCTCTTCCGCCGCCGCGACGCTGAATACTGCCAGCAGCATCATCAGCAGGCATACAAGCATCCGTTTTTTCATTTTCTGCCTCCTGATTCAGTCAATTCTGTAAATCACTTCGTAGAACATTTCGCGAATCATTCCCACAAACTGGGATGCAATGGTGAACAGCAGCACCACCATCGCCCAAATCATCACCATCGTGAAGAGGGAGAGGAAAATCATCAGCACCGTTTTGCCGACGGAGTAGCCGTTCATTTCCTTGAGCGCGAGTATCATCAGCAGCACGACCCACGCCAGCACGCCGACCTCCAGCGTCGCGAACAGCCCTATTTGGCTGCCGTCCATGATGCGGGACAAAAGCGTCAATATCGGCGTAAAGACGATGTAGGGTGTGAGCGCGTAGGCGGAAAACAGCAGCGTTTCGGAAAGCAGCGTTTCGCCGTCCAAAATCGTGGTCATCATGTAGCTTGCCAGCACCCACGTCAGCACGGGCACAAACAGCTTGCCGCACTCCAGCAGCAGGTTCGCCTTGCGCACGGACACCGATGCCAGCGGATAGTGCGTACCGTAGATGGACAGGATGCGCACCGCCAGCGTCAGCACGAGCAGAACAATCACCGGCAGCCAGTTTTTCTTTTCGCCGCGGTGGCGCTTGATGTGCTCCGTCACAACAATGGGGTGGTAGAGGGTCATCAGGCACAGCTTCAGGCTCTTCATGGTTCACAGCCCCCTTCCCATCTGCACATCGTCCGCCCACTGGTCGGCTTTCTTCTTGAGGAAGCCAAGCAGCTTCACCAGCAGCAGCGCGCCCACGGCAATGCCCAGCACAATCGGCACAAAGTGCTGCCGGAACGTCTCGTGCCGGTATTCCGCGAACGCCTCGGAGTAGCCCACCTTGTCATCCGCCAGATAGTAGGATGCCAGCGCGTCCTCCCAGTTCTCCTGCTTGCCCATCACCTTCGCCACGCCCTGATGCGCCAGCGCGTAGTTGCTGTCGATTTCCAGCGCCTGCTGCCAGTAGTCCAGCGCCTCGGCATAGCAGCCTTCGCCGTGCAGCGTCACCGCCTGATGGATGAGCTTGATGAAGTGCGTCGGTTTGAACACGGTGATAGACCCCGTGTTGTAGTCCAGCACATACAGGAAGCCCTCGCTGTCATGGTCGATGGACACGGGAATCTGGAACAGCCCGCCAACCGTGCCGATGCCGCCGAAGGTGCACAGCAGGTTGCCTTCTTGGTCGTACTGGTAAATCAGCCCCGTGATGCGGTCAACCACGGTGATGATGCCGTTGTCCTCCACCGTGATGTCCGCCATCGTCGGGTGGAGCGGCTTGCCTTCCTTGTCCTCCAAGGTGAAGCCGTATTTCTTCGTCTCGTAGGTGTTGTTGCCGACGGAGTTCAGCTTGCGAATCTGCGCGGTTTCCTTGTTGGACAGGATGCCGTAAATCATGTTGTCCGCGCCGATGTAGAAGTTGGAGTAGCTCGCAGGCTCCTGCTTCACCGTGCGCTCAATCTGCGATTTTGAGCCGAACATGCGGATGAGCGTGCGCGAGAGCGAGAAGCCCACGTCGTCCGCGCCGAGGTAGCCGCGGAAGTTGTTCGCCTCGTCGATGGCAATCAGGTTCGCGCCCTTGAGGACGTAGATGTACCCCGTGTTGGCGACGAACAGCTTCTGCACGTCGAAGGTGAAGCTGTTTTCCAGCAGCGCCGAATCAGGCTTGCCATACGCCTTGCGGTCGGTGCGGTCGGCGTTCAGTGTCGCCAAGCGCAGATTGCCCGTGTCGGCAATCCAGATGGACAGGTCGTCGCCGACGTACACGCCGCGCGGCTTGGAGAGCTTCTTGCCGCACGCTTCGGTGATTTCCTCCAGCACCACGCCTTCGCGGTTCATCACCAGCACGCGGTTGTTCTCCGTGTCCGCGACGTAGAGCAGGTTGTCCTTGCCGATGAAAATGTCCTCCGGGTGATTCATGAAGCCGTAGTCATCAAGGTTCTTGAACGTCGTGTACACCTCATACGCCGCCGGAATCGGGATATAATTCTCGTCCTTGTCGGCGACGAAGGCATCGACCCCAACCGCCGCAAAGGCGCTTGACATCATCAGCAGTGCCGTCAGGAGACATGCGCAGAATCGTTTCATCATCGTTTGCCTCCCTTACGACTTGATGCCCGAATAGGACATGGTTTCCATCACCTTGCCGCGCATGATGGCGAACACGAGAATCGACGGCAGCGTGGTCAGGAACGTCGCCGCGCCCACCGTGCCCGCGCGCGCCACCACGCCCGCGCCGCCCGACATGGTTTGCAGCGCCAGCGGCATCGTCTTCAGCGCGTTGGACTGAATGAAGATGAGGGGCGAGAAGTAGTCATTCCAGTTGCTGACGAAGGAGAACACCGCCAAGGTCGTCCATGCGGGCTTGAGCAGCGGCATGGCAATCTTCCAGAAGATGTGCAGCTCGCGTGCGCCGTCGATGCGCGCCGCTTCCAGAATGGAGTCCGGCAGCTGCTCGCAGAACTGCTTGACCAGAAAGAAGTTGTACGCCACGGCGATTTTGGGGATAATCAGCGCCCAGCAGGTGTTCACGAGCCCCAGTTTGTTGACGACCAAGTAGTTGGGAATCGTCGTGACGTGGGTGGAGAAGGACAGCGCCGCCACCACGATGCCGAAGATGATGTTCGACCCCGCCGGACGGTGCTTCACCAGCCCGTATGCACCCAGACAGCACACCAGAATCGACGCGAGCACCGTCGCGACAGTGGTGAACAGGCTGTTGAAGATGTAGCGCGTAAACGGCACGGTGGAGGAGGAAAGCGAAGTCAGCAAATCCGAGAAATTGCGCAGCGTCGGCTTCTGCACGATGAGGCGCGGCGGATAGAGGTAGAGTTCATCCAGCGGCATCAGCGCGCGGCAGACCATTGCGAACAGCGGCAGCGCACAGACCACCACCATCAGGCAGAGGAAGATGTACAGCATCACCCGCGAGAAGGAAGGCCGATGCATCCGAATGTGCTTTCTGCTGATTTTGAGGGATACCGTCGACATGGTTCGCACTCCTTTCTTATACTATTTCCAGATAAGAATGCGCCAAGATGCGCCGCGAATTTTTGCGTTCTGGCTAACACGAATGAAACGCAGCGTAGCAGCGCTACGCTAAGTGGAATGAGTGGACGCCAGAATCAAAAAGGCGCAAGCAGATGGCGCAGGCGAATCTGGAAATAGTATCATGTTTCGTCGTGGAACAGGCGCATACACAATCTGCCGAGGAAGAAGGTGATGAGGAACAGCACCATTGCCACGGAGGATGCATAGCCCATGTTGAAGCGGGTGAAGGCGTAATCGTACAGGTGGGCGACGATGGTGTGCGCGGCGTAGTTTGGGCTGGGCATACCCGCCACCGCCGTCGCCACGTCAAACACGGCGAACGCGCCCACGATGGAGTTGATGGCACCGAAGAGCATCTGCGGCTTCATCAGCGGAATAGTAATCAGCCGCAGCTCCTGAAACTTGTTCTTGATGCCGTCCACGCGCCCCGCCTCGTACATCGACGGGTCAATGTTCTGGAAGCCCGCGAGGAAGGACAGGAAGCCGTTGCCCATGCTCATCCAAATGGTGATAATCATGATGACCGGCAGGACGTAATCCGCATCCTTCGTCCACAGAATCGGCTCCATGATGATGCCGAAGCGCAGGAGCAGGTTGTTGATGTAGCCGTAGCGGTCGCCGGAGAAGAGAATCAGCCAAATGGTGGACATTGCCACGCCGGAGGTGAGCGACGGCGCGTAGAACGCCATCGAGAAGAAGCCGCGCCCCTTCTTCACCAGCGTGATAATCCACGCCATGAGGAAGGAGGCGAAGTACCCCAGCGGCCCGGTGACGACCGCCAGCAGCAGCGTGTTCTTGAGCGAAATCAGGAACACGTCGTCGTCCAGAATCAGCTGTGCGTAGTTGCTTAAGCCCACGAACTTGGGCGCTTGAATCATGTTGTAGTTCGTCAGCGAGTAGTACATCGCCACGCCGACCGGCACGATGACGAAAATCGCAAACAGAACGAGGAACGGCATCAGGAAGGCGTAGCCGACCGCATTTTTGCGCAGCCACGCACGCATCCCTTTGTTTTTCTTCTGGCAGATGGCAGTCACGGGCTATCCTCCTTAATTATCCAATCCAAATTCCTTGCGCTTGTTGTTCAATTCCTTGTTGATGTCCTTGACCGCCTTCTCCAGCATGTCGCGGGCATCCTTGTTGTTCACCACCACGCTGTTCCATGCGTTGATGATGTGCCGGCCCGTGAAGTAGCCGCCAGGCACAATCATCTGCTCGCGGGCGCTCTCCATCTGCGCCTTGATAATCTGCGCATGGCGGGCATCCCACGGGAGCGAGAAGAAAGATTCAACGTTCGCGGTGTTCCAGCGCGCGCCCGTGCCGAGGATTGCTTCCAATTCACGCCCGTAGCGCGTCTGCGTTTCCGCGCTCATCCACCACTTCAGGAATGTCCACGCCGCCTCCTGCTTGTCCGACTGGCTGAGGATGACCCCCGCCGTGGATGCCGTTGTGCCCACCGCGTGGCTGACTGTGCCGTCCGCCTGCACCGTGCCGGGGACGGGCGCAATCGACCAGCGGCCGTAGAGCTCCGGCGCGCTCGTGAGCAGCTGCAAGTAGCCCGTGTAGTTGCTGATGCCGATGGGCATCGTGCCCGTGCGGATGCGGGTGAAGAAGTTGCTTTCCGCGTCAATGCCGTAGTTGGCGTACATGTCCGTCCAGAATTTGAACGCCTTGTAGGCTTCAGGCGTGTCCAGCGCGGAGGATTCGCCGTCGCCGTTGTAGTATTCGCCACCCATTTGCAGCAGCAGCATCGTGAAGCCGCGCAGCGCACCGGGCGAGTTGGAAGATACCGACGTGTCCACCGGCAGGGAGAAGCTCATGTTGTTCTCGTACAGCCGGGGCAGCACGCGCTGATACAAATCCGTCCACGTTTCGGGCAGGTCGATGCCCAGCTCGCGCATCACGTCCTGCCGGTAAATCATGACGGTGAAGTCCATCGTCTCCGGCAGGGCATACACGCCGCCGCGGTAGGTGTAGGGCACGAGGCTCGATTCGTAGAACTGGCTCGCGACCTCCTCAAAATCGTCGAATTGGGTCAAATCCACCACGGCTTCGCGGAAGGCGAACTCGCCGGGCAGGTTGTAGTCCACCGAGAGCGCCACGTCCGGCGCTGTGCCGGAGGTCACGCTGAGCAGAATGGTGTTGACTGACCCCGTCGCCAGCTGCCCGGACGGCAGCACATGCAGGTTGACGACAATGCCCGTCTTTGGCGTGAAGTCCTCGTCTGCCAATTCCTTCAGAATTTCGCCCCACTCCGTGCCGCGGCCAATCCACACATCCAGCACCGTTTTTTCCGCCTCATCCGGCGCGTTTTCATCCACAATCAGCCCGACGGAATCGTAATCCTTGTAGAAGGACGCGAGGAAGTTTTCCACCGTCACGCCCATGCGCTGGAAGAAGTTCGACGTGGTGATTTCCACCTTTGCTTCCGGCGCGTGCACGACGATGTAGTCCACCGCCAGCGGGCACTTCTCAATGGACGAAATGTACGTGCCGAGGTTGGACTGCGCGTTGTCCATGTCGCTGAGCGCGCGCGGGATGCGGTCAACATCCTCCGCGAAGAAGCGCATTTGGTCGATGATTTGGCGATAGTTGCTCTCCATCGAGGTCGTTTCGTTGGAGATGGAAGCCAGCAAGTCGGCGCTTTCCTGCAAGCGGTCGACGAGATGCAGCAGCTGATCGGACAGCCCCGCCATCGTGCGGTAGAGGTCGTATTCGTAGTTGTAGTCAGGGTCAGTGCCCGTGATTTTGACGATTTCGCGGTGAATCTCGCTGAGATACGCGGTGTCCGCCTCCGTGCGCGTCATGATTTCGCCAATCGCCCCCAGCTTCACGGTCATCGTCAGCGTGTGCGTGCCCTTCGTCAGGTGGAAGAGGTACGGTTCGCCGTCCGCGCCGTGCAGCGTCTCGGCATACCACTGGTCGCTGTACGGGAAGGAGTACAGCCGCAGCTCGTCGAAGGGAATTTCGCCGTCCACCATAATCTGCCGATAGGAGGGCATCCCCGCGTCGTTGTTCTGCTGCACCTTCAGGGTGATGGCGTACAGCCCGTCCTCCGGCACGTCGAAATTCCACGCGACCGCCGCATTCCCCAGCCGCCAGCGCCAGCCGCCCATCACATTCAGCACGCGGTTCGCGCCGGAACGCGGCTCGGTCATCGGGTCGGCATCGGATTCGCGGCGGATGACGTTTTCACTGCGCCACGCGCTGTTTTCCGCCTGAAACTTGATTTGCACGTCCTTGTCCGCCGCTTTCAGTCCCTGCGCCGCGTAGCCCGCCGCCGCTTCCGCGTAAGTCGGATGAGCCGCCGGGGCGACCAGCGCCAGCGTGCCCAGTGTCACCGGCTGGTCTACATAATGTAGGGAAATCTCGTGGCGGCCCGCCGTCAGGCAGAATTTGAGCGGGTCAACATACACGCCCTGCCCATCCGCCGCGCGGACGGTCTGCCAGAGGTGGATTTCATCCTGCCGCGCCCACACTTCATCGTCGATGGAGTTCTTGCGGCCGATTTCGCTCGCCCGCTCCACAAAGCGGCGGTATAAGCAGATGTTGTTCGCTTCCTCATACGGCACGATGCCGTCGATGGTCAAGCGGCGCTGTACTTTCGCCTCGTTGCCGTCCTGCGCAAAGTAGGTGATTTCCAATTCGTACAGTCCAGTCACGGGCACATCCACCGTCCAGACCGCCGTGCTTTCGCCGTCGCCGGTGATGATGGCCTCCTGCGCAAGCACCGCATCCCCCGACAAAATCGCCGCGCTGGGCAGCAGTTCAATCCGCGTACCTGCCGGCGCGTTCGGGGTATCCTGATACGATGCCAGCGCCTCGTCATAGCCGATAGCGGTTTCCTCGTTCAGCGCGAAGAAATCCGACCATTCCTCTGCCGACGCGGTGAATGGCAATAAGCAGCAAATCGCCAGAATCAGAGACAGCACGATGCTACGCTTCACTTGGTTTTTCCTCCTCTTCGGCGTGCCCCGCTGCACACCGCCGTCATTTTCGGGGGGACTTGTTTCAAGCGTATTCTCTCACAGGCGGCGGCGGTTTTCAATCTTCAAAATGATGGTTTTTGTGTTTTTCGGTCGTCATTTTCCCATGCAGGACACAAAATCACCACCTAAAAAATTGTAGATGCCCCCTTTTTATATGCAGTATTTGCGTTTTGCCCCCTCTTTCCTTGAAAAAATGGTGGATTTGTGATAGAATAAACCCATGTGACTAGGAGGAGAAGGGAACATGTTCGGGCATCATTCCAAGACGTACTATAAGTATCTGGCATCCTACGGCGCGCTGCTGCTGACCGCCATCATCGCCCTCGTTTTCGTGTCGCAGGTGTTCTTCATCCGGCAGCTGCGGACGAATCTGGAGGACAACCACCGCGCGCTCGTGCAGCAGAGCGTGCAGGAGATGGACAGCGACCTCCAGCAGATTTACGACATCGAGTACCAGATTTCGACAGTCAATCAGAATTTCTTTTCCTATTATTTAGAAGCGCCCAGCCCCGTGCGCGACCTGCGGCTGGTGAACGAGTTCAAGAATCTGCTTGCCCCCTCCACCCTGATTTCCGAAATTGCGCTGGCGGACGCGGACGCCAAGATGGTGTACACCTCCACTGCCGTGTACTCCGCCGCGCTGTTCTTCGACCGCATCTTCTCCTTCCCGGAAGGCGACCCCGTGGCGAGCAGCCTTGCCGACAGCAGCCGCCGCATCATCCGCACGGCACAGCGGAGCGGCAGCGCGGAACGCTATCTGGCGTTCATCAACACGCCGTCGGTCTTTTCGCGCCTGCAAAACAGCGTCCTGATTTTCTTCGTGCAGGAGCGGCACTTCCTGTCCTTCCTCTCGCCGGAGAGCGCCCCCAGCCAGCAGGGTGCGATACTGGACAGCAGCGGGCAGGTCGTCGTATCGACGATGGCACTGGATGCGCCGCTGACCGACGGCATCAGCACCATCCGCCTGCACGGCACGAATTACCTCATCTACCGCGAGCCGTCCTCCGTCCTGAACTGGACGTACTACTTCTTCCTCCCCGCGAGCGAGACGCTTGCGCCGCTCTACCGCGCACAGGCGATGCTGGCGCTGTTCCTGCTGGTGGTGCTGGCGGCGGGCACGCTGGTCATCCACTATGCGATGAAGGTGAATTACCGCCCGATACAGGAGCTGACCGAATCACTGGGGCGGTCGGATGCGGATGATCTGGAGTCGCTGAAGGATGCGATTGCCTCCCTCGCCGAGCAGAACAACCACATGCGCAGTCAGCTGATGACCTCCCCCGACGGGCAGGCGCTGAAGGATTCGCTGCTGTTTTCGCTGCTCAAGGGCAAATTCGACTCTTTCGCTTCCTATAATATAGAGGCGGAAGCGCTGGGCATGTCCTTCACCAAGCCGTGCTATCAGGTGCTGATGCTGCGCGCCTTCAATCAGGATACCGCCATCCCCCGGCAGACGCTGTCCGCCATCTTTGCGGAGTGCTTCGGGGATGACTTCACGTGGCAGTTCCGCGAGCTGTTCGAGCACTCCATGTTCGTCTGTCTGGTTGGCATGGAGGCGGACGAGGAATCGAAGCTGGTGGATTGCTGCCGCCGATTGCTGGACATCAGCAGCGAAAAATACAATCTCGTGTTCTCCATCGGCATGTCCAACTGCTACACCGACGTGGCGCACCTCTCCACCGCCTGTTTTGAAGCCACGCAAGCCGTCAAGGAGCACTTCATCCGCGGACAGCATCAGCTGATTCCGTATCACGAGCTGACGCGCACCCTTGATGTGCCGTCCTCCGACCGCCTCGCCCTCCTGAACGACCTGCCCGCCCAGACCCCGCAGCAGCAGATGCAGACCATCCGCCGCTTCATCGACGGGCTGAAGGCGGACTGCGTGCCCTCCCTGCTGGCGAAAAGCTACTGCAACTCCGCCGTGCAGCTGCTGATGGCGGGCGGCGCGCGGCAGGTGAACATGGACGACCTGTTCACCATCACCTATCTGCGCACGGTGGATGATTACCTTGCCTTCATGCTCCACCTGCTGGAGCCCGACCCGAAGGCGCTTGTGCCAGACACCGCCGAGAGCGGCGCGCCGGTGACGGAGCTGCTCCAGCGCATCTACACCTGCATCGCGGACAGCTACGACGACTGCAGCTTCTCCCTGCAGGACGTTGCCGCCAAGCTCGACCTTTCCTCCGGCTACTTAAGCCAGTACTTCAAGCAGCAGACCGGCGACACGCTGACCAGCTACGTCGCTGACCTGCGCATCCGCAAAGCGTGCTCCCTGCTGGAAAGCACGACGATGCCGCTGCAAATGGTGTCCGAGTCGGTGGGGTACTACAATTTGAACAGCTTTATCCGCCGGTTTAAGCAGATTACCGGGCTGACGCCGGGGGAATATCGGAAAACAAGGCAATCGAGTAGGAGTCTCCCCTAAATAAATAGGAGAGCCGACCTCTCACACCACC
>OBJG01001995.1_pt1 | contig 13709 bp, 10 predicted proteins | sample 1517941 | NCBI WGS metagenome assembly OBJG01 (sample SAMN04571712, study PRJEB22368) | human gut metagenome | biome: human gut; material: stool | host: Homo sapiens | place: Luxembourg | collected 2012-09-21
CTTTGTCAAGAACGAATATCCAGCTACCTCCTGTGCTCTGAAAAAAGGTTCCACGCGGGATGATGATACTTTCTGTCGGCTGTCCAAGTTCCAGATTAATGTAATAGGTCTGTCCGCTACGGATATTATCTGGGCGTTCACCGGTAAAGACGAAATCCGTACGAAACTTACCGTCTCGCACTTCCGGATAGACTTTGCGTACGTTCAATTCAAAATCCGACCCCTGACGTTCGAACGTTGCGGACAATCCCTTTTTCACGCGGTCGATATAATGTTCATCGATCAAAGCTTCGATCTTATAGTCCGACAAATCGTTTATTTGTCCGATCTTCTGTCCGGCCGAAACATTTTGGCCCAACACGACATCCAACAATCCCAATTCACCGTCGATCTGCGAGCGGACATTCAAATGTTCCTTGCGTTCATGAACCAAAGCAATATTTTTACGCATATTAGACAAACTAGTTTCCATTTCGTCCATCTGGATCGTACGGGAGATCGAATCCTGACGCAAACGTTCCACAACCAAGTCATATTTCTTACTTGCCAACTCAAAATCTTCTTTTGCTTTCAGGAATTCTTCCTTTGCAATCAAGTTTTCTTCATACAACTTTTTCTGCTGGTTATAAGCACGACGGTAGCGTGTCATGTCGACATCCAGCTGTGCTTTTTCCAATTGATTGTTCAATTTGTCCTGTTCCATCGTCACCTGTGTATTACGAAGAAAGTTCTGCTTTTCCGCCAACTGTGCCTCAGCATCCAAGATCTGCAGGTCGAGATTTGAATTGGAAAGACGAATAATCACATCCCCTTTCTTCACCTGTGCCCCTTCTTCCACTACTTTTTCCTGCACGATACCACCTTCTTCCGGGCTGAGCTGCACAACCGTAATGGGCTGTACCTGACCGTTCACACGAACGAAATCGTTAAATTGCTCTTTCGTTACATTCCCTATATTGACACCGCGGGCATCCACTTTCAATGTCGAAGCGTGATCACCGAAAACAATCCATCCCACCAAAATCAAGAAAAAAGCACCACCTGCTACATAAGGAATATGCTTCTTTTGAAAACCTTTCTTTTTTTCTAATTGTATATCCATGACTGTATGTTTTTTTATTTTTTAATTCTTGATTTTTAATTCCCAATCAACGGTTGTCCTTTATAGTAATCAACCTGACGGCACTTCATTATGTACAGCAAACGCCTCTGTAAAAGATCAGCCTTTGAGTTCAACAAAATCGTCGCATTTGTCTGCACATCGAGTGGACTCATCAGTCCTTCCTCAAATTTACGCAGGGTTATCTGATAAGCCAAAGCATCGGCCTTTACTTTCTTCTCCATTTGGATCGTTTCTTTAGCATAGCCCTCCCGATCGAGAACGGCTTGCTCTACATCTTTCTGCAACTGACGAAGTGTTTCGGTTTGCTTTTCATAAGCAATCCGGACATTGTTGCGGGCACGGCGCATATTGGTAATCCGAGACAAGCCGTCAAAAAAAGGAAAACTAAAACTAAAATAAATATATTCCCCACGGTTATTTTTAAACTGGTTTTTAAAAGCAACGGGAGCGTTTTCCGATTTCAGATTTTCAAAATAACTGGTACTGATTCCAGCTTCGACGGAAAGAGTCGGAAGTAATTTTCCTTTTGTTATCAAGTAATTCATTTTACTAGCTTTCAATTGAAAAGCGGCCTGCAAAGCAGTCGGATTATTTGCCATAGCATAATCTTGAATGGCACTGACAGATTCCTCGGTCAACATATCCTGTACGGGAGGAACAACCGTATCGACATCAAGTGCCAAATCCGACGGATAGTTCATCGCGTTCTTCAAGGTCATCATCGCCGTATTATAAAGGTTCTGCTGATGCGTCAGATTGTAATCGTCACCAGCTACCTGCGATTCGATCTGGGCAACGTCTGCCTTCCCTTTCAAACCCAATTCTTCCTGGCGACGCGTTTTGTATAAAAGACGCTGGCTGTCTTCCAACTTTTCAGAACACATTTTCACCAATCCCTGATAATAGACAACCGTAATAAACGCATCCATAATGCTGATTGCCAAATCATCTTTCTGCTTCTGCAAATCATTTCTCCCCATATAGCGATTCACATTTGCCAACCGCCATTGGTTAATCAACTGCCCACCTCTGAAAAGCGGCAAAGAAGCGTATACCCCATAACCGTTATTAAAGGTGGAAGTGTTTACATAGGTATTCGTTTCCGGGTCTACAGAGCGTCCGAATCGGTACTGAGCGTCTACTTGTGTACTTATCGAAGGCAAAAAAGAGGCTATGGCGGACTGATGTTCAGCCTTGTATGTATTATTGGTATAAAGCTGCTGCTTTACCTTCGGACTGTTCTCCACTGCATAGCGCATGCAATCGTCCAAACTCCATATTTTATTCTGCGCCATTATCGAGGCTGCCAGAGCAAAAGAAAGTACTGTTGTAAATATAATTCTTTTCATTGCTATATTATTTTCTACCTGATAAAATGCAAAGAGCGTGCCAAAACAGTCAAAACATTATATCACAACATATTAATAAATCCAGTACTTTTACCAAGTGTCAAAAAATTAGACAATACTGTAAAAGAATTAGACAATGACCGTCATCCGAGCAGGGTTCTATTCTGCTCGGATAAGTTCGATAATGGCATAAAGATAGTTGGGCATATGCCCTGATTAATAATTAGTGGCAGACAAAAACAAGACTACCAGTAAAACAACAAAATTTCTTTTAAATTATCAGTTACTCAGCAGAACAAATTATCTTTGCAGCAGACATACAAGAAAAACAGATGACAAAACAAGGCACTATACTGGTAGTTGACGACAACAAAGGAATCCTTACCGCAGTACAGATGCTGTTAGGCACTTACTTCGAGAAGGTGATCACGATCTCTACTCCCAATAAAATAAAAGCCACACTGCATGATGAAAATATTGATGTGGTTTTACTAGATATGAATTTCAGTGCCGGTATCAATACCGGCAACGAAGGGTTGTTCTGGCTTTCGGAAATAAAAAAGGAAGATGCTTCGATACAGGTCGTTCTTTTCACGGCCTATGCGGACATCGACCTTGCCGTACGGGGAATCAAGGAAGGAGCGGCCGATTTCGTGGTCAAGCCCTGGGATAACGCCAAACTGCTGGAAACATTGAAAACGGCCTATAATATCCGGACGGCAAACCGTAAAGGCATTTCGATCGCCACAGACAAACTCGTCGTTTCCAAAGAAAGCGGAATGTTTTGGGGGGGAAAGTAACGCCATGCAGCAACTTCGTTCCCTAATTGAAAAAGTAGCCCGGACGGATGCCAACATATTGGTGACTGGGGAAAACGGGACAGGTAAGGAGATGCTTGCCCGCGAGATCCATCTACTTTCCAACCGGAAAAAGGAGACATTGGTCCCAGTCGATATGGGGGCCATCACGGAAACTCTTTTCGAAAGCGAACTGTTTGGACATGTCAAAGGTGCATTTACCGATGCTCGGGCAGACCGTCCGGGGAAATTCGAGGTTGCCAACAAAGGTACACTGTTTCTTGACGAGATAGGAAACCTCTCCTACCATTTGCAAGCCAAATTATTGACTGCTTTGCAACGCCGTAGCATCGTCCGTGTAGGAAGCAATACGCCTATCCCGGTCAATATTCGCCTGATTTGTGCCACCAACCGTGACTTACAGGAAATGGTACAGAAAGGAGATTTTCGCGAGGATCTGCTCTATCGTATCAATACGATTCATGTGGAGATACCGCCACTCAGAGAACGACCGGAAGACATCGTACCCCTTACCGAAATATTCCTTTCCAAATATACCAAGATATATGGAAAAACAGCCATGTGTCTCAGCCTGGATGCCAAAGAGAAGCTGAAAGCGCAACCTTGGTTCGGGAATATCCGGGAACTCGAACACACAATCGAAAAAGCCGTCATCATTGCCGAAAGGAGTGTGTTGGACGGCAACGATTTCGATTTTCCACGGGCGAAAAAAAAGCCGGTGACAAAAGAGGCGACAACCTTGGAAGAGATGGAATATAACATGATTAAAAACGCGATGGACAAGTATAGTGGAAATTTGTCACTTGTTGCAAGCCAGTTAGGTATTTCCCGCCAGACTTTATACAACAAGATTAAACGATACGAACTATAATGTTGTTGAAAGGACTTTACCATAATTTCTATCTCCGTATTGCTGTTTTCATACTTCTGACAATAGCCGGTACTTATTTAGTTCTCCAGCAGGAATGGGTGTGGTTTGTCCCGATCTTATCCGTGTGGTCCTTCTTCCTCAGGTTAGTCCTGCTGTCCGACAAGCGAAACGCCCAAAAGGTAGCTTTCATGTTCGATGCGATAGACAACAGTGACTATGCTTTCCGATATGCGACACGTGGACGCTCGTCGAACGACAAACTGGTTAGCGAATCGCTTAACCGCATCACGCAGATTCTTTTCCAGGCCAAAGCGGATGCCGCCCAGAAAGAAAAATATTACGAACTGATTATGAACTGCGTCAATACTGGTATTATAGTGCTCGATGACAACGGTGTGATTTATCAGACGAACAACGAGGCTTTGCGCTTGCTCGGACTAGCCGTCTTTACGAATGTACGCCAGCTTGCTCGTATAGACGAGAACCTGAAAACCGTCATACAAAACATCCAACCTGGCGACAAACATCAGATATCTTTTACCAATGAACGTGGCAACGTTCACCTGTCTATCCGTGTTTCGGAAATGACACTACAGGACAAACATGTACGCATTTTAGCAATTAACGACATTAATAGTGAGCTGGACGATAAGGAAATCGATTCATGGATTCGCCTGACACGCGTCTTAACGCATGAAATCATGAATTCAGTCACTCCTATCACATCTCTAAGCGACACACTTCTCTCTTTGCACCAAAACGCGGATGACGAGATACGCAACGGGTTGGAAGTAATCAGCACAACAGGGAAGAGCCTAATTTCTTTTGTGGAGTCATACCGTAAATTCACGCATATTCCGACGCCGGAGCCCACTCTATTTTATGTCCAGAAATTTGCGGAACGCATGGTAAAGCTGGCTCGACATCATACTAATTTTCCCAACATTACGATCAACGTCAGTGTAGAGCCTTCCGACCTGATCGTCTATGCAGACGAGAATTTGATCTCGCAAGTTGTCTTGAATCTGCTGAAAAACGCCATGCAGGCAATCGGTTGCGAGCAAGCGGATGGTCTAATCGAAGTAAAAGCCTATTGCAACGAAGAAGAAGCCGTCCTGATTGAAGTCAGCAATAACGGGCCTGTTATTCCGCAAGAAGAGGCCGAACACATTTTCGTTCCATTCTTTACCACCAAAGAGGGCGGCAGTGGCATCGGACTATCCATCTCCCGTCAGATCATGCGCCTTTCGGGAGGCAGCATCGCCCTGAAGAGCGCACCGGCCGCCAAACGGACAACATTCGTACTGACATTCCCCTAAAAGGGAAATAATCAGCCGATAAAAATTATCAATTATCATAAACATTTCCACCATTAAATATTTTATATCTTTGGATGGTAAATGAGAATTTATCGGTGTATAATATCGTAGGCTTGCCTTATTTGTTAGTTCACTGATGAATCATCATGCACAACAATAACATAAACTATTAATATGAACATATTAGACAAACTCAAAATCAACCACCGTCCGAGTGCCGGCGCTTTGGACCTGTTAAAGTATATCGGGCCAGGATTACTTGTTACCGTAGGTTTTATCGATCCGGGGAACTGGGCTACCAATCTGGCTGCGGGCTCCGAATTCGGTTATGCCTTGCTCTGGGTTGTCACATTTTCTTCCATCATGCTGATCATCATCCAGCATAATGTCGCCCACTTGGGGATCGTGACTGGACTTTGCCTTTCGGAGGCAACCAACAAATATATGCCACGCGTACTGAGCCGTCCCATCCTGATCTCCGCCATGCTGGCCAGCATTTCGACCTCGCTTGCCGAGGTGTTGGGAGGTGCCATTGCTCTGCGGATGCTATTCGGAATGCCAATCAAAGTAGGCGCAGTCATCGTGACGGTTGTCTGCCTCGGAATGTTACTTACCAATACGTACAGCAAAATAGAACGCTGGATTATCATGTTCGTCTCAATCATCGGACTTTCGTTTCTCTATGAGCTGGCATTAGTAGACGTACAATGGGAAGCAGCCATCGAAGGATGGATAAAACCGACTTTCCCGGAGAACTCCATGCTAATCATCATGAGTGTACTGGGAGCCGTTGTCATGCCCCACAATTTGTTTCTTCACTCGGAAGTCATACAGAGCCGCGAATGGAACCTTGAGGACGAATCGGTGATCAAAAAACAATTGAAATATGAGTTCTACGATACACTGTTATCGATGGTTATCGGCTGGGCGATCAACTCTGCCATGATTATACTGGCAGCAGCAACCTTCTTCAAACAGAATATTGCGGTAGGCGAACTGGACCAGGCACAACAGCTATTAGTACCATTGGTCGGAAATAATGCAGGTATCATATTCGCCGGAGCACTCCTGCTGGCAGGTATTTCCTCCACAATCACCTCTGGAATAGCCGGAGCATCCATCTTTGCAGGGTTATATGGTGAAGCTTATAACCACAAAGACCTCCATTCCAAATTAGGAGTCTTGTTGTCGTTCATCCCAGCCCTGCTTATCATATTTGTCGTGGGTGATCCGTTCAAAGGCTTGATCTATTCGCAGATGCTGCTAAGTATACAGTTACCAATCACAGTTTTTACACAAGTTTACCTGACATCCAGTAAAAAAGTGATGGGCAAATTTGTGAATTCACGATCCACAACGATCATTTTAGTCACTTTAGGAGCACTTGTAACCTTCTTAAACATTGCGCTTCTAATAAGCCTGATTTAATACAATAACCCTAACCCGAACCTAAAGACAGCGAGGGTGTGTCAAACAGACATTACCAGACACGGATGACGCAGGTCGGAAAAAACTCCCCCAAAACGGCATTTAAGTACACAAAGAAAAGTAAAGTAAAGAAAAGTAAATCTCTCTCACTTCGTTCGAAAAGAGAAATGCGTGCGAGAGCTCTTCCCTTCTGAAAAAACAGGACAAAAGAAAAGTTGCAAAACAGTTGCATTCCGGCCTTTATTTCACTATCTTTGCAAACTTTGAATAGACAAATTAACTACAAAGATGAGCGATATCAAAACAAACGAAGAAGAAGGTAAAAAGAGCTTGAACTTCATTGAAGCAATGGTGGAAAAAGATTTGGCGGAAGGCAAAAACAAGGGACGTGTGCAAACACGCTTCCCGCCCGAACCAAACGGATACCTGCATATCGGACATGCCAAAGCCATCTGTCTGGATTTCGGCATTGCACAAAAATATGGAGGTGTTTGCAACCTACGCTTCGACGATACCAATCCGGTAAAAGAAGATCTGGAATATGTGGACGCCATCAAAGAAGACATCGAATGGTTGGGTTACCACTGGAATAACATATATTACGCATCCGACTACTTCCAGCAACTCTGGGACTTCGCTATCCAGTTGATCAAGGAGGGAAAAGCATACATCGACGAGCAGACTTCCGAACAGATCGCCTCCCAGAAGGGGACACCGACACAACCGGGAACAAACAGTCCCTACCGTGACCGCCCGATCGAAGAGAACCTGGAGCTGTTCCACAAGATGAACAGCGGCGAGTTGGAAGAAGGTTCGATGGTATTGCGTGCCAAGATCGACATGGCAAATCCGAACATGCACTTCCGCGACCCGATCATCTACCGTATCGTCAAGACTCCGCACCACCGTACGGGCGACAAGTGGAAAGCATACCCGATGTACGATTTCGCACACGGACAGAGCGACTTCTTCGAAGGTGTCACTCACTCGTTGTGTACACTTGAATTTGTCGTGCATCGTCCGTTGTACGATCTGTTCATCGACTGGTTGAAAGAGGGCAAGGATCTGAACGACAACCGTCCGCGTCAGACGGAGTTCAATAAACTGAACCTAAGTTACACGCTGATGAGCAAACGCAACCTGCTGATCCTTGTAAAAGAAGGCTTGGTACACGACTGGGACGATCCCCGTATGCCGACCATCTGCGGTTTCCGCCGTCGCGGTTATTCACCGGAAGCAATTCATAAGTTCATCGACAAGATCGGCTATACCACTTATGATGCGCTGAATGAATTTGCGCTACTGGAAAGTGCCGTCCGCGAAGACCTCAATACTCGTGCAACCCGTGTATCGGCCGTGTTGAACCCGGTTAAACTCATTATCACCAATTATCCGGAAGGGCAAGTGGAAGAGATGGAGGCGATCAACAATCCGGAAGATCTGTCGGCAGGTAGCCATACGATCGAATTCAGCCGCGAGCTGTGGATCGAACGGGAAGACTTTATGGAAGATGCTCCGAAGAAATTTTTCCGTATGACTCCCGGCCAGGAAGTTCGCTTGAAAAACGCTTATATCGTAAAATGTACAGGCTGCAAGAAAGACGAGAACGGCGAGATTACGGAAATCTATTGCGAATACGACCCGAACACCAAGAGCGGAATGCCGGACAGCAACCGGAAAGTAAAAGGTACGCTCCATTGGTTGAGTTGTGCACACTGTCTGCCGGCAGAAGTCCGTCTATACGACCGCCTGTGGAAAGTGGAAAACCCGCGCGACGAGATGGCGGCTATCCGCGAAGCAAAAAACTGCTCGCCTTTAGAAGCAATGAAAGAGATCATCAACCCGAACTCCTTGAAAGTATTGACAAATTGTTATGTCGAAAAGTTCTTGGCAGACTCCAAACCGCTCGACTACCTACAGTTCCAGCGTATCGGCTATTTCAATGTAGATAAAGATTCTACAGTCGATAAATTAGTCTTCAACCGCACAGTATCCTTGAAAGATACATGGAGCAAGGTAAAAGATAAATAATATCCCAATGGGATAATGTGCCAATGGAAGAATGCAATTGCATTGGCATATTGGCACATTGATTAACAATTATATAGTATGAAGAAAAAAGATATTTCACGCCTGTTACAACGTTATCTGACCGGCCACCAGGAAGGTAAGGACGCCTATTTTGATGCCGATGAAATCGATGAACTGTTGGACAGTTTTGAAGAATCTGATGATTATACTTACTATGATGAAGTCCTGGCTCTAGGGCTACGGCTTCATCCCGGTAATCCCGATTTGCAGATCAGGCAATGCAAGTCGTATGTCTACAACGAGGACTATGACAGTGCGCTCGCTCTGATCGAATCAATAGCTGAAACCGACAATCAAGATCTCGACATGCTGCGTCTCGAATGTTACGTCATGCAAGATTCGTATGACAAAGTAATCGGACATGTAGAAAAACTCATCGCCAACAAATGCGAGTATTTAGAAACACTATTCGAATATATCGCACCAATCTTAGGGGATGTGGAAATGACTAAGGAAGCACACGATTTCATCAATCGCGGACTTATGCTTTTCCCGGACAACCTGATCCTGAAAGACGAGCTTTGCTATAATTTAGAAATAGAGGGCGATATAAAAAGAGCGATCGAGGTCTGTAACGAACTGATCGACAAGAACCCCTACTCCAACGACTACTGGTTCACTTTGGGTCGCCTCTATTCCATCAGCGGAGACTATGAGAAAGCGATCGAAGCATTCGACTTTGCCCTCACATGCGACGATTCGAACGAAGAGTTGAAGATTCTGAAGGCCTATTGCCTGTACATGAACGAAAATTACGAGAAGGCAATCGAGGTATATAATGATATTGCAACGACCGACGATATCCACATTCGCATCACTCCCCTGCTTGCCGAATGCTACATTAAGCTGGAGAACTACGAAAAGGCTTATGTTTTGCTGAAAGAGCTACTAAGACAGAACCGTCAGCTGAAAGATTCAAGCATTTATATCAATTATATCCGATGTTGTGTCGAAACAGGACGTGACAAAGAAGCCTCTGATGCCCTGATGCAAGCGTCCAGGCTATTCCCGAAGAATATCCGCATCCTTTCCTTACTGGCCCTTACATATCTGGAAAACGGAGACGAACACAAGGCTATGGAAGCAACTGAACGCCTTTTCACCGCCCTCGACCAAGTGGAAGACAAGCAGCAAGAAGACTTCGAGAGCTTATACCGTGCCGGCCAATATTTGTTTATGAAAGGAGATATTGACAAAGCCTTACAATACTATAAGAAAGTGTTGGAAGGCAGTCCGGAAATGCCTTATATGCATCTTCATATGGCAATGGCATATCTGGCAAAAGGAGATATGAAACATTTCGGTGAGCACTACAGGCAGACATCTCCCGAAGAATTGCTCGATTATCTAAAAAATGCCGGGCTCAGTTATGAAGGGATAATCGAGCGTATCGGCAGCAAACATATTCCACCGGAAGACCTGGTGAAAGAATTCCTCAAGAATAAGGATAATAATAATTAAACATGAAAAGAAATCTAAAAGACTACGGCCTCTTAGTTCTAAAAGGCATGGGTATGGGTGCGGCAGACGTCGTGCCTGGCGTATCAGGCGGGACCATCGCCTTCATTGTCGGAATCTATGAAGAGTTGATCGACTCGATCAAAAGCATTAACGGAGCCAGTCTCAAACTGCTTTTTACCGGAAAAATCGCGGCATTCTGGAAAGCAATCAATGCCAACTTCCTGCTATCCATCATTGCAGGGATCGGGATCAGTATCTTCTCATTGGCAAAAATCATTACCTGGCTGTTGACAGACCACCCTATTCTGGTCTGGTCCTTCTTCTTCGGATTGGTACTTGCTTCCACCTGGTTCGTTTCCAAAGATATCAAGAAATGGGATTGGAAAACGATCCTGAGTTATATCATCGGGATCGTTATTGCATTCTACATAACGGTTGCGACACCAGCCGAGACACCTTCCAACCTGTTCTTTATCTTCCTTTGCGGAGCGATAGCCATCTGTGCCATGATCCTGCCGGGTATATCGGGTAGTTTCATTTTAGTGCTGTTAGGCAAATATTTTTATATCATGGAGGCGGTAAAGACATTCAATATTCCCGTAATGTTAGTGTTTATCTGCGGTGCGGCAATCGGTATCACCAGTTTCTCCCGTGTGCTTTCGTTCGCTCTCCGCCGGTTCCACGACATTACGATCTCCGTATTGGCCGGTTTTATGCTCGGTTCGCTAAACAAGGTTTGGCCCTGGAAGGAAACGATCGAGACTTATACGGACAGCCACGGCATTGTAAAGCCTTTAGTCGAAGCCAACATCATGCCGAATCAACTTGTTTGGGAAGCTGTCGGCCTGATGGTTTTAGGCTACGCCATCGTTTACTTCTTGGAAAAGCTCTCGATGAAAACATCGAAATAATAAATTACAACAAAAAAAGAGGTTCAGCAGCATCATTTTTTGCAGTTGAACCTCTTTTTTATTCTCACTCCACCCCACCTTATCATAAAGTCGTGTATACAAACGCCTCTACCGCATGAGTAAGGATATAGGCGGCAGGCGTAGGATGGGTTGCCGAATAGCCTTTTTTCAGCTCTTCGAGCATCTCTTTCTTTCCCGTCCCCAAGACCGGGACCAGCAACGGCGAATCGTTCAGGATCAGCGGGCCGGTCATCGTGATACGGAACTGATGGGATTCGGGATGTTGGGAAACGGCGTAATTACGGCTGTCCGTCAACAGCGGCAAGGTATCCGGAAAAATGGACGCAGTATGCGCATCACCTCCGATACCCAAGATGATGCAATCAAAATAGGGCAATTGCCCGTGCCGGGGCAGATACTCTTTCACGACACGCGAATAACGCATCGCTTCCGTACCAGGTTCCACTTCTCCATGAATGCGGTGCACATGACCGACGGGTATATGCAGCGGCTTGAACAAAAGCTCGTTTGCATGTCCATAATTACTGTCCGGGTCAGTTGGCGGAACACATCGTTCATCGACCCAAAAGAAACGGATCGCATCCCAGTCGATCTTATCCTTATATTCATCCACCCAAAGAGCGAACATCTTCTGTGCCGTCCCTCCTCCCGACAAAGCGAGGTTGAAAGGCAGGCCGTCATCTTTCCGGTCCATATACCGGATAAGCTCTCCGGTCATTGCCCGGAGGGCCTCTTTATCATCTTTAAAATTCTCTATGATCATAATCATCCTTTTTTATCATTGACAACTTTGACAAGGGCAATCCTTCGGTGTCATCCCCAACTTGGCCTTTTCGATCGGGCCGTCTTCACCGGGGGCGTAGAAGAACAGGTTCTTCGCACCCTCCTCCTTCCAATGATGGAGGATCGGGTCGATCAGCCGCCAGCTTGCCTCCAAAGCGTCGCTACGGGCATACAAAGTCGAATCGCCCAACATGGCATCGAGCAACAGGCGTTCATAGGCATCGGGCAGATAGTTCTTCGAAAGCGAATCATAGCGAAAATCCATACCTACCTGCTTCACCGTGAAACCGGCTCCCGGCATCTTCAGGCCGAACTTCAGCGTGATGCTCTCGTCCGGCTGGATACGGATAATCAGTTTGTTGCAGGAACCTCCCGAACATTGTCCGACGAAAAGCTGGTGAGGAGTAGACTTGAAGTTCACGACGATCTCCGAACTCTTTTCCGGTAATTTCTTCCCAGTAAAGATATAGAACGGTACATCGCTCCAGCGCCAGTTATCGATAAACATTTTCATAGCGACGTACGTCTCCGTAGTGGAGTCAGGCGCCACATTCTTCTCTTCCCGGTAGCCGTCGTACTGGCCACGCACAATCAGGTTGTCCATATCATGCGTCTTATACGGACGCAAAGCGCGGAACACCTTCACGATCTCGTCACGGATCGGCTCCGGGTCGAACACCGAAGGCGACTCCATCGCCGTAAATGCCATCAGTTGCATCAGATGGTTCTGGATCATGTCGCGCAAAGCCCCCGCCCCGTCATAATATTTCCCGCGATTCTCCACGCCAAGTGTTTCCGAGGCACTGATCTCGATCGAGTCGATGTAATTACGGTTCCACAACGGTTCGAATATGCCGTTGGAGAAACGGAGAACCAGGATGTTCTGCACCGTCTCTTTCCCCAGATAATGGTCTATACGGTAAATTTCCTTCTCATCGAAGATATGGATGAGATGCTTGTTCAGACGTTCGGCCGATTCGAGGCTCGTTCCGAAAGGCTTCTCCACGATCACGCGGCGCCAACCGTCCTCGCTTCCGGCAACATTCATCCCGTTTTCTTTCAGGCAGGTCGGGATCAACTCGTACATCACCGGCGGCGTGGCAAGATAATAGATGATCTTGTCCGGCAACTGCTGCTCTTGCCGTAACTGATGGATACGATCTTTCAGTTTATGGTATCCGGCGGAATTAGTCGAATCGAACGCAAGGTAAAAAACACGGCGGAGGAAACTGTCCAGTTCAACATCGTCCACCTCCTTGTTCTTCAGGGATTCCCGGATATGCACCTTTTCGAAAGCGCGGTACTCGTCATCCGTATATTCCGTACGGGCCGCCCCCAAGATGCAGAAACGTTCCGGCAATAAGCCCCGAATGTGCAATTCGTAGAGCGAGGGCAAGAGCTTCCGCCCCGTCAGGTCGCCGGAAGCTCCGAATATGACTAATAATTGATTACTTGCTGTTTTCATTTGCTTTTTTAATTTAATGATGTCAGAACTTTCCGGAAGCCTCAAAAAACATTTTTGAGGGTGGCAGAA
>OBJG01002002.1_pt1 | contig 13686 bp, 13 predicted proteins | sample 1517941 | NCBI WGS metagenome assembly OBJG01 (sample SAMN04571712, study PRJEB22368) | human gut metagenome | biome: human gut; material: stool | host: Homo sapiens | place: Luxembourg | collected 2012-09-21
CCACGTTAATTTAAATGCTATGTATGCAAAAAAGCGCGCAATATGCGCGCTCTATAAATTTTTTCTATATGTGTTGGTATTAGCTTTTACCTATTTGATAGTAAGGATAACGTTTTTGTCAGACTTGGAATGGCGGCCGACTTCTCCCTCGGTTATCGTTGCCTTTAAGTTGCCTACATTTACCGTTTGCCCAAGAGAATACGGATTACCGTTTACCGTAAAGTGTGTAAGCTTTCCAAGTTGGCTCTGCTTATTGGCAAATTCTATCAAAACATAAGTTCCCTTTTTTATCTTAGGTGTTATTTTAAGCTCAAAATCACATCCGGTAAAATCGGTGTCGGATCCAAATTTTAGCGCGGGAACTTTTCCGTCTTCCTCTATCATCTGAATCTTAAATGCCCATTGCTCGGGCTTTTCAGCAAATATTGTGTCCAAAACAGTTCCCTCTCCAAAGGTAGCAACCGTCTTGCCTTCCAATATGAGAGTAAAGCCGCCGCGTGTGCTCGAATTTACCAACGGGTGGACTGGTATTATGCAACCCATTGCCCCCGCCATATTAAATTGCGTATTCTTAAGCCTCATTATACCGTTGCCTATGCCGCGGTGCCCATCCCAATAGCCTATTGAAAGATTGCCGCCAAATTCCATATTGCAATCTTCAAATGAAACTGTCGTGGTTCCGCCGCCGGGTATGCTTGTCCCAAGCCCGCGCTTGACTTTTATCGTCCTTCCCTTCGCAGTGATTGTCGCTCCATCGCCATTTGAAATCGCGCCAACACTCACATTCGCGTCTATGTCCAACTTATACGATCCATATCTCGTCGCAAGCGTATCGTTTGTGCCGGGCTTCGACGGCAATGGCGGTGTTTCAAAATCGAGACTGCTTCCCCATTGGCAAGTGGAATACTTCATCGTTTTTTCCTCTTCTGTCTCGGGATTTCTCTTGCCCGCATAGTAGGTCAAAGCAAATGCGTTCGCGCACGATGCCAATAGTATGGCGAAAAGTTTTATTGCATTTATTGTTTTCATTGATGGAGCGTATAAATAAATTTCCCATAAGACGAAGCGCTTCGCGCAACCACGCCTTTTTCTCTATTTCATTTTTATGTTTTTTTTACTCGTGTCAAGAAGCTTATTGTATTCTATCCCCCACTTAAAGCGGGCAAATAGCGCTTTGCTTCAAGTCACTTTTATATGGCACAAATTACGCAACAATTTAGGCGCACTTTGCCGCGCTAATTTATGACCTCTTGCGGCGGCTCTTTGCAAGCAACCCGGCTATCGCCACGCGCGCGCGCGATTCCAATCTCTCTATCTCGTCGGGATCGACATTCGCGTTCTTTGCCTCCTCCAACGCTTCGCGCGCCTTCTGCATTTCATCTTCGTCGAATCTCTGCACGTCTATCGCCGACTCCGTAAGAACAGAAACCGTGTCTGCTATGCAGCGCGCGTATCCGGTGTCCACAGCTATGCTTTCTTCGCTTCCGCCGCTTATCGCAAGCACTGCCCCTGCGTCAAGTATCGTAATTAACGGTATGTGCCCAGGCAATATCTGTATCTCGCCGTCGCTCGCCGGCAGCGTCACGGCGTCCAATTCGCCCTTGCGATACACCACTCCTACGGGCGTCACTATTTCAAGCGTAAGCGACATTATTTACCCTTGTTCTTTTCGTACGATTCCAACACTTCCTCTATCGTGCCCTTATACGAAAAATCGTTTTCGTTCACGTAGTCGAGCTTGCCGTCGAGTATCATGGCAAATCCCTTTATTGTTTCGGATACGGGTACATACGTTCCGGGTATTCCGGAAAATACCTCCGATACGTGCATCGGGTGCGACAAATATTTTTGCACTTTTCTCGCCCTCGATACTGTAAGTTTATCTTCGTCGGACAATTCGTCTATGCCCAATATCGCTATTATATCCTGCAAATCCTTGTACTTTTGCAGAAGTTCCTGCACTCCGCGCGCTACCCTAAAATGCTCCGCACCGACTATGTCGGGCGAAAGCGCATTTGATGTCGAAGCGAGCGGATCTATCGCAGGATATATACCCAACGCCGCTATCGAACGGTCCAGCACTATCGTGGAGTCCAAGTGCGCAAATGTATTGGCGGGCGCAGGGTCGGTCAAGTCGTCGGCAGGCACGTACACCGCCTGAAATGACGTTATAGACCCCTTCTTTGTGGAGGTTATCCGCTCTTGCAACTCGCCCATCTCCTGCGCAAGTGTCGGCTGATATCCCACCGCAGACGGCGAACGCCCCAACAGCGCGCTGACCTCGCTGCCTGCTTGTGAAAATCTAAATATGTTGTCTATAAACAACAAGACGTCCTGCCCTTGCATGTCCCTAAAATATTCGGCCATCGTAAGCGCAGTTAGCGCAACTCTCATGCGCGCTCCCGGAGGCTCGTTCATCTGGCCGTACACAAGCGCAACTTTCGACTTCTCAGGATTCTTCTGGTCTATGACTCCCGACTCGCTCATTTCGCGGTACAAATCGTTGCCTTCTCTCGAACGCTCTCCAACACCCGCAAATACTGAAAATCCTCCGTGCGCCTTTGCGATATTGTGTATAAGCTCCATTATAACGACAGTCTTACCGACGCCCGCGCCGCCAAATGCCCCGACTTTCCCGCCTTTCAAAAACGGACATATCAAGTCTATCGGCTTTATGCCTGTCTCGAGAATTTCCGTGCGCGTGCTCTGTTCCAACAATCCCGGAGCCGCCCTGTGTATCGGGAGTCTCTCGTCGGTCGCAACGGGCCCCTTCTGGTCTATCGGGTCGCCCGTCACATTAAATATGCGCCCAAGGGTCGCCCCGCCAACCGGCACTTTTATCGGCGATTGCGTATCGACAACTTTGTCGCCCCTCCTCAACCCCTCGGTCGAGGTCATTGCAACAGTTCTAACGACTCCCTCTCCAAGCTGCTGCTGCACTTCCAATACTATTTTACCGTCCGCCCCGGTCGTCAGCGCGTTGTATATCGCAGGTATCGAGTCACTCGGAAACTGGACGTCCACTACCGCTCCTATCACTTGTTTTATTGTCCCTGAACTCATCTCTTCGTCTTCCTTAAATTGTGTCGTTGTTTGTCTCGGCGGCGGCGGATGAAAGCTCCAATATCTCTGTCGTTATCGCGGATTGCCGCGCCTTGTTGTACTCCAAGTTCAATTCGGCCATCAGAGTGTCGGCATTGTCGCTAGCGCTCTTCATCGCAACCATTCTCGCAGAATGCTCCGACGCCTTCGCATCCAACGCTATGTGGTGCAAGCTCTGCTTTATGTAGAACTGCGGCAGCCTCGACAAAACCTCGTCCGCTGAAGGCTCAAACTTTATGTTGCGGTCTTCCTCCACACGGGGCATGTCGTCCATTTTATACGTCTTCCTGAGCCTGTCTATGAACGTATGCAAGTCGTCAACAGGCGCGAGCTTCACCAACGCCGTCTCCTGCTTAAGCGTATTTACAAATATCGGATAGAGCGCTTCTATACTCCCGTATTCGCCGCTCTCCTTCGCCAATTTTATCGCAAAGTTTGCTATCTTGCTCGTCTGCGCAAATGTCACTGTGTCGCCCACCTTGAATTGCCCCTTCAAGGTTCGCCCACTCTTGGCTATAAATCTCCCTGCGCGCGTCCCAACCGCTATGTAGTCCGCGTCTGCGCGCCCTATCTCGGATATCGACTTGAATATATTCGTATTCAAGCTGCCGCACAAACCCTTGTCTGTCGAAAACACGATTATCAGGCGCTTATTGCCGGGCGCCACGCCGCCAGCTTGCGCAAACGATTTCCCAAGGCGCTCCAATACCGTCTCCGTCAAATCCATCAACAGTATCGCATACGCCCTGCCCGCTTCCGCACTGTTCTGCGCCTTCTTCATCTTCGACGCCGCAACAAGCTCCATCGCATGGGTTATCTGCCCGGTGCTCGCAACCGCCTTCATGCGGTTTCTTATATCGCGCATCCCTTTCATAGGCTATTACGCAAACGTTTTCCTCCATTCGGCGCATACGGCCTTCATTTCGGCATCAAGCTCGTCGTCAAATGCCTTGCGCTCGACTATCTTCTTTAATACTTCAGCCCCGCGCGCCCTCAAATAGCTTTCGAGCGAAGCTTTTGCATCGGAAACCCTCGATACCTCCACGTCCGCAAAAAATCCGTTTTTGAGCGCCCACAACAGAGCAATTTCTATTTCAACGCTCATCGGATTGTTGTTCGTCTGCTTCATTATTTCGGCAAGCCTGTCGCCCTTGTCTATTATAGACTTCGTACGGGCGTCCAAATCCGACCCAAATTGCGCAAATGCCGCGAGCTCCTTGTACTGCGCGTATTCGCCCTTCAGCGTTGCAGCAACCTGCTTAAACGCCTTTATCTGAGCCGACGACCCTACTCTCGATACCGATATCCCAACGGATATCGCTGGCCTTACGCCTTTGTTGAACAAGTCCGTCTCCAAAAATATCTGACCGTCCGTTATCGATATGACGTTCGTCGGAATATATGCGCTTACGTCTCCCTGTTGCGTCTCAATTATGGGCAGCGCTGTAAGCGATCCGTTCCCGTTCTCCTCGTTCATTCGCGCAGCCCTCTCCAACAGGCGGGAGTGCAGATAGAATACGTCGCCGGGATACGCCTCGCGCCCGGAGGGGCGTTTCAGCAAAAGCGAAACTTGGCGGTACGCAGCCGCGTGCTTCGAAAGATCGTCGTACACGATTAGCGCGTCCATTCCGTTTTGCATAAAATATTCGCCCATCGCGCAACCGGAATACGGGGCTATGTACAAGTTCGCGGCATTCTCCGCCGCAGAGGCCGCAACAATTATCGTGTACTTCATCGCGCCCTGCTTTTCAAGAAGCTGTATGGTTCGGGCGATGTTTGAATTCTTCTGGCCTATTGCTACGTATATTGAATATACTGGGCGGTATTCCGCGTCGCCGGCGTGTGCGTCGTTTATTCGGGCCTGGTTTATGATTGCGTCCAAGGCTATCGACGTCTTGCCGGTGCAGCGGTCGCCGATAATCAGCTCTCTCTGACCTCTGCCTATCGGCAACATTGCGTCAACCTCAAGGATTCCGGTCTGCAACGGCTGGTTTACGGATTTTCGCGGAAGTATGCCGGGGGCTATCTTCTCAACTGGATAATAGTCGGACGCAGATATCTCGCCCTTGCCGTCAAGCGGCCTGCCAAGCGCGTCGACTACCCTTCCCAACAGACCTTTCCCAACGGGAACGCTCAAAAGCTTTCCGGTAGTGTGGGCCTCGCCGCCTTCCTTTACTCCGGACGTGTCGCCAAGCAGTATGCACCCGACTTCGTCGGCGCCGAGGTTCAATGCTATGCCTATCACCCCGCCGCCAAAATCGACCATCTCGTTGTACATCACTTCGCTAAGCCCGTTCAGCCTCGCAACGCCGTCTGCAAGCGATATTATCGTCCCGACATTCGCTCGGCGGCTCTGCTTCTCAACGGCTTCTATCCTCGCCGATATCTCCTTAATAATCTCGTTCATTGCTCAAATCCTACATAATGCTTTCAAGCTCGGATTTTGCGGAGCGCTCCCATATGACGTCCCCGCATATTATCCGCACCCCGCCTATCAACGAAGCGTCCACGCGGCGCTCAAATACCAAGTCCGCCCTTCCGGTACGCTTCGCCACAAAATCTTTCAACTTTCCGTACGCCTCATCGGAAAGTTCCCCGGCGCTCTCTATCGTCACCGTCGCAGCCCTTAATCTGCTCTTGGCCAACTTCAAGTATTTCCTCAAGACTGCGAGCTTGCGAAGGTCTGAACCCTCGCGGCAGGCAATGTCGCACGCGGCGCTAACCCTTTCTGCCACTATACGGCCGTCGCTGTCCAGAGAACATTCCAATAGCAGTTTTGCCTCGTCGCCGGCGTTCATTTCCCCTCCGAAAGCTCCTTCGCTGCAAGCTCGTCCAACTCCTTGCGTTGCTCGGCCGTTAAGACTTTTCCAACCGCCTCCTCGGCCGCTTTTGCCACAAGAACGCACAATTCAGACTTTAACTCGCGCTTCATGCGCTCCCGGTCGAGCGTCAGCTGCTTCTCGGAGTCGCGCCTTATCTGCGCAACCTGCTCGCCGGCTTCAACAGTGGCCTTCTCTATCGCGCTCTTGGCGTCGGCGCGCGCAGATTCAAGTATGCGCGTTGCTTCTTTCGCAGCCTCGGCAGTCTGCTTCTCCGCCTCCATTCGGGCGTTCGCAAGCTTGGCCGCAGCCTCCTCGGCATCTTTTAGCCCCTGCTCTATCTTCTCGCGGCGCTTGTCGGCAGCCGCCATCACGGGCTTAAACGCCAAATAGTACAGGGCGCACGCCACTATCGCAAACGACACCCCCTGGCTGACTAATAGCCGCCATTCTATGCCAAATTGCGAAAGAAATTCCAGCGGATTCCCACCCGCCGCAATTAAAGTGCCCATCGCTTGCCCGCCTTATTTGCCAAGAAACAGCGAATAAAATGCGACCGCTTCCGCAAGCGCCATTCCAAGTATTCCAAGCACCATTATCTTGCCGAATGCCCCTGGATTGCGCCCGACTGCGTCAACCGCCTTCGCTCCGACGAATCCTACGCCGAGAGCGGCACCAAGGCAGCCCAATGCCCCTTGTATGCTGCCGCTCATGTTTCCCATTTGATTGACTGCTTCTGCTATTATTTCCGTCATTTCTTTTCCTTAGTGTTAAAATTTTAATTTTTCGTGTTAAATTTTACGCCACCATTACTCCGTTACTCCTCCTCATGGTTTGTTAGCAGTCCAATGTACACTGCCGTGAGCAATGTAAATAAGAATGCCTGTATCAACCCAATAAGTATCTCCAATAAATAAAACGGCAGCGGAATTATCCAGGATACCCACGACGGCAAATTCGCCGCCAGATGGTGCATATTCTCCAACAATACTTCGCCTCCAAAAACATTCCCAAACAGTCGGAATGATAGAGACAACAACCTCATTATTATTGATATTATATCTATGCACCCAACTGCAAAAAACACGACAAATAGCGATAGGTATATCGGCCAAGCCACGTCTTTCGGATCCGCCTTGTTGCCAAATGTGTCGTGCAGAAACACTTTTAAGCCCGCATACTTTAGAACAAAATATATCCACGCTCCAAATGAAATTATCGCCAGAGCAAGCGTCGTATTCAAATCGGAGTTCGCAGCCCTAAAAAACGGCACAAATTTGACAAATTCGGTCGTCGCCGCACCTGTCGCGGGATTAACCGCCTCGCGCTCGAAGAAGCCCTCCGGCGCGCTCCCGCTGCCAGTATATATTATTTCTTCCCCGATTGAGCCAACTCCGGGAAGCAGGCCGCTCCAATTCATTATTAAAATGAACCAGAAAAATCCTAACAACAACGGGAATGCCGCCCGAAATGCCTTTGGCCCCATAAGAGGCTCAAATATCCCGGAAAGAGACGATATCACAGCCTCGACCGCCATTTGCCCACGCCCGGGAACTAGTTTTGCACCCCTGCCCAATAATAGCCGGACGCCGACTATTATAACCGCAGCGAATATCCATGTCGTAAACATGGAATTTGTGACGGGGAAACCGAATACGTCAAACAACTGCTCCCCCTTGATTTCCGCACAAAATCCCTCAGTCGCAAATACTGTTTGTATTGCGCCCGCGATTGTACATGTCTTTAAAAATTTTAAAATTCCGCTATAAGACATTCCTCGTTTTAAGGTTCTTCTTTTAAAAATTTTGTCAATAAAAAGATAAAAATGTTCAAATTTTAAATATTCCCCATCTCCTTATAAATTATGCCCCCGGGGTAAATTTAATCTTCATTTCAATCTATCTAACGGTCGGCCATAGAAGTTGATATTTGCTCTTCCGAGTTCCCGTTGGCCTCGTACGGAATGTCTTTTACGTCGCTGCCTATTTGCCATAAATGCCTTAACATTGGCAATATGGCAATCTTCATGTTATTGTGGTTTTTCAGAGGTTTGCATCCTCCATTCCAAGCGGCGTTGCCTGCCGTATTAAAAAATGTAAAAAAGTTTTTTGTGCCGTATAAGTGGTGCCATGTAGTTTCAAGCATTCCAAGCAGATTTTCTTCTTTCGCAGTTTTCGCCAATGATAAGATGCCAATTTCATTCTCCCACGGGCATACTATAACTTCGTTGCCAGCGTTCTTAAAATGCGCAGGTGTAGAAAAACTACCTTTTTTGCTATCCGGCTTACCGTATTGCCAATCGGCTATTATAATATTCTTGGGGAGCTTTTCGAGAGCTTTGGCAATTTCGGCGTTGCCTGATGCAACATGATACCCCCATCGCGGATCAGACCTGTCCAAAAGCATGTCGTGCCATATTATGGCCCTTGCGCCCAAAGTGTTTACATAATTATTAAACTTCGTCAAATGCTCCGCCAATAAGTCCGATATTTTGTGGCTTCTACAAGAATAACAAGTTCCCATGTCATAGGCCTCGTCGCAGCCTAAATGAATGAAGGGCGGCTTGCCATAAAATTCGTAAATCTCTGCAATCAAGTCCTTGAGAATTTTTTCCGCGCGGGCGCTTGTCATACAATAGCTCCATCCATAAGGCTCAAAAATATTCTCCAATTCGGGATTATTCGCCAAAACTGCATGCTTTGTTGTCAGTATACGGCTCTGTGTGGCATGCCCGAGAATACTTACTTGGGGTATCGGCGTAATGCCAAGCTCGTAACATAGGTTTATTAGTTTCTTGAACTTCACCGGATCAAGTTTCTTGTCTGCGTAGGCAAATTCCATGTGTGATTTATATGGGAAAACTCCCCACGGCTCTATCACGACATAGTTGAATTTGTAATAGCTCGCAAGCCTTACATATTTCTCGAGCTGCTCTATTGTAGTTTCCGGAAATATGCAAAGATGTATCCCCCTAAAGTCCAATGACGCAAAATCTTTTATGCGAGCCTTCTGAAATACAAAACCGCTCCCGTCCCGTTCTGCCTCTCCATATTGGCGCAGCGTTTTTAATGACTGCCGCGCGGCGGAGGCGTCCAGTGCATCTATTCTAATAGATTCTTCGACAGTTATGATATACCCTTCCCTCCCTAAATCTCCATTCATCTTGCCTGTTGCGAATTTAATCTTCGGGCAAACCCTCCAATATTCCTTAAAGAGGGACTCTAAGGTGGCTTTCTCGGCTTTAGAGAGCTCCTTTGGGGTAAATATTTCTACGGTTGATTTAGAATTTAGCAGATACAGTCCCTCAAAAAATTCACCTTCCTTTGGCTGCGGGCAAAGACAGTTGAGAATTGATTCCCTCACCGCAGAATTAACCGGAGTTTCGGCGGTTTCTGCGCTGAGCGAAGTAAGTCCTATATTATATGCTAATAGCAGAGCACAAATTAATCTTTTCATACCAGATTAGCATATCAATCGAGCTCCATTCCTAACAAGTATTTTTTTGACAATAAGTTTATTCATATCCTCCTCTCTCTCTCCTATCCCACACTATCCCGCCCAAGATGAAGCCGCCAATGTGTCGGCAAGTATTTTTTGCTAAGTAAAGCATTGATTATAATAAAGGCGAAGGAAAAAATCCTTGCGCGGAGCGGCAAAAGGTGGAAAATGCCGCGAATGCTTAATTTAAGTAAAGAATCGCCTTACGGGGTAATAGTCTGCGGCGCAGGTCATGCAGGTTGCGAAGCGGCTCTTGCCTCTGCCCGAATGGGAGTCCGCACCCTGCTCTTAACCGGAAGTCTCGACACTATCGCGCAAATGAGCTGCAATCCGGCAATCGGCGGGCTCGCAAAAGGCCATATCGTAAGGGAAATTGACGCGCTCGGAGGCGAAATGGCAGTCAACGCTGACGCCACCGGAATCCAATTCCGCGTTCTAAACGCCTCAAAAGGCCCGGCTGTTCAGGCGCCAAGAGCCCAGTGCGATAAAAAAGCCTACCAGTTTAGAATGAAGCGCATTATTGAATCGACGCCCAATCTCGAAGTATTCCAAGCTGTAGTTACGGGAATTATCGTAGATAATGGTTCGATAAAAGGCGTAAATACGAATTTAGGCGCCGACTTTTACGCGCAATGCGTAATCCTTACAACCGGAACTTTTCTGCGCGGCTTGATGCATGTTGGCTCTTCGAAGACGGAGGGCGGCAGAATGGGAGATTTTTCGGCCAGAAGCCTTTCGGGAAGCCTTGAATCGGCCGGAATAGAGCTTGCGCGCCTAAAAACGGGAACTCCCGCAAGAATACTCGCAAAAAGCATTGATTTCTCAAAATGCGAGAAACAGTCTGGCGACAAGCCTCCCCAGCTGTTCGCTTTCTACGACACCCGTACCGATGCCTATGAGGCAGCCGCCTTCCGCGAAGGGTGGTCTTCCGACGCTCCGGCTTGCGCGCTTTCCGGAAAGTGCAATATTCCCCCTTCCTTGCCCGTATCCGAGGCTGAGTCTGAAAACGCAAATGCGGATTTCAGAAAAAAAATGTTCCACGTGGAACAATCTTTGGCGTTCGGAGATTTTGTCGGATTTGGACGCGAGCAGCTGGCATGTTACGAAACATATACAAACTCTAAAACCGCAGAAATCATAAAAGCCAACCTCCACCGCTCGGCAATGTATGGCGGAGAAATAAAAGGAGTCGGCCCGCGCTATTGCCCGAGTATTGAAGATAAGATTGTTAGGTTCCCTTCAAAGGATGGGCACAGGCTATTTCTTGAGCCGGAGGGACGATTTACTGATGAGTGGTATATAAATGGGCTTTCTACTTCAATGCCCTTAGATGTCCAGCTGGAAATAATAAGAAGCGTTCCGGGTTTGGAGCACGCCGAAGTTGCGCGGCCGGCGTACGCCGTAGAATACGATTATGCGCCGCCAACGCAATTAAATGCGACTCTTGAATCAAAAATTATCTCTGGGCTATTCTGTGCCGGACAGATAAACGGGACAAGCGGCTATGAGGAAGCGGCTGGGCAGGGGCTTATTGCTGGGGCAAACGCCGCCGCAAAGATTCTGGGAATGGATCCTATTGTTCTCGGTAGGCATGAAAGCTACATAGGAGTTCTTATCGACGATTTGGTGACAAAGGGGACGTTTGAGCCTTATAGAATGTTTACAAGCCGCGCAGAATACAGGTTGCTACTGAATCATTCAAGCGCAGAAATGCGCCTTTTCCCGTATTCTAAATGGCTTGGACTTCTCCCGCGGGAAAGGGCAAGGTCTATTGAGCTCAAAATTGAATTGATAAACTTGTGGGTTAATCGTTTTGAGACAGGTAGGATAGGGGAGGCGTTGAGGCGAAACGATGCCGAATGTAAACTTCCTTCGGCCTTTTGTGCGCTACCGCCTGACGCAAAAGCGGAAATTTTATACAGGGTAATATATAAAGGCTATCTGGAACGGGATCTTCGCCAAATCGAGAAAATGCGCGATTGGGAAAACATAAGGATACCTGAAGGTATAGATTACTCGCATGCAAGTGGGTTGCGCTTGGAGGCCCGCCAAAAACTCGAAAAATTTAAGCCCCAGACTGTGGGGCAAGCAAGCCGTATTTCCGGGGTTTCACCCGCTGACATCGGCGTCTTGCTTGTTTATGTAAAATCTTTCGGCGGGTGATGTGTTTGCATGGCATGGTAAAAATCTTGTGGAACTGGATTCTTTTTTTGGAAAAATAACAATTTTTTCTCAAAAGTTCAAAAAAACGGCCTTTAAAATGGTCTCATTTTGGGGCTTTTTTGTGTTGGGTGGTATCATTATATGCAAAACGGGGTAAAATCGCAAAAAGGGCCGTTTTTGCGCGTTTTAGGTATAATTTGAGAAAAGGCGAATTTTAAGCTTTCGTGATTTTAAAGCTATCGCCAATAGAGGGTGGGTATAGGCGGGAGCGGTCCGCATGTATTAGCTATTTTTAATCTGAGGAATATTGAGCACCTCTATTTGCCGATTTCATGACAAAGCTCGAGTATATGCGATAAGGGTATGGCTTTGGCTTTATTGTCTCATTTGCGCACTTTAATGTCCAATCCAACCGCAAAGTGGGTATAAATGCGTCGGGTGGCGTCCGGGGGGCGCCTGAGAGTTGGAGCAGGCGTCGCCCGAATAGAGTATAATCGCATTGCCTGCGGATTTTCCGCAGTCAATTTCATATGCAAGGACAAATTTTTCGAGGCGCTTGTTGTGTCTGCAGCACTTTGTCTTTATTGAGATTTCCCCAAAATGTGAAAGTCCGACCTCCTAGGGAGTGATGCAAAGGTGTCAACAAAGTTGCTTGTGATGGGATGCCGTTGCTCTTTAGGATTTCTAAAGAGGTTGAGAATAGTGGTCATTGCGGTTGTGCTGATTAAAAGGAAGTTCAATTTATCGGCAAACTTCGACGCGCGCGGGTGGAATATGTCAATGCCAAAAGTAGTGGATGGGGTTTCTACGTCATATCCTATCTTGTAAAGCAAGAACAGCTGTGTTTTGCCGCGTCTGGGGTGCACGTTTTTAATGCTTCTTAGCATGTAAGGAGAATCTACTCTGAAATAGTTTAATATTGAAGACTTAATGCGCTTTTCTCTGCCAACTTCTCCTCCCGTCGTGCAATATGAATCAAAATCTTTTGCTCTGCGGGCGTCTGTCGCGTCTTGAATGTGTCTTAATTCGGGAAGGGGTTTTTTGAGTGGCTATACTTTTTCCACTAATTCGTTAAGGGGGAAGGGTAGGTGGGGCTTCCCCCGCCGTGCAAGGCAGTAGTCGCTGTGTATTTAGAAGGAGAACAAGATTCGGAATGAAATAAAAAATGTTTTTCGGTCTATATGTAACGTTTTTTTAGGAGGGGAATGTCCTAAAAAATGTTCCACGTGGAACATTTTTAGCCTATATTTTTCTCGCAAGGGCAAATGCATCGACATTTTTAAAGCCCCGACGCTTTAAAACTTTTGCGCACTCAGACATTGTCGCGCAACTTGTCATTACGTCGTCAACAATAACAATATGGTTTTGCTTGTCTATTTTAGCCAATTTTCTGCTTATTGCATCAAAAGCGCCTTTGATGTTTTCTGCTCTTTCTTCCTTTGTGAGTCGGGTTTGAGTTCCGGTTCTCCTTGTGCGTTTTAATGCGTTTAGGAGTCTAATGTTTGCGCATGGAAACGCTTTTATTATCGACTTTGCAATCAGTTCGCTCTGGTTGTATCCTCTTCTTATTCGCCGCATATAATGTAATGGGACTGGAACGAGTATAGAATCTCGAAGAAAGTCTTCGGCGCCCGGCGTCTGCCTAAGTATTTTAATAATGTCAGCTACAAGGAATGGCGAATTTTTATATTTTAGGCCGTGGACAATTTCTCTTACTGGGCCGTTAAATATGCAGCAAGACATGCTCCAATTAAATGCAGGCGTGTCATCAACGCATTTTGAACAAAAAAGAGCGTTTGGCGCATTGTTTGGCCCTATTATTTCAGAACAGCGCAGGCATCTTCCGCCCTTTATAATGTAGATTTCCTTTTCGCAATCTTTGCAAATAAAGTCGTATTCCCCAGTGAAATTAGCCCTGCCGCAATAAACGCATCTGCGCGGGAAAAATAAATCCAGCAGTGCGTTTTTTATTTTTAGAAGATGTTTGGAAAATTGATTCATTGGAATGGGGTGTTCCGATAAAAATATCGTCTAAGATAATATTTTTGTCAAAATCGTAATGTAATTTTGGCACAAGTAAAGAAAAATGGGAATATGATAGTTT
>OBJG01002010.1_pt1 | contig 13669 bp, 10 predicted proteins | sample 1517941 | NCBI WGS metagenome assembly OBJG01 (sample SAMN04571712, study PRJEB22368) | human gut metagenome | biome: human gut; material: stool | host: Homo sapiens | place: Luxembourg | collected 2012-09-21
CCCAGCCAGTATTCGCTGTCGAGTTTGATGGAATTCCGCAGGGTGGCGGTGCGTGCCGTATCGCCCAGGGTATAGGCGACGGTGATGGCGTCCGTGGGCTGGGCGCGGTAGACCATGCCGTAGCCGTCGTCCACGACGGTGCCGCCGGAACGGAGGGTGGAGCGGTTGGCACCCAGGAAACCGTAGGTGCCGTCGCTGTATTTTTCATAGTAGGCCAGTGCGCCGGACTCGAAATCCGCCTGCCAGTCGCCGTAGTGGGGCAGACCGGTGAGCCGGGGGTAGGAGTAGGTGCTCAGGCCCATGTTGTCCATGAGATTGTAGGCCACGGTGTCGCTTGTCTCCGCGGTAAAGGCGGTGCCCAGGACCTTTACGCCCTCTGCGCGGTTCTGGCCGCTCCATTCGGCGTAATTGACGAAGCTGGTGCCGGACAGATCGTTCCGGCTGGGGAACAGGTAATAGACAGCGTCTATGTCGGCGGGAGCCGTGCCGGCAGCGGGGGGCTTGAAGGTGGAGTAGGTCAGCTTCATGTCGGCGCCCAGGCGGACGCAGGCACTGTAACAGGCCTTGAGGCTGTCGCCGCCGGAGAGCTCGCCGCCGGAGAGACCGGCGGTGGTGCCGGCGCTCTGGAAGCCGGCGGCGTAGCAGTTGGACAGGGCGATATTGGCGGTGCCGTTGCAGGCGCCTATCAGGCCGCCGGCGACGCCGTTATTGGCGGCGGCGTACAGGTAGCAGTCCGCGTAGGAATGGTCCACAGTCAGAGCAGCACTGTCCGTATTGCCCACCAGGCCGCCGGCATAGCGGACGCCCTGAATCACGGTAGCCGCGAAGCTGCGGCGGATGGTCAGCGTGCCGTCGCAGTATCCTGCCAGACCGCCCGCCGTGCTGCCGCGGAGCCAGATGTCCTGTTCGGTCTTGGTGCTGAGTTTGTCGCGGGTGGGACTGAGATACACCTGACAGTCGAGGATCTCGGTCTTGCCGCTGAGACGGCCGGCCAGGCCGCCGGCATTGCCGGAGGCGGTGATGTCGGCGCCACAAAGGCGCAGGTTTTTCAGCGTGCCGGAGAAGGCGGCAAAAAGACCGCCGTCGCCGGTGGTGTTCACGGTCAGACCGTAAATGACCGGGTGGTAGACCTGGCCATTCACGGTGGCCTTGCTCTCGCAGTAGGTCAGGCGGCTGTTGGTGATGGGCGTGAACGTGCGGGAGCCGTACAGGCGGTCCCAGCCGTCGTCGGCGTTTTCGTTGACAAATTGGATATCCTGCTCCTGCACGGCGCGGGTGATGCTGTCGGGCAAGCGGGAGGCCGTGTCCAGATTTTGCAGGTGGCGGGCGTAGGTAACAACGGCGGTGTCGCCGCCGCGGACCTCGGCAAACAGACTGTTGGTGGTCAGCGTGCCGGAGGCGGAGTCCACCAGACGGTTCTCGCACGTCACCTCCACGGTGATGGTCAGGTCCGCACCGGGGGTCAGATTTTTGTTTTTGAAGCGGGCCTGCTGGCCGAAGCGCATACCGTCCGTCAGAGAGTCCAGGACCATGGTGGCGGTGTAGGTGAGATAGTCGGTCTTGACTTCGCTGCCGGTCAGCTCGATGCGGGAGGTGCTGTGGACGCCGTCGGAGACGGTCACATAGAAGTGCAGCGGCTCCATAGGCGTGTCGCAGGTGACGCGCAGAAGAAGCTGCTCTTTGTTGATGATCTCCATATGGGGCGTCAGCTTGCCGGTGATCTCGGACTGCACACTGTCGCCGCCGTAATAGCCCACGGTGGCGCCGGCGCTCAGCCGGCCATCACGGAACCGCAGGGGATTGAAGCTGTCAAAGTCGTAGGTCAGGGGTTTTTCACTGTAAAACACGGCGTAGACGCTGCCGCTGGCGGGGTCGAGCTCGATCACCCAATGGTTGTCCCACAGCTGGCGGTCCACCTGATCCTTCGGCAGGATGGCCGCGGCGGCGGAGCCTTCGCCGGTCTTGGCGGCGGAGGTCACATAGTGCAGGGAGGTTTTCCTCTCGGCGGCGTCCAGCGGTGTGTTGTTCAGGGGCTGCAGATCCTCCGCATAGCAGTCGGAAATACGGCCATTGGCCAGCAGCTCGGACAGCTTGTTCTGGGCCGCGTGGTAGACGATCTCCGCCTTGGCGTCCAGTTCTGTCTGGCGCAGGTCGCGCTGATGGCGGGTGATGGGGATCATGGCCAGGCCCATCAGCACGATCAGGATGGCGACCGCGATGAGGACTTCGGACAGCGTAAAGCCGGAATTATTCTGTTTTGAGAGCTTTTTTTGCATAACACAATCGATACGCTGCCCCGCAAAGGGACGCGGGCGGAAAAATGGTGGGGACGCAGTCAGGGCATCAGCTCGAAAAAGATGAGGTGAAGCACGGTTTTGTACTGTGCTTTGTCGGCGTCATACTGCACGTCCACGTTGGAGAGGAAGTTGACATTGGCGCTGGCGCTCAGCGCGTCGATGATCTGGCGGGACTGGGCGTAGGAAGCGGTCTGGTAGGTCAGCGTCACGGGGCGCAGCACGAGATAGCCCTCCTGGGTGGTGCCCTCGGTGCAGTCCACCTCGTATTGCAGGGTGGCGGCCATGAGCTTGTCCAGCTCGGTCATCAGGGCCTGGTCGTTGTCGTACTGGGGCAGGGCACGCTCCTGGCCGGAGGCCTTGATGGCGGCAATGGCCTGCTGCATCTGCTCCAGCTGGGCCAGACGGACACGGTCGGTGTCCAGCTCGGCCTGCTCGATGTCGGTGTTGGTGCGGAAGGAGGTTATCTGGCGGTCGATGGGCTCCAGAAACAGCTTGCAGTAGCCCAGGACCAGCACCAGTACCACCAGGACCAGCAGCAGGGTCTTTTCGCGCTTGGTAAGCTCGCGGTTCATTGAGACACCTCCTCCGGCTGGCGCAGTTCGATGCGGACGGTGAAATCCATGATGGTGGCGGCCTTGCCCTCCTCCGTGGAGGCGACGCTGAGGGAGACGCTGTCCACGATGGGGGAGAGGCGCAGGCGGGCGAACATGGCGGAGATCTGGTCCAGGGTCATGCCGGACATATCCACGTTCATGGTGTTTTGGGTGATCTGGAGCGCCGTGAGGGAGCCATGGCTGAGCATCTCCTGCTCCAGCAGGTCCAGGGCCGCCTGACGGTCCACGGCGGCGGGGATGTCCTCGCTGCCGGCGGCGGTCATCCAGTCCATGGAGTAGGTGCGGTATTCCAGCAGGACGCGGTCATAGTCGGACAGGGCCTCCTGGGCGCTCACATACTGGGTGTGGACGCGGTCATAGGCGGCCTGGGCCTTGTCCAGACGGCGGTACTGCTGGAGCACGCCGAAGTTGACCACAACGGTTACCAGCGCCGCAATGGCCAGAATACCGATGAGCAGGGTCCGGCGGTCACGCTGGCGGTCCTCCTGCAGGTTCAGGTTGATGCCGGTCTTCTGGGGGCACTTTATCATTTTCCGCGCGGGCGCGGCAGTGCGCGTATCCACGGTGATACCGTTCTTTTCCGCGATCATTGCAGACCTCCTCTCAGTCCCTCGTCCACGCCGCCGATGGCGCGGAGATACATCCACGGCTCATCCAGGGTCACATCGTCGCCCAGCAGCTCCTGGGCGGTGTGCAGGTGCAGGTGAGTGGTCTCGGCCAGCGCCTGACGCAGGGGGCCAATATTGCAGCCGCCGCTGCACAGGCACAGGTCGGCGAGCTCCTGCTGCCGGTTGTTGTAGTTGAAGAAGTTGACGGCCTTCATCACCTCCACGGCGATGCGGGCGTAAAACGATTGGGCATAGTCGGAGGAGAGCACGTCATTGTAGTTTTGCAGCACATAGCTGTGGGCCACATGGATATCCACGCCGCAGTGCTCCGCTACCAGCTGCTCCAGACGGTTCAGGCCCAGGTCGATCTCCCGGCGGCTTTCGAAGAAGGCGCCGCGGTAGATGTAGAGATAGGCGGCGGTGTAACCCAGGTTGACGATGCACATATCCCGCTGGGGCAGGCCGGTGCGGCGGTAGTAGGCCGCCAGCACGCCGGCGTAGGCACACTCACTGGGGGTGAGGACCTGCAGCTTGAAGCCGGCGCGGCGCATCATGGCGCGGTAGCGCTCCGCCGTCTCCTTGAGCATGGCGCAGGCCAGCAGCGTCATCTCGGTGGGATAGCCGTCCTGGTCGCGGAGAATGTCGCGCATGGAGTAGTCAAAGTAGTACTTGCTTTTCTCGTCCGTAAGGAAGTCGCGGAACTCGTAGGGCAGGTTGTAGCGCAGCTGCTGCTCCGTCATGGCGGGCATGGTCAGCTCGCGGGTAAAGACCTCGGTGGAGGGCAGGACCACGGCGGCGTTGGTCAGGGGAATGCCGTTGTCCCGGGCGGCCTGGCGGAGGAAGTCCGCCATGGCGTCCATGGACAAGATCCTGCCGTCAGCCACCATGTTGTCCGGTAGGGGGGCCATGGCGGCCTTTTTCAGCGTACTGCCGGCGAAGTAGGCCAGCTTGACGCTACTGCCGCCGATATCAATGCCAACGATCTTCTTCAAAACAGAATACCTCGCTTTCTTGGAGATGGGGGCTCACAGCAGGGAAAGGTACCAGTCGATAAGGTTCTGGCCGAACAGGGCGGCGCACCAGGCGGCCAGCGCGATGCCGGGGCCCCAGGGAAGGCCCTGCTGTCCGCGCTTGGCGCGGACAAGGCCCCATAGGATGCCGACGACGCAGGCCAGCAGCAGGCACAGCAGGTTTTTCTGCCAGCCCAGAAACAGCCCTGTGAGAAACAGCAGCTTGATATCGCCGCCGCCCATGGCGTCGCGGCGGAGCAGCTTCTCCATCAGCAGCGCCAGCAGCAGGACGCCGCCGCCCACGGCGACGCCGCCGATGAGGCCGTCCAGCGCCCGTTTGCCCGGGTCCGGGACAAAAAACAGGGTGACGATAAAAAGCACAACGCCGACCGCGATAAAGCGGTCGGGGATGATGTACCCCTCCAGGTCCGCGAAGGCGCAGGCCAGCAGCAGGCAGGCCACGGCCCAGGCTTCGAGGGTCCGGAGGGAGATATCATAGCGCAGCAGCAGCGACACGAACACCTGCGCGGCCACCGCTTCACCCACCGCGTGGCGGGGGGAGAGCTTCGCGCCGCAGTAACGGCAGCGGCCATGGCTGAACACATAGCTGAACACCGGCACAAGATCGCGGGGCACCAGCACATGGCCGCAGACGTCGCAGTGGGAGCGGCCGCGGAGGACACTCTCGCCATGGACGATGCGCCAGGCGGCGCAGTTGAGAAAGCTGCCCATGCAGGCGCCCAGCAGGGCGGCGATGCAGCAGCTGTATATGGTGATGGCGGGGGCGGCGTACAGCATGGGAACAGGCTCCTTTGTGTCGTTGCGGGTGTCCCCGCCCCGGCACAGCCGGGGCGGGGGAAAAAGTCAAATAGAATTAGTTAATGGTGGCGGTGCCTAATTTCCAGGTATAAGTGCCATCATCAGTAGCAGGATTGGTAAGCTTCGTTGCCTTATATACAATGGTAGCAGACTTATTGTCCTGAGCAGGTGTATATGTCAATTTGTCATTGTAGTTGAGCTTTGTCTCAGTACCATCGCTGGTCATAAGGGCAGTTTTATCAGTGGGGACAGCTTCGTTTTCGGTCAGCATTTTAACCTGCCACTCGGCGTAGGCAGCGCGGATGTTGGCGACGTCGGCGGCTTCCTTGGATTTGGTCAGAGCGCCGTTGAACACGGGGATGGCGATGGCCACCAGAACAGCGATGATGGCGACAACGATCAGCATCTCCATCAGGGTGAAGCCTTTTTTGTTGTTGAGTTTTTTCAGCATGGGTAGTTTCTCCTTTTCTGTTTGTAGTTCTATATCGTCCCGCGGCGTTGCGCGCGGAAATGATACCTTGGTTATATGCCGCCGTACAGGGTGAACATGGGCAGGTAGACCGCCAGCAGCAGCAGGACCACCAGCACGGCCAGGGCAATGGTGATGGCCGGCTCCAGCACGGCCAGCAGCCGGGCAGTGGTGACGGACACCTCGTTGTCGTAGTAGCCGCCGATCACGTCCAGCGTCTCCTCCAGTGCGCCGGAGCGCTCGCCTACGCCCACCATCTCAGTGAGCATGGCGGGGAAGCACTCGATGCCGGCCATGCTCTCAGCCATGGGACGGCCGCGCTCCACGTCCTGCCGGACCTGGCGGACCGCCAGGGAGAAGGTGTAGTTGCTCACGACGTTGGCGGTGACCTCCAGTGCCCGGGGCAGCGGCAGACCTGCCGCCAGCAGGGTGGCCATGCTGTGGGCGAACTGGGCGGCGGCGTTCATGGAGTGTATGCGGCGCAGCGGGGCGCGCGTCAGGCTCCAGGCGGCCAGCGCGGCGCGGCCGCGCTCCGTGCGGCGGAAGGTCAGGTAGGCGATGACCAGCAGGGCCAGAACGCCCAGCACCAGCCACCACCACTTGGTGAAGAAGGCGCTGACGGCCATCAGGGCTCTGGTGACGCCGGGAAGGCTGCCGGAGCCCAGGTCCGTGAAGGCGTCCGTGAACGCGGGGACCGCCACGGCGATGATGATGACAAAGACGACGATGGCCACGATGATGACCATCACGGGGTACGTCAGGGTGCTGACGATCTTGGCCCTGGTCTTGGCGGAACGGTCGTAGTAGGCATGCAGACGCTGGAAACAGCTCTCCAGCGTGCCGGACTGCTCGCCGGCGCGCAGCGTTTCGGTAAAGGTCTTGGGCAGGTAGGGGGCGTTGTTCTCGAAGCTCTGGGCCAGAGAATAGCCGGCGCCCACCTCCTCGGAGACCTTATCCAGCATTCGGCGGAGGTATTTGTTCTTCGTCTGGGCGGCTACCATGGACACGCAGCGCTCCACCGACAGCCCGGAGGCCAGAATGATGGCGAATTGGGAGCACAGGAGCGCCAGCTCTTTCTCCTTGACCCGGAAGGCCACGGGGCGGGAGAGCACGCTCTCCTTCTTCTCGGGAACGGCCTCCAGCTTCGTGATGATGGCAACGCTCTCGCGGAGCTTGTCCGCCGCCTCAAATTCATCGTAGGCGCGGAGCACACCGGAGACTTTCGCGCCGCCGGCGGTCTGGCCTTTATAGCGGAATGTGGTCATGGGCGCGGGGCGCTCCTTTCTGTGAAATCAGGTCTCGGCGGCGGTGTTGATGACGCGGGCGGCCTCCGCCGCGGAGGTGACGCCGGCAAGCACCAGCTCGCGGCAGCTTTCCCGCAGGGTGGTGAAGCCGTCCTGCCGGGCGGCGGCCAGCAGCTCGTCGCCGTCGGCGCCGTGGCTGATGCGCCGGCGGAGGCGGCTGTTGAGCAGCAGTATCTCGAACACGGCGCGGCGGCCGATGTAGCCGGAATGGCGGCACTCGGGGCAGCCGGCGCCCTTGTAGAAGGTGACGTCGCTGTCCTCGGGCAGGCCGAGAAGAAGCAGCTCCTCGGCAGAGGGACGGTAAGCCGTTTTGCAGTGGGGACAGAGCTTGCGGACCAGACGCTGGCTGACCACGCCCCGCAGGGCGCTGGACACCAACCAGGGCTCCACGCCGATGTCCTCCAGACGGTGGACGGCGGAGACGGCGTCGTTGGTGTGCAGGGTAGAGAAGACCAGGTGGCCGGTGATGGCTGCCCGCATGGCGATGGAGGCCGTCTCACCGTCGCGTATCTCGCCCACGGCGATGATGTCCGGGTCCTGACGCAGGATCGCGCGCAGGCCGCTGGCAAAGGTCATGCCGGTCTTTTCGTTGATCTGACACTGGTTCACGCCGGGAAGGTGGTACTCCACCGGATCCTCCAGCGTGACGATGTTCAGCGCGTCGCTGGACAGGTCGCGGAGCATATTGGACATGGTGGTGGACTTGCCGGAGCCGGTGGGGCCCACCAGCAGCACCACGCCGCTGGTGTTTTTCAGCAGGGCGTTGTAGTTGTCCAGGTCGCGGCCCTCCAGCCCGAGGACGGACTTGTCCAGCACCTGGGCGGACTTGTCCAGCAGGCGAAGGACGATCTTCTCACCGTAAACGGTGGGCATGGAGGCGATACGCAGGTCAAGGCTGTGGCCCCGGACGGAGAACATGGCGTGGCCGTCCTGGGGCACCTTGTGCTCGGCAATATTCATGCCGCCCATGATCTTCAGGCGGGAGATGACGGTGTTCTGCAGATCGGCGGGCACAGTGAGCACACGCTGCAGCAGGCCGTCAATACGCATACGCACCAGCATTTCACCCTCCTGGGGCTCCAGATGGATGTCGCTGGCGCGCTCAGTGAAGGCGCGCTCGATCAGGGAGTTGACAAAGCGGATGGTGGGGGCGGAGGCCTCCGGGTCGGCGGTGTCCCGGGCCATCTGGGCGGGGATGATGTCCTCGCCGGCACCGGCCTCGCGCTTCATCTCCTCGATGACGCGGGCGGTGCCCTCGCTGCCATACAGGCGCTCGATGGCCTGCTCCACCGCCTTGCGGGTGGCGATCATGGGGATGATGCGTTTGCGGGAGGCGGTCTTGACCTCGTCCTGGGCCACAAAGTCCAGGGGGTCGTGCATGGCCAGGTACAGGCGGTCCTGCACCAGCTTTACCGGGACCACGAGAAACTTTTTGGCCAGGTTCCGGGGGACGTATTTGGCCAGCTCCACGGGAATGGACACGGCGGTCAGGTCCACGAAGTCCACGCCCAGCTGCACACGCAGCGCGTCAATGAGCTGCGCTTCGGAGATAACCCCCTGCCGGATGAGAACATCGCCCAGACGCTGGCCGTCCTCGCGGGGCAGGGCCAGGGCCTGCTCCAGCTGCTCGCCGGTGATGATACCGGAGGAGACCAAAAGATCGCCCAGTCGCATATATGCCACGGAATACACCTACAAACGGTAAAAAGCAAAAAAATTAAGTAGGGGCAGAAACGCGGGACGCAGTCTGCGCCTCGCGGTAGTGTTTTCAACCCCTACAATACCCTACTGTATGTAGTGAAAGTTACTATACCGCATTTTCGCCGTAAAGTCAATTCCTTTTTCGACATTAAATCGGCAAAAATGGAGGGTTGATGCGTGAAAATCATGCGCTCATATGACAAATTTCAGAAGAACCTGCAACAAATCCGATCGTGTGATAAGAAGCTGTTAACAAGCATGGTTCAGAAAAGCCAACCCTTTTTACGGCGGGGCGGTGGCGGCGGGTCCCGGCGGAAGGGTTTATCTACCAGAATGATGTCATCGCCGAACTTCTGGACGCACTCCCAGGGGATGTAGTAATCCTCGCCCCGGCCGAACAGCCCGAAGAACCGGCAGGGACCGAAGACGATCAGCGCCTTGACGGAGCCCTCCGGCACCGTGACCTCCACGTCGCCCACACAGCCAAGGCGGCAGCCGTCGCACAGGTTAATGACCTCTTTGCGCCGCAGCAGCGAAAATTTGCACAGCATCGGCGTCACCTCCTGCCGTCAGGATATGCGCGGCGGAGGCTGTCCCATACCGTCGGATCTTAGGGCTTTTCGCCGGGGAGAATAACCGCCGCACCGGCGGGAAATACTGCCACTATCACGAAAGAGGCAGGTGGCGTCATGCGGGGCAGAGTGGAGATCAGCGGCATCAACACAGCGAAGCTGCCTGTGCTGAAAAACGATGAGATGACGGCGCTGCTGCGGCGCGCCCACGCAGGTGATACAGCGGCGCGGGAGCAGCTGATCTGCGGCAATCTGCGGCTGGTGCTGTCGGTGCTGCAGCGGTTCGCGGGGCGGGGCGAGAGCGCCGACGATCTGTTCCAAGTGGGGTGCATCGGTTTGATGAAGGCCATCGACAACTTTGATGTGGAGCAGCCGGTGCGGTTTTCGACTTACGGCGTGCCCATGATCGTGGGGGAGATACGCCGCTATCTGCGGGACAACAGCGCCCTGCGGATCAGCCGCAGTATGCGGGACACGGCCTACAAGATCCTGCAGGCCCGTGAGGCGCTGCTGGTGGAGACGCAGCGGGAGCCCACGGTGGAGCAGCTGGCGCGGTATCTGGACATTCCGCGGGAGGACGTGGTGTTCGCCATGGACGCGTTCAGCGATCCGGTGAGTTTGTACGAGCCGCTGTATGCCGACAGCGGGGACACGGTGTGCGTCATGGACCAGGTGCGGGACGAGAAGAACACCGACGAGAGCTGGCTGGACCGCATCGCGCTGAAGGACGCCATAGCCCGGTTGGACCCGCGGCAGCGGAGCATACTGGCGCTGCGGTTCTGCCAGGGGAAGACGCAGATGGAGGTCAGCAGCGAGATCGGCATCTCACAGGCGCAGGTGTCACGACTGGAAAAGACAGCACTGAGCAGCATCAGGAAGAATATGTGAGTATCCCCCGGCTTCGCCGGGGGATACTTGTGTCTTTTGCGTCTTTTGAAAAACGCCCTCTTTTCTTTTGGAAAAGTTTGGTGTATACTATATACTGAATGAGTATTTGCACCGGAGGTACTGACTATGTTTGATAATCGACGGGAGATCATGCAGGATGTGTTTCTGACGTATCTGCCCGCACAACGCTTCAAAACCAGCCGCATGACCGTGCAGCTGATCGCACCTTTGCAGAGAGAGACAGCGGCGGCCAACGCGCTGCTGCCCGCCGTGCTGCGGCGGGGCACCGTCCGCTGCCCGGATATGGAGAGCCTGTCCGCCGCGCTGGATACGCTGTACGGCGCCAATATCGACTATACCGTCCGCAAAAAGGGTGAGCGCCAGTGTGTGGGTTTTGCTGCCGGCTTTATCGACGACGCCTTCACGCCCCACGGCGAGAAGCTGCTGGAGCCTGTGTCGGCGATGCTTGGCGAGCTGCTGCTGGACCCTGTGACCCACGGGGGACGTTTTCTGAGCAGCTATGTGGAGAGCGAAAAGGCCAACCTGATCGACGCCATTCGGGGCCTGAAGAACGACAAGCGTGACTGGGCGGATATCCGGCTCATGCAGGAGATGTGCGCCGGCGAGCCGTACAGCGTGCTGCGCCTGGGAGACGAGGAGACGGCCGGGCGTATCACCAACCAGTCACTGTATGTCCATGGGCAGGCGCTGATGGCGTCCAGCCGGGTGGAGGTCATCTACTGCGGCAGCGCGGAGGCGCAGCGTGTGGAGGACGCAGTGCTCACGGCGCTGGCGGCGCTGCCCCGCGGCGCCCAGACGGCGCTGCCGGAGGTGCAGCGCATACAGGCACCGGATACGCCCCGGCGGATCGTGGAGACGATGGACGTGACCCAGGGCAAGCTGGCCATGGGCTACCGCTGCAGCAGCGACGACTATCCGGCCATGGTGCTGGCAAATCTGATTTTCGGCGGCACCAGCAACTCCAAGCTGTTTTTGAACGTGCGGGAGAGGCTGAGCCTGTGCTACTACGCCTCCAGCAGCTATGCCCGCAGCAAGAACATTCTGACCGTGTCCAGCGGCGTGGAGACCGCGGACTTTGAACGGGCGGAGGCGGAGATCGGCCGCCAGCTGCAGGCGGTGCAGCAGGGCGATTGGGAGGACTGGGAGCAGGAGGGTGCTCTGCAGGCCATCCGCGCGTCGCTGCTGTCACTGTCGGACTCTCAGGGTGCGCTGGAGAATTTCTATCTGGGCCAGATCGCGGCTGGGGTCGAGGAGACACCGGAGGAGCTGGCCGCGGCGCTGGAGCAGGTGACAAAGGAGCGCATCGTGGCGGCGGCACAGACGGTGAAGCCGGATACGGTGTACTTCCTGCGGGGAAAGGAGGAGGCGTAACATGGACAAGAAGCTGTATCCCCGCATCGGCGAGGAAGTGATATGGGAGACGCTGGACAACGGACTGCCGGTGTGCATCGTGCCGAAGCAGGGCTTTTCCCGAAAGTACGCGCTGTTTGCCACCCGTTACGGCGGCATGGATATGCGCTTTGAGCTGAAGGGACAGTGGCTGGACACTCCGGCGGGCATCGCCCACTATCTGGAGCACAAGATGTTCGACACGAAGGACGGCAACGCCCTGCAGGAGCTGGCGAAAAACGGCGCGGAGCCCAACGCCTTCACCTCCAACGCCATTACGTGCTACTATTTTGACTCTACGGAGAAGTTTTACGAAAATCTGGAGATACTGCTGTCCTTCGTGTCTGTGCCCTATTTCACCGATGAGAGCGTGGAGAAGGAACAGGGCATCATCGGCCAGGAGATCGGCATGATCGAGGACAACCCCGAGTGGCAGGTGTACAAGCAGATGATGCAGGCGCTGTACCGCAGCAGTCCCGCGCGGACGCCGGTGGCCGGCAGCGTGGAGAGCATCAGCCATATCACGGCGCAGACGCTGTATGACTGCCACAAGGCGTTCTACACCCCGGCAAATATGTGCCTGGTGGTGGTGGGCGATGTGGACCCCGAGACGGTGCTGGCCACGGCAAAGCGGGTGCTGCCGGCGGAGAGTGGGGCGATCATCCGGCGCGACTATGGCGCGGAGGAGAGTACCGACGCTGCCTGCGGCTATGCCGAGGCACAGATGGAGGTGGCCATGCCCACGTTCCTGGTAGGCTTCAAGTGCCCGCCCCAGCATGGAGGGGAGGCGCAGCACCGGTTCGCCGCCATCGGCGAGCTGGCTTGTGATGTGCTCATGGGCGAGTCCAGCCCGCTGTATGCGCGGCTGTACAGCCAGGGGCTGATCAACGGCTCCTTCGGCGCGGCGTTCGACCTGCTGCCCGGCGCGGCCTATGCCTATGCCGGCGGCGACAGCAAGGACCCGAAGGCCGTGGCGGAGGCCATTCTGGACGAGGCGCAGCGGCTGGCGGCGGAGGGTGTGGACGGCGACTATTACAAGCGGATCGTCAACGCCAACTTCGGCGCGGCGCTGCGGGAGCTGAACGCCTTTGAGTCCATCGCCGTGTCCATGGCGGAGGGGCGGTTCCAGGGGTATGACCCGTACCGCTTCCCGGAGATATACGATGACATCACCGCGGAGGATGTGCGCGCGTTCCTGCGGGAGAACTTCACGCGGGCGCACATGGCGCTGTCGGTGATCGCACCCAAGGAGGGATAACATGAACGTGAGGATCATGGCGGACAGCCCCATCCGGTTTCCGGGGCTTTTCGGGGACTGGGCCTTTACCGGCTCGTCCGTAGCCTTCCATATCGGAGGAAAGGCCATTTATTGGTACGGAATCATCATCGCGCTGGGCGTGCTGCTGGCGCTGTGGTTCTGCATGAAGCAGAAGGAGAAGTACGGAATCACCGAGGATAACTTGATGGACGGCGTGCTGTGGGGCATTCCCCTGGCTATCGTGGGGGCGCGGCTGTACTATGTGCTGTTTTATCTGGACCGGTTCAAAAAAGCGGATGGTTCCTTTGACTGGGCGGAGTCCGTGGCTATATGGGACGGCGGGCTGGCTATCTACGGCGGCGTGATCGCGGCGGTGCTGGTGTGCTTCGTGCTCAGCAAAAAGCGGGGCTTCAAGCTGGGGGCGCTGACCGACCTGATCGTGATGGGGCTGCTGATCGGGCAGGCGGTGGGCCGCTGGGGCAACTTCATGAACCGGGAGGCCTTCGGCGCGGAGACGACGCTGCCATGGCGGATGCAGCTGACCACCACCGCGGGGACGCTGGTGGAGGTGCATCCTACGTTCCTGTATGAGAGCCTGTGGAACGTAGTGGGGCTGCTGCTGATCGTCTTTATCGTGGCGAAGGGACGCCGCTTTGACGGTGAGAACACCTGGTTCTACTTCCTGTGGTACGGCATCGGACGGTTCTGGGTCGAGGGGC
>OBJG01002014.1_pt1 | contig 13648 bp, 9 predicted proteins | sample 1517941 | NCBI WGS metagenome assembly OBJG01 (sample SAMN04571712, study PRJEB22368) | human gut metagenome | biome: human gut; material: stool | host: Homo sapiens | place: Luxembourg | collected 2012-09-21
GTTCGCTCTTATAGTTATCGGCAATATAACTTCTTGTTGCTTCTTGGGTAAACAAGCTTTCAGTTACACCCTTACCCATTGCTTTAACAAGATAACCGCTTAAAGTATATCCATACTTATGAGCTGATTCTCTGTACTGCTGAAGTGTTTCCTTGAGTTCTTTCTTTTGTTCCGCAGTAATCTCAGGGTCTTTTCCGTTATTCGCAGCTTTAGCGGCAAGATAATATGTATATGTTGATTCAATAGATTCGATTACTTCATCGTGAATATACTCTTCCCAAGTAACAGTTTCGTTATCATCATTTTTTGTTGTTTGTTTAGAAAGCTTTTTGTCAAAATCAACATCAAGATTGTACTGCTTAGGATCAAGACCGTACTGGCTGTACTGCTGCTGTCTGGTTCTTAAATTATTATAAGTCAATGCAAAATAATAATTGTATGTAGCAACCTTGATTTTTGCCTTTTCACTGCCGTCCTTATTAGATACAGTCATACCGGTAAAAGTTTGGGCAGGAATGCTGAGAGAAGCAATGAAGCCTTTTCTGACAGCACCGGTTGCAACATAAGTTACAAGAAGTGCAACAACTATAACAATACAAACTGCAGATTTGATAATTTTAACCGTTTTGGGAGCAAGTCCGTTGCTGTTAGCTCCTACTGCAGAATACTTTTCGCTGAGCTTCTTAATTTCGCCGGAAAGCTTTTCAATTTCTTTTTCGTCGTCACAGTCGTCTTTTTTTGCTTTAAGAGCATCGATTTCTTTCTTTATTTCTGCTCTTTTTGCTTCGTTCTTTTCACGGTTTTTTGCAGCCTTAGCAGCTTTTTTTTCAGCAGATTTTTTTGCCTTAGCGGCTTTTTTTGCCGACTTATCATCAGCATTCAAGCTACCGCCTGTCAACAAATCATCTTCTAATTGTTTTTTTGCCATATTTTCGTCCTACCTATTTCAATCAAATTTAATTCACAAAATATTTTACACTATTGTAACTAATATTACAAGTTTTATTTTGTTTTTTCTGAAAATTATATACAAAATGATACTAAATCATTTAATTATTGCCTGATGAAGCACTTGTTGTGCCTTGAGCAGAATTTGACGAGGATGCCGTTGCTGATTCTGCCGCTGCCTCTTTAGCAGCCTTTTCCTTATCAACTGCCTTCTTAATTGCATTCTCATGCACTTTAACTTCTGCTTTATCAATCATAGTGCTTAATCTGTCGGATTTTATTTGAGCAATAATTTTTGATTGATATTCAGGGCAATCATTAATAAAGAACATAATATGATAACCATAATCGCTCTTTACAATTCCTGTATCACCGTACTTACGTGAATCGTCAATTGACCACTTTTCAAAATCCGGCACCATTTGACCGAGCGTTACACTTTCATAAAGACCGCCGAAAGAATCGTTTGAACCTGATGAAGTTGAAGCTGAGTCCGTACTGTATTGCTCTGCAAGCTTTGCAAATTCATATTCGCTTTTATCTGTTTTATTAAATTTAGCAAGAATAGAGTCAGCTTTTTTCTTAGCTGCTGCCCATTGTTCATCCGTATATTCAGTTTTTTCTGAAGTGCTTGACGATGAATTGTTGCCACTCTCAGGAGCAACAAGAATATGCCTTACAGTGTATGTTTCGTCCTCTTCAACGCTTGCCTTAGAAGTTTTTAATACAATGTAAATATATCCTGCACTCTCATCAATATAATACTTCTTTGAGCCTACCTTTGTATCATCTGAGAAAAGCCATGTATTCATCTTATCATCAAACGGTGAATCACTTCCGGAAACAGTTGTAACAACATTACTTTCATAAGACTTAATAGCCTCTTCCCTTGCCTTTTTCTCGGTAAGTGTGCTGTCCTGCTCCATTGATGACTTAACTTGAGAATCAATATAAGATGAATAAACCTCAGGCACAAGAGCAATAACTGATTTTTTATCTTTCATCTTAGCCATAATTTTCTCGGCAGTTTTAATTGATTCGTTCTTAGAATTTTCATCTGTTGCATCATAAGGAGAAGCAATATAATAAAATTCTATTTTCTTATAATCATTTTTGTGGTCATTATAATATTTATCAACATCGTTATCCGTAACTTTTGTTTCACACTTAAACTTGCCCTTGTAATTAGCGCTTAAGTAATACTGTTCAAGCATAAGCCTTATTGTATCCTCTGAACAATATGTACCAAAGTTTGCTTTGATGTATTGGTCAAGACTGACATCATTTTGAGATGCGGAATCCTTAAGAGTCGAAATTTGCTTATCAATAGTTTTCTTTTGGGCGTTTGTAAGAGTTACACCCTCCTCAAGTGCTTTGGAATAATAGGTTGTAATCTGTTCAACTTCTTTAAGAGCTTCAGTTTCAAAAAACTTTTGCCACGAAATCTTATTTCCGTCATCATCGGTTGTGTATTGCTTTGAATAATCTTTAGTAGTATCAAGACTGTAATAACCGTAGGAAGCATATTGCTCATAATAGCTTACGATGCTTGCGTAATAATAGTCGTACATTCCAATACTGATTTTTTGCCCGTCAACAGTTGCAACAACAGAAGCGGGATTCATATATTTGCCCTCCTTGCCGTTAGGTACAGTATAATATCTAACGCCAAAAGTAGCGACAACTGCAATTACTGCTGCAAGAAAAATTGCAAGCGGTATAAATTTAAGCGGCTCTTTGTTAATAACAATCTTATTATCGTTTTGATTATCTAAAGCTTGTGTTGGCTTCGGCTCGCTTACTTTGTCAAATGAAATTGAATAGTCTTGATTTTCCATAACAAGATTTTCATCAAGCGTCGGCGCTTTTGCATCAAACTCCCAATTGTCGCTTGTTTCGTATTTAACACCGTCTTTTTCTTCAAGACCGGAGTCAACTGAATCATTATTAACGTCAGTCAATTTTTCCTCATTTTCGTTTAAGTCTTTTTCGTCCATAATTTCACTCCTGTATTTTCCGTTTTATCAAAAACAGAAAAATATGTTTAAATTCCTATCAATTATACAATATATCGTTTAAGATTGCAACACCTTAACAATATTTATAAATTAAAATTTATATTATAATAATATGAACAGTTAAATTTTTATTCATATCCTGTTAACCTTAAATTATTATACTTGCAAAATCAGTATAAGTAGTGTATATTATACTTTGTGTTTTATACTGTTTTGTAGCAAACAAATAAAAATATTATTTATATAATACATAAGCGTAATTATTCGCTGAGGTTTAAATTATGAAAGAAAAGTTAATTAACTTAAAGGAACAATACAAAAAAAATCCTGCTTGGTGCTGGTTGCTTGCGACTGTATTCTTTTTTCCTTTACTTCCGGAATATGTAAGTCCGTTTTTGTTGTTCATAGGATTTATTGTTTTTAAAGTGCAGTGGTCGAAAGAAGGTAAAAAAGCAAAAGTAGGCACACTTGGAAAGCTTATGATGGCTTTTATGGGATTTGCACTTATCAGCACTCTTTGGTCAGATACCAAATTTTCCACATTATCAACCGCAGCTTTATGGTGGGGTATGTTTCTCATTGAAATTATGATACATAATATAGTGAGAACAAGAAAAAAAATTGACAGACTTTTAGCCGCAATGTCACTTTCGGGTGCAATTAACGGATTTGTAGCAATACTTCAAATATGCTCATATACATTATTCAAATACAAATACATTACTAAATCGCAGGTATTTGTAACGCCGTTTTATAAGCCACTTGACAAAGCTGTTTATAATTGGCTTCCTTTTGATATCGACACAACTCTTTGGTGGGATTCAAGAGCAAGCGGATTTTTCTCAAATCCCAATCTTTTGGCAACATATTTGATGATTGTATATCCAATATCAATCTATCTTTTCTTAAACACAAAGGGCAAAAAGCATAAGCTTATGTACTTTATGATAAACGTGCTTATCAGCGGCGGTATCAGTGCAACATTGACACGTGGCGGTTGTGTAATAGCAATTATCGGTTGGTTGTTTATGTTTATTGTGTTATTTAAACAGCACAAAAAGCCGCTTCTTGAAATATTTGTGCCGACCGTGCTTGTTATAGTTCCTTCACTTCTTACAAGATACGGAATTATATTCAAAGTAAGGGGTGCAGGCAGCGAGGCAGCTAAATCCTCAGCGGCTCACCTTAAAATTTGGGGCAGTCTTCTTGACTATATATTCCACCACGCTTTACCGTTTATAATCGGAACCGGATTCGGAATTGAGCAAACAGGTCAAATTCTTTTAAATCAGTATCAGCTCGACAAGCCACACGGTCATAATTTTGTGCTTGAAACGTGGGTTGAGCTTGGCATTGTCGGTCTTGTCTTATTGTTTACCGTATTAATCTGCGGATTTGGCAAGCTTCTCGAAATCAACGCAAACAACGGCAAAAAATTCACCCTCGTATTTTGCGTATTCACATCGATGATGATGTATCTCCTTTTCGGACTTACAGATTACATTTTCAATTCACCTAAGCAGATTATTAATTTATTTATTCTTTTGGGCTTAACTCAAGCGCTCAGCCATTGTTATGACAAAACAATCATACACGATGCTGACAGTTTAAGAAAAGCCGCACAAAAGGAATTGAAAAACACAATCAATCAAAAGCCTATTAAGCATAAAAGAGGCAAGAAAAAAACATATTAATACATAAAAAAAGGGCTGTCTCACAACAATGTGAAACAGCCCTTAATAATTATTTTCTGTTTTCTGAGGCAAGCTGTATTAAGTTATTAATAATTCTTTCAAGGCGCCTTGTCATTTCCTCAGGAGAGTCCTTCATGCCCCTTTGTGCCCAGCCAAAAACAATACCGACAAAGCCATATCCCAAAAACTCGGCAAACATCATTATAATTTGATTTAATACCGGAATTTTTTTCAAGGCAGTCGATAACAACCATAAATTGTTCATAAGCAAGGCGGTTGATATATCTTGACAAATCATTGACATCAATTTTAAATGCATTTAGATAAAATTTCTTTTCATCAACCATTGTTGTAAAAAGTCTCATAAAATGCTCATACATATTATCAAATGAAAATCCGTCAATAAGCGGTTCCATAAGTTCCTTATATACAATCCAATCAAGAAGTTCATATTTATCCTCAAAATGATAATAAAATGTCTGCCTGTGAAGCGAGCAATTATTAGTGATATCAGAAACCGAAAGCTTTTCAAACGGCTGATTAGCCATTAATTCCTTTAATGATTTAGCAAGCTTAAGCTGAGTTGAATAAGAACAACCGAGTTTATTGTTTTTAGGCATAGCATCCTCCGAATTGTGTCACATTTAAAGATTTGTATAATTTTCACGATAGCTATATAATAACACAAAAGTATAAAATATACAAGTGTATAAAAGAAAAAGGCAGGATAAAAAATATCTTGCCTTTTTTGGTGATTATTCACAAGAAAAAACTATTTTTTCGTTTTAGTCGAAACGATATTGGAGAAGTTCGAATTAATATATCCTTTTCTTACTGCACGAACTTTATAATAATACTTTTTATTTTTCTTGAGTTTTGTATCTTTAAATGTTTTTTTTGAAGCACTGACAGTTGCAACTTTTTTATATTTCTTTGATTTACTCGTACTTCTGTAAATTTCATAAGAGGTTGCCTTTGAAGCGGCCTTCCACCCTATTTTAATTGAGTTTTTTGATTTAGACTTAATCTTAAGCTTTGACGGTGCTGCTGCTTTTGAAACAGAAACATAAACAGCATCAGCCGCCACAATACGATTATCAACAACGGCAACAGCATAAACCGTGCCTGTATTTCGCTTTAAATAAGCTTTTTTATAAAGAGAGCATGACGTTATTTTGCTGTACCTGTAATACGGCATTGAACTGCTGTAATAAATTTTAGCATTTGGAAGCGAACAATCCACTCTTATTTTTTTACCGTTATTAACATTTGAAACATTTATATTAACAAAGCTTCCCTGTTTTTCATCGCAAAGTGCGCTCAATTTAAGCGGCATAACGTAAGAAAGAGGTTTTCTTGAAACGTCCCTATAAATATTTGCTGCCGATTCAAAAAGGCAATAAAGCTTGCCGCCTTCAGGATAAGTAAGTTCAAGCATAGGCGGACAACTTAAAATGTTATCAAGCGTTTTACTTCCGTTTGACTGATTAAATGTATACGTGTAAAGATATGAACAATAAATTCCTTTTGTTTCATTACGGCCGTATGATATTGAAGCAAACATCCTAAGTTTACCTTTATAATCCGTCAAAGAAAAACCTTGGGTATAGCTTGGAAGATAAAATTTATAATTATACTTTAAAAAATAGGTATTTTTAGCTTTGTTATATATAGGTGTATAACAGTAAGCATAACTGTCGGAGCCTGCGCCGAATGTTCCTAGATAGACTTGACCGTTTTTGTATGCCACGCTTGAAGCAGAATAAATAAATTTGTTTGAATCGTTTTCCTCTATCGTATAATTAACATTCACGAATTTGCTTGAAAAGCGCAAATATTTGTAAAAATCATCAAGCGAAATAACACCTACCGCTGAAGCAGAAGCCTTTGCAATTAGAATTAAGCCGTTTGCACTATCGTATGCAATGCCTCCGACATGGTAAGAATCAGGCAAAACAAGGGTTTTCACAAGTTCGTTATTGCTGTCAAGAACATAAACAACAGATTTGGAAATCGAAGCGCCTTTAGAGTCTTTTGAACTGTCGTAAGCAGTTATAAGAGTATAATGATTAACCTTGCATATAGCTTGAGGGCACATAGTTTGCGTGGTTGCAAAATGTTTGGTTTGTTTATTGTATGACACGCTTGAAACAAGACCCGGAATAAGATATGCACCGTCCGTAACCTTTGAATTAAATTCCGGATAAGTTAAAAGCGTATCCATACTGTTAACACCGGGCACATCCTCTTGCGTTGTTGTTACGCTCGCAAAGGATTCGTAATCAACAGGCAACAAAGCAGTAACAATTAAAACAAAAGCTATAAATAAAGAAATAATTTTTTTATTTTGCATTTTATTACCTTCAAAAAAAGAATATGCCCTAATTATAAGGGCATATTCCTAAATTGTCAAATGTAGTTTATTCAGTTATTAATACATTCCGCCGCCCTGTGCTGCTGCTAAAGCTGCTGCCTGTGCCGCATCAGCCTGTGGGTCTTTTATATCGGTAACAAGTGATTCTGTTGTAAGAACCATTGATGCAACACTTGATGCATTTTGGATAGCAGAACGTGTTACCTTAGCCGGATCAACAATACCTGACTCAATCATATCGCAGTATTCGTTAGTTGCAAAGTTAAGACCGTAGCCGATTTTATTTGAATTCTTAATCTTGTCAACAATTACAGAACCTTCCTCGCCTGCATTACGAGCAATCTGACGTACAGGTTCTTCAAGAGCCTTAAGAACGATTTGAACACCTGTCTTAAAGTCTGCGTCATCAGTATCAAGAAGCTTTTCAACAGCAGGAATAGCATTAATAAGAGCAACGCCGCCGCCTGCTACAATACCTTCTTCAACTGCTGCCTTAGTAGCTGCAAGAGCATCTTCAATACGAAGTTTCTTTTCTTTCATTTCTGTTTCGGTTGCAGCACCAACCTTAATTACTGCTACACCGCCTGCAAGCTTTGCAAGACGTTCATGAAGCTTTTCTCTGTCGAAATCAGATGTTGTATTATCAATAGCAGTCTTAATTTGATTAACTCTGTTTTTAATTTCGTCGCTGTCGCCTGCGCCGTCAACGATAATGGTATTTTCCTTTGTAACCTTAACCTGACGAGCCTTACCGAGCATTTGCATTGTAGCGTCTTTAAGTTCAAGACCGAGATCGGAGGTAATTACCTGACCGCCTGTAAGAATTGCGATATCCTGAAGCATATCTTTTCTTCTGTCACCAAAGCCCGGAGCCTTAACGCATACGCAAGTAAATGTGCCTCTGAGTTTATTAAGAAGGATTGTTTGAAGAGCTTCGCCCTCAACGTCCTCTGCAATGATTACGAGTTTTTGACCGCTCTTAAGAACAGACTCAAGAAGAGGAAGAATATCCTGAACTGAAGAAATCTTTTTATCTGTAATAAGAAGCATTGCATCATCAATAACAGCTTCCATCTTATCCGTATCAGTTACCATATACGGTGATATATAGCCACGGTCAAACTGCATACCTTCAACTACTTCGCAAACAGTATCGGCAGTCTTAGATTCCTCAATAGTGATAACACCGTCTGCAGAAACTTTTTCCATAGCGTCGGCAATAAGAGAGCCAACATATTCATCAGCAGCAGAAACGGTAGCAACTCTTGCGATATCGTCAGAACCCTTAACCTGCTCGCTGTTTGCTTTTACTGCATCAACAGTAGCATCAACCGCTGCTTTGATACCGTTTTTAACAGCCATTGGATTTGCACCTGCAGCAACATTCTTCATACCTTCTCTTACAAGAGCCTGAGCAAGAAGTGTGGCTGTAGTTGTACCATCACCGGCATCATCGTTAGTCTTAGATGAAACCTCTTTAACAAGCTGCGCACCCATATTTTCAAACGGGTCGTCAAGCTCAATTTCCTTAGCGATTGTTACACCATCGTTAGTAATAAGCGGTGCGCCATATTTTTTATCAAGAACTACATTGCGTCCTTTCGGACCGAGTGTAATTTTAACTGTGTTTGCAAGCTTATCAATACCTGCCTGAAGAGCTTTTCTTGCATCTTCACCGTAAATTATATCTTTTGCCATAGTAATTACCTCCAATTATTCTACAACTGCGAGAACGTCTTTAACAGATGTAATAGTATATTCAACACCGTCAAGCTTAACCTGCGTACCTGAATATTTGCTGATAATAACCTTATCACCGGCTTTAACGGTCATTGGGTTTTCCTCTGTTCCGGGGCCAACTGCAACAACCTCGCTCATTTCAGGTTTTTCCTGTGCTGATGCGGCAAGAATGATACCGCTCTTTGTTGTTTCCTCTGCTTCGACAGATTTTAAAAGAACTCTGTCAGCAAGTGGTTTGATTGTCATATTTATCACCTCTGAAATTATTTACAAACGCTTTAGCACTCTTAACTATCGAGTGCTAACATATACTATTGTAGCAATTTTTTTCCATTTGTCAATAGCATTAACAAATTTTTAAAATTTTATTTTTAATAAATACTTATATAAACTTTTATGTCAAAAAACATATATTAATTACAAAACAAAATTTATTTAAATTCTGACAATATGCATATTTTGTATAACACTTGCATTATTTTTGAAAGTTATGTATAATATGTTCGGGTTTAATAAAAGGAGTTTATATATGGGTATTTATATTGCTTTGGGGTTTGTTTCCGTTATTGCAATTGCTATAGGCATAGCCTTGGCAAAAGCAAAAGAAACACAGCTTTGGTACATATTGTCAATAATAGGTACAGCTGTTTTAACAGTTATGATTGTATTTATAATAAATTACGCAATATCAGCTAATACGAGTGTTTCGTCGCCTGCTCTTGAAAACACAAATTGGAGAGAGCAGAAATCATATTCAAGAGATTATCAGCTTACGGATGATTTATCAATTTGCGTTTCAATTCTTGATGACTCAAGCGGATATGCAGTATATGATACATACGACGGTCAAAGAATAGGCACTCTATTATTGCCAAACGACCAAATGTCCGTCGATAATTTAGAACTTAAAATAGCCGACGCCAACAGTGACGGAAAAAACGACGTTGGCGTAGTTTCTCATAATAACAATATCATTTGGTTTAATTTTTTCACCTAATAAGCAATATAGCAAAGAAAATCCAAACGGTTGCTTTGAAGTAATAGATTAAAACGAATATTTTATTTAAAGGCATTGATGCAATAAGAGCACCAATGCCTTTATTGTTTTACTTTTCATTCAAAAAAGTAAACTCGTCATTTTCGTAATCAACCTTGCATTTACCTGCAACTTTATCCTCAAGAATAAGTTCTGAAAGCTTATCTTCAATCTTTGTTTGAATTGCACGTCTAAGCGGTCTTGCGCCGTAAACCTTATCAAAGCCTTTGTCAGCAATAGCGTCAACAGCCTTATCGGTTACGTCAAGTTCAATACCGATTTCCTCGCATCTCTTATTAAGAGATTTGAGCATACGGCGGGCAATTTCCTTAATATCGTCCTTTTCAAGTTGCTTAAATACAACAATATCATCAACACGGTTAAGAAATTCCGGTTTAAATGTTGCACGAAGGTCAGCCATTACAAGCTTCTCAATATCGACATTTTCATCAACCTCGCCCTCGCCTTTGTGTTCAAAACCAAGTGCAAGCTTAGGGTCGGTAATTTTGGATGCGCCGACATTAGATGTCATAATAATTACGGCATTTTTAAAGCTTACCTTTCTGCCTTGTGAATCGGTTAATACACCATCCTCAAGAATTTGAAGGAGCATATTAAATACATCTGGATGCGCCTTTTCAATTTCATCAAAAAGAACCACAGAGTACGGTTTTCTCCTGATTTTTTCGGTAAGTTGACCGCCCTCGTCAAAGCCTACATATCCCGGAGGTGAACCGATAAGCTTAGACACGGTATGTTTTTCCATATATTCGCTCATATCAAGCCTGATAATCGCATCCTCATCGCCGAACATAGTTTCGGCAAGTGCCTTACTGAGTTCTGTTTTACCAACGCCTGTAGGACCGAGGAAAATAAACGAACCGATAGGTCGCTTAGGATTTTTAAGTCCTGCTCTGCCACGTCTGATAGCACGTGCAACGGCGGAAACTGCCTTATCTTGACCTACAATTCTCTTATGAAGCTCATCCTCAAGGTGTAAAAGCTTTTCCGATTCTTCTTTTGTAATTTGAGTAGCCGGAATACCGGTCCAAGAAGATACAACTTCCGCTATATCCTCGCTTGATACCTCTTTTACCTGATGAGACGAAAGATTTTTCCATTTCTCGGTTTCCTCATCAAGAAGAGTTTTCAAATTCTTTTCCTTATCACGAAGTTTAGCCGCTTGTTCAAAATCCTGTGAACGAACTGCCGAGGTTTTTTCCTCTTCAAGGGATTTTACCTCTTTTTCCATTGCCTTGATATTATCGGGTGCAGTATAAGCCTTAAGCCTTACCCTTGAAGCTGCTTCATCAATAAGGTCAATCGCCTTATCGGGCAAAAATCTGTCAGCAATATACCTTGACGACATTTTAACTGCATCATTGATAGCGTCATCGCTAATCTTAACCTTATGGTGAGCCTCGTATTTATCACGAAGTCCCTTTAAAATTTCAACCGTTTCTTCTTCTGTCGGTTCGCCTACCGTAACAGGCTGAAAACGTCTTTCAAGAGCAGCATCCTTTTCAATATTTTTACGGTATTCGTCGATAGTCGTAGCGCCGATTACTTGAATTTCACCACGTGCAAGCGACGGCTTCAAAATATTTGCCGCATCTGTTGCACCTTCTGCAGCACCTGCGCCCATAAGAGTATGAACCTCATCGATGAAAAGAATAATATCTTTTGCATTTTTAACCTCGTCCATAGCCTTTTTTATTCTTTCCTCAAAATCACCACGGTACTTTGTACCTGCAACCATTGAGGTCAAATCAAGTGCGACAATTTTCTTTCCGTTTAAAAGCTCAGGAACCTCACCTTTAACGATTTTTAGTGCTAAGCCCTCAGCAATTGCGGTTTTGCCGACACCAGGTTCACCGATTAAGCAAGGGTTATTTTTGGTACGTCTTGAAAGAATTTGAATAACTCTTTCAATTTCCTTTTCCCTGCCGATAACGGGATCGATTTTTCCGTCTTTTGCAAGAGCAGTTAAATCTCTGCCGAATTCATCGAGTGTAGGAGTTTTAGACTTACCGTTTTTGCCCTTTTTTCCCGAATACTTATCGTCGGCATTTCCTCTGCTCGATTCATTAACAAGCTCTTCAAGAAGTTGACGCTCGTCAATACCAAACGAATTAAGGAACTTAACGGCATAAGAATCGCTTTCCTGAAGAACAGCCATAAGCAAATGCTCTGTATCAACAAAGCTTCTTCTCATACTTCTTGCATATTGGAACGCAACGTCAAGAACTCTCTTTGTTCTCGGAGTAAAATCATCGGGAGTAAGTTTGGTTTGCATACCCTCTCCGATATATTCTTTAATTAAGTTTTCAATATCTTCGGCGGTTACGCCCTTTTCCTCAAGCATATTTACTGCAACACCGCCGTCTGTTTTAAGAAGTCCAAGCAAAATATGCTCGCTTCCTATATAGTTATGACCGAAATCCTCTGCCGCTTTAATAGCGTAATTAAGAACCTCGTTAGCTCTTTGAGTAAAATAACTGAACTTATACATAGTAATTCCTCCTTTTTAGGTCAAAGCCTACCAAGAGGTTAAAACCTTAAGATAAGCTTTCCCTTACGTATTGTGCACGAATTTTATCTGTATCATCAACAGTTAAGCCTTCATCACTTGCACTCATAATTGTGGCTGTTCCCACATCGTGAAGAAGTTTTGATACTGTTTCATAGTTTTCATCAAAGCTACCCATTGAAATTCCGAGTCTAACAAGAGATACAAGGCTGTAAAATTCCTTTGAAGTAAGCTTTCTTGCCATTTTCAGTGTACCCATTGCCCTGAAGATTTTATCCTCAAAATCCTCATATTCAATAAGTTCCTGTCTGAATGTTCTTTCCTGTTTAACAATTTGCTCACATATACTGTTCAAATTATCAATAGCATTCTTTTCGGTTATTCCAAGCGTTATTCTGTTTGAAAGCTCATAAAAATCGCTTTCGTCACTATAAACAGGCTTAACATCAAAGCCAAGCTTAGACACCATATTTGTAAGTGATAAAATCATTCCTTTTGCCGATATTGCAGGCAGATGGAGAATAAATGACGCTTTAAGCCCCGTACCTAAATTCATAGGATTTGAGGTTAAAAAGCCAAGTCTTTCGCTGAAAGCAATTTTAAGATTATCAATTAGTATATCATCAAGCTTATCTGCCTTTTGATAAGCTTCTTCAAGATTTTGACCGGCTGCAAAAACAGAAAGCCTTATGTGGTCCTCCTCACAAAGCATTATTGATACATTCTCATTTTTAGACACTAAAACCGTTCCAAAATTATTTTGCTTTGCAAATTCTGGACTTATTACACCCTGCTCTGCCATTGATATTCTTTTCAAGTCGTTTTGGCTTTGAAGTTCAATTAAATCAAATTCTCCTGCAACAGGCGAATTTTTAACTGCGGCAAAAATCTTTTTACAAACCGATTTTCTTATTTCATTGCTCATTCTTGAGGGAAAAGGAGCGTCTGCAAGGTTTCTTGCAAGCCTTATTTTTGATGACATAACAACGTCACTGTTATTTCCCTGTGCGTTATACCACTTACTCATTTTTACCCTCCTGAATTTCCTTGATTTTATCACGGATAACAGCAGCATCCTCAAATCTCTGCTCGTTTATTGCCGCTTTCATTTGCTCTTGCAATGATTCAAGTTCGCTTTTTTCCTGTGACACGCTTTCTTCTTTTGCACTGTCCTTAACTTCATTATCCTCACTGTAAGAAACAAATTTTCCTATATGCTTTGTTTTACCGTGAATTTTCCTGATAGAAGGCTCAAGCTTTTCCTCGAACTTGTCATAACAATCGGCACAACCCATTCTGCCGCTTTGA
>OBJG01002029.1_pt1 | contig 13546 bp, 8 predicted proteins | sample 1517941 | NCBI WGS metagenome assembly OBJG01 (sample SAMN04571712, study PRJEB22368) | human gut metagenome | biome: human gut; material: stool | host: Homo sapiens | place: Luxembourg | collected 2012-09-21
AGCTCGACGAGCCCCTTACGCTCGTACCTGTTGCGCTGCCTCTGGACGAACTGCTGGACGACCCGCGCACGGAGGTGGCGGAGCTGCCGCGCGAGGAGGAGCTCGACGAGCCCCTTACGCTCGTACCTGTTGCGCTGCCTCTGGACGAACTGCTAGACGACCCGCGCACGGAGGTGGCGGAGCTGCCGCGCGAGGAAGAGCTCGACGAGCCCCTTACGGAACCGGAGGAGGCACTGCCCCTCGATGCGGACGAACCGGAACGTACGCTGCTGCTCGATGATGAGCCGCGGGATGCGGATGATGAGTACCGCGATGCGTTCGGGCTGTAACCGTACCGGCTGCCGGGATTCGAATTGGGTCTGTAAGAGTAGTTGGGATTCCCGTGATGCCAATGGTCATGCCATCCCGGATGCCACCAACCCGGATACCATCCCCAGTTCGGGCCCCATCCCCAACTCCATCCCCAGTTGAAGCCCCAGCTCCATCCCCAATAGGGCGAGTAGTAACTTCCGAAATAGAAACCGGGATTCCAATAGTAGGGGCTGCTCCAGTAACTCCACGGCGTGAGATAGACGGGATTGACGATGACATTCCCTCCCACGATGGAGATGTCGTAGAACCCCGGGCCGTAGACGCCGTCCACGAAGAAAGCCGTGTCGTAGTAATAGTCGTAATAACTGGACGGACGGACATAGTACGGGTCTTCGAACATGCTCAGCCGCCGCAAGTAGGCACTTTCGTATCCGTCGCGGTAACCGTCTATGTAGCTGTCCGAATAACCGTCGTCTATTCCCTCCAATATGATGCCGTCCTCGGCGTCGGCCTGTGCCAGCATGGCTTCGATGCCCGCACGGCGGGCTTCCGCTTCGGCCCGTTCTATTTCCGCCTGCCTGCGTTCGGCCTGCGCTATGGCCTGCCTGTCATGCGTCCCGTACATGTTGTCGTAATACGGGGAGGCGGATGCGGCATAGCGGGAAGCGGTACATCCGGCGGTCAGCACGGCGGCGAGTCCGGCCAGCGCCGCTCCCAAATATTTAATCATCTTTCTCATAGCTGTAAGCGTTATGTTATGGTTCCCTCTTTCGTTATGATAACGCAGGAATCCGTTTTCTGTTTTGTAACCCGCACCGCGGAATGTATATATATAAGACGCTGCGGTTCCCTTTTTTGTTGCATCATAATTTGTGCCACCTCCGCCGGTGTCGCTTATCCAAAGCTACGAAAAATATTCCGCCGGGCGGAGCTCCGGCGGACGAGCCGGAAAAAATGGGGGGTGAAGTGCGGCCCGGACCGGTTTTTGTCCCGTACGGGCTAAAATTTATGTTGTTTAAACGGATTTAAACGGATTCTGAGTACCTTTGTCACTTGCAAAGATAAATATTTCTTACAACATACGATTATGGCAAAAGAGTTAAAGGAGTTGACCAGCCGTGCCGAGAATTATTCGCAATGGTACAACGACCTCGTGGTGAAGGCGGGTCTTGCCGAAAGTTCGGCTGTTCGCGGATGCATGGTGATAAAGCCATACGGATATGCCATCTGGGAGAAGATGCACAGGGCTTTGGACGACATGTTCAAGGAGACGGGCCATGTCAATGCCTATTTCCCGCTTTTCATACCCAAGTCGTTTTTCAGCCGTGAGGCCGACCATGTGGAGGGTTTCGCCAAGGAGTGCGCCGTGGTGACGCACTACCGCCTGATGAACAATCCCGACGGGGAGGGTGTCGTCGTGGACCCGGATGCGAAACTCGAAGAGGAGCTTATCGTGCGTCCGACCTCCGAAACCATCATCTGGAATACGTACAAGAACTGGATACAGTCTTACCGTGACCTGCCTATCCTTATCAACCAGTGGGCCAATGTAGTGCGTTGGGAGATGCGTACCCGGCTCTTTCTCCGTACAGCCGAATTCCTCTGGCAGGAGGGGCATACGGCGCATGAAACCAAGGAACAGGCGCTGGAAGAGGCAGACAAAATGATAAACGTCTATGCCCGTTTCGCGCAGAACTGGATGGCGCTGCCGGTTATCATGGGGCGCAAGACGGCCAACGAACGTTTTGCCGGTGCGGAGGAGACTTTCACCATCGAGGCGCTCATGCAGGACGGTAAGGCGCTTCAGAGCGGTACGTCGCACTTCCTGGGACAGAACTTCGCCAAGGCGTTCGACGTGCAGTTCGCCGGTCGGGACGGCAAGCTCGATTACGTATGGGCGACCTCGTGGGGAGTTTCGACGAGGCTGATGGGGGCGCTCATCATGGCGCATTCGGACGACAACGGGTTGGTGCTGCCGCCCCGGCTCGCACCCACGCAGGTGGTGATGATACCTATTTATAAAGGCGAGGAGGAGCTTCGCCGCATGGTGGGCGAGATGGAGACCGTCGCCGCGAAGCTGAAGGCCAAAGGCATTACCGTCAAGATAGACGACCGCGACAACGTCCGTTCCGGATTCAAGTTCGCCGAGTACGAACTGAAGGGATTCCCGGTGCGCATCGTGATAGGGCCGCGCGACCTGGCCGCCGGAACGGCGGAGGTGATGCGCCGCGATACGCTCGAAAAGGAGACGGTACCGATAGCGGGTATCGAGGATTACGTGAACAGGCTGTTGGCCGAGATACAGGACAATATCTACCAGAAGGCGCTTAAATTCCGCGATTCCATGATTACCAAGGTGGATACCTTCGAGGAGTTTACCCGCGTGCTGGACGAGAAGGGCGGATTTGTGCTCGCGCCGTGGGACGGTACGACCGAAACGGAAATCCGCATCAAGGAGCTTACGAAAGCGACGATACGCTGCATCCCGTTCGATTCGATGGAAGAGGGAGGCGTGGATATGCTGACGGGCAAACCTTCGCAGCGGAGGGTGCTTTTCGCAAGGAGCTATTGATATCGCCTCGGCTCGCTTTGTCGAGGCGCAAGAGCGGTTTTCGGAGGGGTCGGCTTTGCAAAGCCGACCCCTCCGCTGTCTGATGCTTCGGGGGGAGAGGCTGCCGCCGGGTACCGGTTCCGTTCGCGGCGCAAAAAAAGCCCCGGCCCGTCCTGTGGGCGGACGGTATCGGGGCAAGGAACCCGGTTGCACGGAAACGTTTCAGAGCTTCGTGCGTTTGAGGGTATAGTTGAGTTTGGAATCGGCTCGTTTGAGGTCTTTGCCGACCATCCGTCTTTCTCCTTCAGGAAATAGTGGACGGTACTGTCGTCGGAGGGGGTGAGCTCCAGGTATTCCGTCCCTTTATTCGGACCCTCGCCCTGGAGAGTGACGAAACGCCCCGTTTCGGTAAATATCGCATCCCGGCCGTTTTCTCCTTCGATATAGGTCGTTACGAGCGCATAGACACCCCGCGTGACACCCTCCTGCCGGACGATGGTAAGGTCGTAGTCGATGCCGGGACCGTCGGCGGCCGGCAACATGCCCGTGTAGCGTTCATTGATGACCGCACCGGCTTTCGGGTCTTTTACCAGCGAATCCGCAATTTTTATCCGCGTGGCTTCGAGGTTGTGGTCGCCCTCGACGGTGGTGAGCTCTATCGTCTCCTTATAGACGCTCTCCTTCTGCGCCTTTTTGTTCCTGTTTCCGCAGGAGCACAGCAGCGCGCCGCACAGGGCGGCGATGACAATGAGTCTGGTTTTCATAATCATGTATTTTTGGTTTGTATTAATCGGCGGACGCACCGCACGTTTCGGGTACACCCGTTTCCTGTTTCGTGTCAAATTCCGTGCCTTTCCGCCGCCGCGCCAGTTCGTTGATGAAGTCGCTCAGGACGTTCATGTAGTTGATGAATGCCTCGTAGCTCGACGGATAAGGGTTTTCGCCGGTCTGCTGGCCGTCGTCCGTGAACCATTTGGTGGCCATCCAATAAAAGTTGTCGGCCGTCTGCAAGAAATTCCAGACGTGGTTGAAATCGGGGTCGCCGAGCTGCCGGACGTTTCCGGCCTGGGCATAGAGTTTGCCGAAGGCTTCCTGCTGGAGTTCGTTGCCAAGCCAGGCAGATAGGTCGCGTTCTTCGTCGGCCCACGTCACTTCGTGGTTCGCGTAGAGTACCCCGACGGGCTGGTGACGTGCGGCGCTCTCCGATACGGTAGCGAATTCGAAACGGTCCGAGGCGGCTGCCCCTTCGGCGAAGGCGCGGAGGAAATCGAATATTCCCGTGTCGGCCCGCTGCCACGAGCCGAATGCTTCGTAATCCGTACAGAGATTGACCACCTCGCCCCGGTCGCCCGCTATCCATTCGAGGAACTTGTCGGCCGTCAGCGGCCATTCCGACCACCTGCGGTCGGAGAAGCGGAACGCCAAATCGTCGCTCAGGCGGTAGTTGCGCAGCAACAGACGCAGTTTCTGGTTCGTGGCACCCGCATAGACGTAGTTGGGACTTTTCCAGCCGAGCAGGTGCTTGGCGCCTTCGGCCAGCATGGTCTTGTAGCCGAGCGAAGCGACCGTCTCGCCTATCGAATCGGAGTAGAGCATCGCGGTGTTGAAGAAGGCGTCCGGCGTCTGGCCGAACTCCTCCCGTATTATCTCCGCATGGCGCTGCACTTCGGCGGTGAACTCCTCCCGGCCCGCCAGAGCGGCGAGCGAATAGGAGTAGGTGCCGCCGACGAACTCTGCGCACCCGGTGGCGGCCAGTTTTCTGAAGCCGCGCAGTACGTCGGGAGCGTAGGAGCGCATCTGCTCCAGGGCTGTCCCCGAGATGTAGAAACTGACACGGAGTCTTCCTCCGGTGGATTTTATCAGCTCCAGCAGCAGGTCGTTCATGGGCAGGTAACACTCCGCCGCCGCGCGCTGCATGAGGGTGCGGTTGCGGGCGTCGTCGAGGTAGTTGTGGTCGATGCCCATGTTGAAGAACCGATAGGTCTTCAGCCGCATGGGTTGATGCACCTGGAAAAATAATGAGATGGTTTTCATATATGGCAACTTTTATCGTTTCGGTTCGTATCCTTTCCGCCGGTTGCGGCGGGTCAGGCAGGCGGTACCGTCGGGTGCCGGTCCGCTCTATCGGGTGCCGGTTCCGGCGAGCTGTTCATAGACCGCCTTTACCTTTGCCGCAGCGTTGCTCCACTTGATGCCCGTGACCTCCTCGTGTCCCTTGCGGGAGAACATGCGCGCCAGGGCGGGGTAGGTGACAAGGGCGTAGATGGCGTCGGCCATGGCATCCACGTCCCAATAATCCACCTTCAGCGCGTAGTCGAGCACTTCCGCGACGCCCGACTGTTTGGAGATGATGACCGGTACGTTGGATTTCATCGCCTCCAGCGGGGATATGCCGAAAGGTTCCGAGACCGACGGCATGACATAGACGTCGCTCATGGCGAACATGCGGTTCACCTCGGCACCCTTCAGGAATCCGGTGAAGTGGAAACGGTCGGAGATACCGAGCGTCGCCACACGCCTGACTACGTGGTGCATCAGGTCGCCGCTTCCGGCCATGACGAAACGGACGTTCGGGACCCGTCGGAGCACCTTCGCCGCCGCTTCGACGAAGTAATCCGGCCCCTTCTGGTAGGTGATGCGTCCCAGAAAGGTCACGATTTTGTCGTCCAGGCCGCGTACCGCCTCGCCCTCGTCGTTCTCCGAAAAACGGACGGCATTGTGGACGGTAACCACCTTTTCGGGCGGAATGCCGTACTTCGTTATGACGATGTTGCGTGTCAGGTTGCTTACGGCTATCACCCGGTCGGCAGCCTCCATGCCCGCCCGTTCGATGTCGTAGACGGCGCGGTTGATGTGTTCGCCGCTGCGGTCGAACTCCGTGGCGTGCATGTGTACCACGAGCGGTTTGCCCGACACGGCTTTGGCCGCCATGCCGGCGTAGTAGGTGAGCCAGTCGTGGGCGTGGATGACATCGAATTTGCCCGCCAGGTCGCGGGCTACCTGCGCGGCCACCGTGGCGTAGCGGGCCACCTCTTCCATCAGGTTGGCGCCGTACCGCCCTGAAAAGTTGTAGCGTTCGCGCCAGACCTCTCCCGGGAAGGTACGCTTTTCGCCTGCCTTCCTGTAGGCCTCACCCAGCGAGGCGAACTCCTCCGGCGAAGAGTAGGGGACGAGGTTGGAGTCTATCTGGATGAACGAAACCCGTTTCCATAACTCTCCGGCGTATTCGCCGCTTTCGTAGAGCGCCTCCACGTCGCTGGCATTCACGATGCGGACGAACCGCTGGTCTTCGTCGCCGTAGGCTTTCGGAACGACGAAGATGACCTCCACGCCGTTCCGGGCGAGCCCGCGCGTCAGTCCGTAGCTCGCCGTACCCAGTCCGCCCGCGATGTGGGGCGGAAACTCCCATCCGAACATCAGTACCCTCATGTTTCCCTCCTCTTTTTGTCTCTTTGCTGCCGTATGTGTTTCTGCATGGTGTATCCTTTGCGTTTTCGGAACGTGCCCCGCACTTTCCGAAGCCTTCTATTCCCTCTCTTTCCAGTAGTCAATCATGTCGCGGATGCGGAGCAGCGCCCCTACGCTCCAAGCCTGAGAGATGGCACCGCGCTGCGCATGGGGCGGGTCGCCGTCGTATATCTCCGGTACCGAGCCTATGCCGTAGCTGCTGATATCCTCCTCGAAGGCGGCGAGCAGCTCTTCTGCTTCCCGTACGAAAGCTGCTCCGCGCAGGTCGAATCTCGCCTTGACATAGTGTTCGAGCGGCCATACCCATACCGTTCCCTGATGGTAGGCCGCGTCGCGCGTGGGCTGGTCGCCTTCGTAGCGCCCCTTGTAGAGCGGATTCCGGGGTGAGAGCGTGCGCAGACCCCGCGAAGTCAGCAGATGCTGCCGGACGGTGTCCAGAACGGAGAGCTGCATCGCTTCGTCGGGCATCTTGTAGGCGAGCGAACAGGCGAGTACCTGGTTGGGGCGTATGAAGGTGTTCTGCGTACCGTCGGCAGCGACGTAATCGGCCAGGTATCCGCCGTCGTCGTACCAGAACATCGTGAGAAACGAGTCGCGTACGAGGGCGGGTATATCGTGCCACGCTTCGACGAATTGCCTGTCGCCGAACTGTTCGGCCAGCTCCAGCGTATAGCATACGGCATTGTACCAAAGTGCATTGATTTCCACCTGGTAGCCGTCGCGGCCCGTGACCGGACGGCCGTCCACTACCGCGTCCATCCACGTCATCGCCAACGACGGGTGCGAAGCCCGTACGAGTCCGTTGCGGTCGGTACGGACGACTTCGCCGATGCCTTTGCGGTAGGCGGCGAGTATCTCTTTCATGTAGTGGCCGTAACGCTCCCAGACCTCCCGGGCGGAGGTTCGGGCGGCGAGCTGCTGGAGTACCCAGAAGAACCACAGCGGAGCGTCCGCCGAATTGTAGGCGGTGCCCATGTTCGGGAAAAGCCCCTCCTGCAACTGTCCGGTGAGTGTGTCGAGCACCTCCGTGCAGCTTCGAATGTCTCCCTGCGAAAGCGTGACGCCCGGCAGGGCGATGAAGGTGTCGCGGCCCCAGCGTCCGAACCACGGATAGCCTGCGACGATGTCGGTACCGCCGGCATTGCGGACGATGAATTGCCGGGCCGAGTGACGGAGGCAGGAGAGGAAATCGTCCTTGCGCGACCGCCGTGCCGCTTCGGCTTCGAACATCTCGTCGAGCATCGCCGGAGAGGAGACCTCTTCGAGCGAGCAGGAGAATACGACGGGCTTTCCCTTCGTGATTTCCGTCTCGAAATAGCCCGTGGTGAGCAGGTCCTCGAGGTAGTCGTAGCCGCGCTCGCGCTCTTCGGTGTATTCGAAATTGTAGTACCAGTCGGGCGCCGGGATGAACTCCGCCCCGGCGTCGGTTTGCAGGTAGAGCCACGGAAAGCCTTCGTAGAGCCGGTTGCGGACGCCTCCGGTGACGGGGAAGGAGCGGCCGTCGGCATAAAAGTTGGCCTTGCTCAGGGTGTGTTTGTCGCGGAAGGCGAGGAACGGCCTCAGGCGCAGTATGGTCTGCGAGCGGGCTTCGAGCAGCGTGTAGCGGATGAGCAACTGTGCGTGGGCATGTATCCAGAGAATCTCCTTACGCAGCAAAACGCCCCCTACACGGTAGGTCAGCGCCGGCAGCGGCGTATAGGTGAAATCGACGAGATATTTGTGCCCTTTCGGCTCGTAGGTCTCCGGAAAACGGTGCAGGGCGAGGTTGAAGGAGTGGTCGTGCTGTACGACGGTTTCGTCCAGCGACGAGAGCATCACGTAGTCGTGCTCGTCGCCCTCCCTCACCGGGCCTACGAAGAGGCCGTGGTATTTCCTCGTGTTGCAGCACACGATGGTGGTGCTCATATAGCCGCCGGCACGGTTGGTCGAGAGCATCTCGCGGCGCAGGGCGTATTCGAGGTTTCCCAGTTGATTCTTGTCGAATTCGAGGACTGACATAAGGCTTTGTATTTTACTGTTCTGTTCTTTGTCCGTTCGCGGCGGGTCGGCCTGCTGCAGGGAATGTTTCCCCCTGAACGTTTCGGAAAGGACGGTTCCGTATCGTATCGACGGACCTGTGCCGTTTCCCTCTCTCCCGGCCGTGTTACGCCCATTTCACCAGCGCGAAATCCATGCGGTGGGGCAGCAGGTCGTTTTTCGGATAGACCCGGATGGCGACGTCGAACGAGCCGGGGAAGGTCGGTATGGAATTGACCGCATACCGGACAAGGCTTCCATCCGTTTCGGTGACGTTGAGGTCCATCCGGTCCAGTATTCGCACCTGTGAATCCGGTTCTATCTGGTCGGCGATGATGAGCTCCACGCCGATGTCCTGTGCATCGAGACCGTCTACGTCCACGACGGCTTCGATACGGTAGGGCGTGTTGACCATGATGGCCTCGCGGCCCACGTCGAACTGTTGTACGCTGACTATCCGGACTTTGTCCCACGCCGCGCTGACGCGTCGTTTCCAGGCGGCTATCCGGCGGGCCATGTCGTAGTCGTCCTTGCGCATCTCCAGGGTACGTGCCCACAGTTTACTGTAGTAGCGTTCCTGGTAATCGGTGAGCATCCGGTTGGTGGTGAAGTTGGCTGCGATGTCGGCCACGCAGCTCTTCATGGCGGCTACCCAGCCGTGGGGAATGCCGTCTTCCCCCCTGTCGTAATAGAGCGGAACGATTTCCTCCTCGATGGTCCGGTAGAGAAGCGCCGCATCGAGTTCGTTTTGGTAGCGCGGGTCTTCGTAGGTCCGTTTCATCGGAAGTGCCCAGCCGGCCCCCTTGCGGTAGCCCTCGACCCACCAGCCGTCCAGCACGCTGAACTGCATCACTCCGTTCATGGCGGCCTTCATGCCGCTCGTACCGGAAGCCTCCTGCGGCCGGGTGGGAGTGTTGAGCCATACGTCCACCCCCTGCACCATGCGCCGGGCGATGTCCATGTCGTAATTGGCGAGGAACATGATTTTTCCCGTGAACTCCGGCATGGCCGATACCTCGACGATGCGTTTGATGAGCTCCTGTCCCGGAATGTCGTTGGGGTGTGCCTTGCCGGCGAAGACGAACCGTACCGGGCGTTCCGGGTTATTTACGATGGCGGAGAGCCGCGCAAGGTCGGTGAAGAGCAGATTGGCCCGCTTGTAGGTGGCGAAACGGCGGGCGAACCCTATCGTCAGGGCATCCCGGTCGAACGATTCGATAATTTTCACCATCCCCTGTGGAGAGGTCATGTTGCTCTGTTCCGGTGCGAGGTAATAGTGGCGGATATTCTTTATCAGTTTGGCTTTCTGTTCCATGCGCGTTTGCCAGAACCGTTCGTCCGGAATCTCCCTGGCTTTCTGCCAGGCCTCGATGTCGTATTGTTCGCCGGAGAAGCCCTCCGGGAAATATTCCGCGTACATCCTGCGCATGCTGGAGGCCGTCCAGGTCGGAAAATGAACGCCGTTGGTAACGTAGCCTATGTGGAGTTCGTCGTGGAAATAGCCAGGCCATATACCGCCCAGAATCTCCTTGCTTACCTGACCGTGCAGCCAGCTCACTCCGTTGATTTCCTGCGACATGTTGCTTGCCAGAACGCTCATCGAGAACTTCTCCGACGCATCGTTCGGCTTCGTTTTGCCCAGGTTGATGAACTGTTCCCAGGTGATGCCCAGCCGGTCGGGGTAGTGTGACATGTACTGCCGCAGCATGGATTCCGGAAAGGCGTCGTGTCCGGCCGGTACGGGAGTGTGGGTAGTGAAGAGCGACGAGGAGCGCACGACCTCCAGCGCTTCGCTGAACGACAGTTTGTGGCGCTCTATTAGCCTGTTGATGCGTTCGATGCCGATAAAGGCCGCATGTCCTTCGTTGCAGTGGAAGATGTCGGACTGTATGCCAAGCTTGTCCAGTGCGCGGATGCCGCCTACGCCGAGCAGGATTTCCTGCCGGAAGCGGTTCTCGAGGTCGCCGCCGTAGAGGTAGTGGGTGATGGAGCGGTCTTCGACGAGGTTCAGGTCGTGGTCGGTATCGAGCAGGTAGAGTTCCGTGCGGCCTACGTCGCATTTCCAGATGCGGGCCGTGACGTAGCGGCCGGGAAACGAGATGCGGACAGAGCACCAGTTGCCCATGTCGTCGCGCACGGGTGTGATGGGGAGCTTGTTGAAATCCTGCGCTTCATAACCCGCCTCCTGGGCTCCGTTGGCCGAGAGCCGTTGGGTGAAGTAACCGTAACGGTAGAGCAGACCGACACCTACCATGGGGACGTTTTTGTCGCTCGCCTCCTTCAGGTAGTCGCCCGCCAGGATGCCGAGGCCTCCCGAATAGATTTTCAGGGAGCTGTGCAGACCGTATTCCATGCTGAAGTAGGCGATGCGCGGCGACTGACGCCGCTCTTTTCCGGACATGTAGCGCTGGAAGTCGGCATAGACTGCATCCATTCTGGCGAGAAAAGCGTCGTCCCGTTCGAGTTCCTGCAGTCTCCGGACGTTGAGCTGGTCGAGAAAGGCAATCGGATTGCGGTTACACTTCTCCCATAGCGGCGCGTCGATATATTCGAACATCTCCCGTGCGCCGGAGGCCCACGACCACCACAGGTTTTTGGAGAGTATCTCAAGCGGACGGAGCCTTTCGGGCAGGGAGACCTCCACGATGAGCCGCGTCCAGGTCGGGCGGCTGCTTACGAGCTGCTGCTTGACGAAATTGACCTGTTCGGTGTGGGCGCCGCTGTCGTAAACGGTACGCTTGCTGCGCCCTCCGGCCGCACGGAGGGCTTTGTCGTATGCCTGCCAGTAGTAGACTACGAGATTTTGCCACAGGGCCGTCTGTGCCGTTTCGCAGGCCGAGTGCCTCGCGGCCTCGTATCGCTCCGCATCCATGGCGGCGTATCCCTCGATGGCGCGGGCGATTTCGTCGATGACTTCGGCATCGTTGTCGTCGGTGCGTCGGATGACCGTTACCCCCTGCGTCTGCGGCAGGTGGTCGGCCACCCAGAGTCCGAAACCCGCCAGCGAAGTCGTGATGGTGGGTACCGAGAAGGCGACGCTCTCCAGCGGCGTGTAACCCCACGGTTCGTAGTAGGATGCGAAAACCGTTGCGTCCATCCCCACCAGCAGTTCGTAGTAATCCACATTGAAGATACCGTCCTGTCCGTCGAGATACGACGGTACGAAGATGAGTTTTACGCGACTCTCTGCCTCCGTGAGGCTGCTGCCTTCGACGGAGCGTACGATGGGGTCCCATTCGGGGGATGTCAGATGATGCGTCACATAGGGCAGGGAAGCCGTTCCGACCGGTACCGACGGGTCGGCAAGATGGGCGGCGAGCTCCTTGCGCGGGCCGTTGTTGCCGGCCGGAACCATGATGTAGGCGAGTATTTCCCGCTCCTGCCGTTCGGACGCAAGCCGTTTCAGCGATTCCAGAAATACGTCTATGCCTTTGTTGTGGAATTCGTAACGACCGCTCGTTCCCACAATCAGCGGTTCGCGGTCGAATGTATGACCGAGGCAGGCTTCGGCTACCGAAATCAAGAGCCTGCGCGCTTCGGCCCGCTTGCGGTCGAACATGGCGCCCTGCCAGACGAAATCGTCTTCGAAACCGTTGGGAGTGACCTCGTCCGGTTCCCTGCCGAGCAGGTACCGGCATTCGCGGGCCGTGATGTCGCTGACCGTACAGAAGCAGTCGTGGTTGGCAGCGGCAATTTTCTCGAGCGAGTGTTTGGCAACTATGTTGAACTGACGGGCGAGGTCGTCCGCATTCAGGTCGGGCAGTTGTCTGTACAGTGGGATGCCGTTGCCGGCAATGCTTCTCCCTACGACCGTGGCGTGCGTCGAGAAGACCGTGGCGGTGTAAGGAGCGTGCTGCCGCAGGTAGAGACCGCCGCTGGAGGTCATCCATTCATGGAAATGCGCTACCGGCATTTCGTTGGGGGTACAGAACATGTTGCAGTAACTCTCGATGACCTTGCCTGCGGCATAGCCGAACAGCACGGGTTCGATATAATCCCACTGGCCGCTTATCGAATCGACCTTGTAACTCTCCCAGAGAGCTTTCAGAATGTCGTCCTTTTTGTTGAAGAACGAGCTGAAATCCACCAATATGGTGATGGGGCGCCCATTGACGTTCCATCGTCCTATCCTGATACGTATGCCTTCGCTGTAAACCATCTGCTTCCATTCGGCAAGCAGGCCGGTATCCTCTTCGAATTCCGTATTGTCGTTCTCGCGGTGGATATCCGGACCAATGGTTATGTAGCGGTTCCCGAGTGCTTCTACCATCGTCTGTGCCTTGGTGGCCACTACCGTATGTATCCCGCCCACCTTGTTGCATACCTCCCAGCTCACCTCGAAAAGGCGGTCGGGCCGTATCAGGGTTTCGTTGTTCTGATTTTCCATAGTTATTTTTTTGCTTCCGGGGATGTGGTGTCGCTCCCGGAATTCTCTCCGATAACGGTTAAAGGTAGGGAATATTTTGAGATTCTTCCCTCTCTTTTGGCCGATTTAATGACATTGTTTCCGCTTTTTAATGGAAATTTTCTATCTCCAAAAATGGCGCCAAGCCGGTTGTCCGGATTATAAAATGGCATATATATTAAAGGTATGATTTGGAAAGCGGAAGAGGTGGGAGAACGGTTGGAGAACGAGCCGCGTAGAGGATGGCGTGGAAGCGTCTTTTTTAGTGTTAATAGTGGTTTGATAATCAATTATATATGAAAATGAAGAAAAAAAAGCTAAAAAAAAGTTTCGGATTGATTTGGAAGTTTGAAACGTTTGCGCTTATCTTTGCACCCGCTTCCGGAAATCAAACGGAAGACAACAACGAGGTTCTTTACAAAAACAGGATATGTTAGACGTGACAAAATGACGGAATGTCAGTGCGTTATGGCGACAAAAAGAATGATGTGCGTTTAGTACGCAATAATCCGGCTTCGGCAGACGTTCTTTAAAGCATATTCGAAAAAAAAGTGGTTCGCCGCTTTGGAAATTTGAAAAAAGCCTTTACCTTTGCAACCCGTTTCGATAAGAAACGCAAATTGCGGAGAAAGCAATAAAGAAACAAGTTCTTTGAAGATATTTGAGCAGCTAAAGTTTATCCAGGTCAGCAATGACCGGATATCAAAAATACCTTTGAGATATAGCCAAGATTTATAACAATTCATTACAATGGAGAGTTTGATCCTGGCTCAGGATGAACGCTAGCGGCAGGC
>OBJG01002036.1_pt1 | contig 13520 bp, 10 predicted proteins | sample 1517941 | NCBI WGS metagenome assembly OBJG01 (sample SAMN04571712, study PRJEB22368) | human gut metagenome | biome: human gut; material: stool | host: Homo sapiens | place: Luxembourg | collected 2012-09-21
ACCCACCATATTCGTGATCCTGGGAATGTTCTAACCAGAAAGGAAGAACATTATCCAACAGTTCATCCTTGTACTGATCCGTTAATTTCTTCAAATCCATAATTCTATTATTTTTTTAAGATGAGAGACTGGAAACGTTTTTTATCCGGCATGCATATAAACCGGTCTCTCAATATATTTATACCTATTTATCTGTTGTATAAGTAATGACGTCTCTTACCCAAATATCTGCTCCTTTCACTGGATTAGTCCATTTACAAGTCACTTTATATTTTCCGTAAGGCTGCTCATAATTAAAAAAGAGCTCATGTTTGCGATGGTTATACTTCAACGGTAACTTGCATATTTCCACCAGTTTATCATTAAAATAAACCTCTAATTCTGCAACATAATCTTCAGAAACATTATCACCCTTAAGTTCCCCCTTAATAACAGCCCCTATACCGTCGAACTCCACAGTCGAAAAGTTAGCAATCCAATTATCCACAGTCACCTTCTTATCGAGTTTTAAACCTTCAAAACTAATTTCCAATTTTGCAGGAACTGGCTTCTGAAAGTTGATCTTAACTTCATTCTCACCAACTTTTCCACCTTCTCTTTCTATCATCTGTAAAGCCTGCCCGTAACTCAACTCAGAACCTTTATTAAAACTCACAGTATTATTGAAAGGCATATCTTCAACAATTACTATTTCGGCCTTATATTTCTCCGGAAGGCGATTATAACCAAGCATGGTCCCCAAAATACCTCCAGAAGAAGCCGGATTACAGTCGGAATCTTGTCCTGCACGTGTAGAAATATCAATTGTTTTTTCAAAATCGCCCTGACCGTAGAGCAGTCCCAAAATAATATAGGCTCCGTTTACATAGGTTTCAATATTAAAAGGTACTTCAATACCATCTGGACAGGCAATATCATTAGTCCCCCATTTTTTTTCAATCTCTTCCCAGCACTTTTTCCAATCATCCGGATATTGTTTGTGCCAGTTTATAACATCAGTCATGCATGCATAGAAGCGACTTTGCTGAGGGATTGCTTTCAAACCTTCCGTAACGATGTATTCAATATCATCGCTTACATAAGCCAAAGAATACATGGCAGCCACGTATACTCCACCATACCATCCATCACCGTAAGCCATGATATGTCCGATACGGTCACAAAAATCCACTGCACTATTCACCATACCCGGCGACATAATACCTGCAAAGTCAGCTTCAATCTGAAAATCCAAGCAATTGGCATGAGGGTTATTTTTCCAATATCCACTGGCGTGAGGGGACAAACCTTGCAACAGGTTATAGCGAGCCTGTTGGTTTGCATGACATAACGGATATTCTTTAGCCAAGAATGCTGCCGCAAAAGAATCGACAGGAGCATCCAATCCACATCTTTCAAAGGTCTCTACAAATGTCAGATCTACGTAAACATCATCATAAAGACCACCTCCACCATCAAACCATTTCTTAATTTCCCCATTTCCCCATGGCATAACCACAGAATCAGGAATTATGGTTGACAAATACTGAAACTCTGTTGGACCACCATAGGTACATCCTAAGATTTGTCCGGCCCAAGCTCCCTTTACCTTATCGAATAGCGTGTCTTTCGATAGGGTGAGGTTCAGGTTCTCCTTTTGAGAAGTACCGCACGAACACAATGCTGCTATAAGACAGCTACTCAATAAATAATTTCTAATCTTCATTATATATAATATTAAGGTCAATTTTTATTTTTTCATCCAATGGCGTTCAATCTCTTCCAAAGACTTTCCTGTGGTCTCGGGAACAAGTTTCCAAACAATCAGCATATAGGGTACACACATGATTGCAAACAGAATGAATGTTCCGGCGGGGGTAAGGTTCTGGAGCATCCAGGGGGTTAACTGCCCAATCAAGTATGTACCTATCCATAACGCAAAGCCGGCAATGGACATGGCAAATCCACGCACCCGAGTCGGGTACATTTCAGAAAGAAGCACAAATACCACAGCACATATAGACACGGCACAACAAAATACATAGAAAAGGAAAAATACTAAAAGGAAAATGCTGGAGATACCCCAGGACTCACCATAAATAAAGTAAGTTGCAATCAGTATTAAAGAAATTACCATACCTGATACGCCATAATAAACCAACTTTTTACGTCCTATTTTATCAATAATAACAAGAGCCAATACAGTAGTCAATGTATTCACCAATCCCACTAAAACCTGATAGAATAAAGAATCACCTCCGGATAAACCTGCATTTTCAAAAATAGAAGGTCCATAATATAAAACGGCATTCACACCCATAAACTGTCCCAACATAGCAATACATACACCGATAATAACAGCTTTCCTTATACCAGGTTGCAACAAGAGCTTCCATTCAGATTTAGACTCGGATGATAGTACAGATTTAGTCTCTGCCAATTGAAATAAAGCATCCTTAGAAGAGGTATAAATTCTCTCAAGAATATTAGTAGCCTTTTCTTCTCTCCCTTTCAATATCAACCAGCGCGGACTTTCGGGTATGAAGAATATGATGATAAAGAACAATAAAGCGGGCAATATCTCCATACCTAACATTCCTCTCCAGACTTCTGTTACAAATATCAGGCTCCACCACCCTGTAACAATATCAGGATTGCTCGTGGAATATCCCAAAAGCTGATAATTCACAAGATAAGCACCTAAAAATCCAATCGTAACCGCTAACTGGTACAAGGAAACCAAGCGTCCACGATACACAGCAAGCTCCGAAATATAGAGCGGAGAGATGATAGAAACAACACCTATCCCGACACCACCTATAATCCGATAGACAACCAATTGATTAAAATCCACAGATACAGCACAGCCAATGGCGGATGTGGAAAACAAAATAGCTGAAAGGATCATAGTAAATTTTCGTCCGAACTTATCGCTCAAAATGCCTGCAAAAAGTACTCCGATAATAGAACCAACCAGTGCACAGCCTACATACCATCCTTGTTGTAAGGCATCCAGTCGAAACTGTTCTGTTACTTGAGCAATAGTACCGGAGATAACAGCAGTGTCATATCCAAATAAGAAACCGCCCAAGGCCGCTACTACTGAAAGAAAAACTAAATAGCCTAAATTAATTGTCGACTTCATTTCTATTTTATATTAAAGTATTCTTTATATCTATTGTACAGATGTCCCGCCTGCAAATAAGCAGATTGCGGACTCATAAAGTGAGAAAATTCAAACGTAATGGCTTTATCATAGCCAGCTCTCTTTGCAGCTTCCAATTTCATCCTAAGCTTATCAAACTTGATCGGCAAGAAATTTATAGGCATATCACGATCGAATGTCTCCGCATTCGTCCAGCATTTCATTCCATATTTATCTGCCAGCTTTTTATTTACTGTAAAGAAGGCATCTAATTCATCATAATCAATGTGCCCATCTTGAAAAGCACATGCATCAACCACTTCATGGATTCCATCAAATATTTCATTCCATTCTCTTTCGTGTTCCTGAACTGAAACAGCATCTTCCTTAGTTAACTTATCAGTCCCCATCACAGCCTTCTTTCCATCAATCCAAGGAGAAATAAAAGTAGGTAAACCACCAGACACATCCTTACATTGTTTTCCCATTGCACGAAAAGCATCAATAGCCCCCTTGGTTTTACGACTGATCTCACCACTTATATACCAGCCACCAAAACTCTTATATTTTTCACCATATTGATTCCAGACTTCATCGATCACATACTTGTTATCTTCAATCTCCCATGACAAATCACCCGTATCCCAATATTTTCCGGAATCATACAGACCAAAATAAAACTTCATCTGATATTTTTCCGCTAAGCGAAGGTACATGTCTACTAAATCAACAGAGGGCATATAACATCCTCTACCCAATAAATATTTAGAAGGATAGGTGACAAACTTACGATAGCCGGAACGGATCATGATAACAGTATCAATTCCTATATTTTTCATGTGCCGGAAATCTTGATCCCATTCTTTTTCGCCCCAATTTTGATGAGGAATATCATGTGATATTTCATCTAAAAAAGTCCCGGTAATCTTTAACCCATTCTCTTTAGGAATAATAAGCCGACCAGCATCGCTTTTCTGTATTGAAGCAAATGAAGTGCTCTCCATTGCTTCAGTGGCCAGCAGTCCAGGAGCTACCAAAGCGGAAGCTCCTGTTAAAGCGACTTTCTTTAAAAATTCTCTGCGGTTACTTGTTTTCATAGTATTCCTTTCTGTATATTATATATGTTAACCTATTGAATGCGTGTTTAAGTTTTATTATTATAAAACGTTTCTTGTTTATAATACAATGCAAATATAGATATATTTATTAAATAAACAATAGATAATAAATTATTTTATTATCAAAATCTCATTTTCATTAGTATTTAATTAAATCATGCCTTATTTTTAGCCCTTAATAAAGAAAAAAGAGAAATGAATACGAACTAAATATAAAAAACGAGGTGGGATAAAGCTTAATATACTAAGCATAAATTGAATCATAAAAGAACAAATACTTTCTTTTCCATTATAAAAGATTGAGGTTAATAAAAATATTAATTATCTTTGTGGTAAATAATGAAATTAACAAGATATATGTATCAGCAGTTTTTAAAAGAAATAGAAATGGGGTCTAAAAATGCCCTCATTAAAAAAAGGATTATTACCTATTATATATATAATGGTAGTTCGACAATTCCTGATCTTTCAAAAGAACTGGATTTAAGTGTTCCTACAGTTACTAAGCTAATTGGAGAAATGTATGACGAAGGATACATAAACGATTATGGCAAACTGGAAACAAGCGGAGGAAGACATCCTAACTTATATGGACTAAACCCCAAATCAGGCTATTTCATAGGAGTAGACATTAAGAAATTCTCTATCAATATTGGATTAATAAATTTCAAAGGCGATATGGTAGAACTTAAAATGGATATACCTTATAATTTTGAAAACTCCTTAGAGGGAATGAACGAACTTTGCAATCTGATTCTCAATTTCATAAAAAAGCTCCCGATAGATACGGAAAAGATATTGAATATTAATGTAAACGTATCAGGAAGAGTAAATCCTGAATCGGGATATAGTTTCAGTCAGTTTAATTTTGAAGAACGTCCCCTCGCAGATGTATTAAGTGAAAGACTCGGCTATCCTGTAACGATTGATAATGATACACGCGCCATGACATACGGAGAATATATGCAAGGATGTGTAAAAGGAGAGAAAGATATTATTTTCGTTAATGTCAGTTGGGGATTAGGAATCGGAATCATTATAGACGGAAAAATTTATAAAGGAAAGTCAGGATTTTCCGGAGAGTTTGGACATGTGAATACATTTGACAATGAGATTATTTGCCATTGTGGCAAAAAAGGTTGTTTGGAAACAGAAGCTTCCGGATCTGCATTACATCGTACTCTGCTGGAACGGATACTAAAAGGAGAAAATTCGATTTTATCCAACCGGGTAAATATGGAAACTCCAATAACACTGGATGAAATTATAGCTGCGGTGAATAAAGAAGACCTCTTATGTATTGAAATTGTAGAAGAGATAGGGCAAAAATTAGGTAAACAAATAGCAGGACTTATAAATATCTTCAATCCCGAATTAGTAATAATCGGAGGAACATTATCTCTGACTGAAGATTACATTACCCAACCCATCAGAACAGCAGTACGAAAGTATTCTCTAAACCTCGTCAATAAAGACTCAGTCATTACAACCTCTAAGTTAAAAGACAAGGCGGGTATTGTTGGGGCATGCATGTTGGCACGAAGTCGAATGTTTGAAGGTACAAACTAGACCTCCAACATTCGTTTCATAAATATAATTGCTCCTTCCACATCGGAAGGTGCAGGTGCCCATGGCGCAACATCTTCTGGTGGAAGTGGCTTATAAGGACCACTCTTTATTTCAAAGATAACAGTACCAGACTCTAAAACTACAATGCTATGCCAAGTACCTGAAGGGATTTCCACTCCATACATTCCAGCTGATGGATTCAGATTTACTTTTTCCGTCACATTGCCCATATCATCATAGAAAAACGCTATCAGACTTCCGCGCAGAACAATATAAGTTTCTTCCTTATCCACATGACGATGAGGAGGGAGATAAGTTCCCGGCTCCAAGGCATTAAGAAGACGGTGAATAGGTGCATCTAAAGACTCATGAAAATTATAATTCATTCGTAAACGAGAATTCTCCTGAGCATCATGAGTTACCCCGTCCAATAGTTCTTCCGAAATCAGCTTTATCATTACTTCAACAATTGAGCAAACTTACTTGAAAGGTTTGCTTTATCCGATACAATAGAAAGTTCTTTGCCATCAGTACCCACTAAAAAAGCGGCTTTCTGAGATGCTACAACAGGAGCTATATCCTTCAAATCTCCTTCTACAAAAACACAACCTGAGAAAAAAGGAACAATAATCTCCTTCATTTTCCCATCCCAGTTTACATATATTGTTTGCATAGGACAAAAAGTCTTATACCCTGCAACATTTAAATGCTGCATCAATTTACGTTCCAATCTCGGTGCCGTATATACAATATACCAGCAACGCGCATTTTCATCCATCATCATATTGTTGTTTGCTTTTTCCATCCTTTTAATAAATCCTTTACAAATAAAATCCAACCTACACTACCTACTCCAGCTAAGAAAATAAAACCGATAAGAATCATCACTTTATTGGGTTTCGCCGGACGCAAAGGAACTGATGCCGGCTGTACAACGGTGTACACCGGAGTAATTTCCTGCACCTTGGCCTTGGCCATCTGTAATTGTTGAGCAACCTGAGTATACACATTATATGCTAAATTCATTTCATTTTGCAAGCGTTCTTGTTCAGCACGATAACTTAACAAAATTATATTTTGATTAGCATCAACAAAAGATGCATACTTTGACTGTGCAGCAGTATAATTATCTTTAGCCTCCTTATAGAGCTTCTCTGTAAAAGCTAAATCATGACGCGCCTTATTGGTCCGATAATCCGTGATATAGTTCTGCAGGCAACGCATTACCGTATCTGTCAATGAAGCTGAAATTAAAGGATCCTGCATAGTAACCGACAAAGTCGTAACACCTGTTTTCTTATCTACAGAAACAGAAATACGTTTGCTCAAGGCAGTTGCAATTGCAGCTTCATCTTTGGTTAATCTGAATGGATCTGTTTTAGCAGCGACACCTTCTTCTTCTTTATCTTTAAACAAAGATATCACCCAACCCAATGCTTTAAAAGGAGCTGAAGTGATGGCTCCCCACCAAGGTCCACGCTGATACTCGTCCAAATAGGCATAAAGTGTTGTATCAATCTTATCTTTCTGATCCTTCACCTTTACATCAAAAAGTTCAATCAGAAAGGGAGTGGAACTTACAATATCAGGATAGAGTTCCGGTGAAAGAGCATCTTCACCACTGGAAGCACCTAAACTGATACCTGCCATAGCCGCTAATGCCCCCATACTACCTCCACCCGACTTACCACCAGTCTCTGGTGCTAACGTCACACTTGTAGAGTATTCTTTCGGGATGCTGAATGCTACAACCAGTCCCACCAACACAGCATATCCACACGCCTTGAAAGCCAGTTTCCTACTTGCCCACACCTTTTGAGCAAGTTCTATTAAATCGATCTCTTGTTCTTCCGGCTGTTGAGGAGTTGTATTCAGTTTGTTTTCTTCACTCATAACTTCTATTACTTAAAGAGGTTAACCATGGTTGCAATCATAGCAGCAATGGAGGCGGTTGTGCTACCCATACCTAAAATCTCAGCAGTACTCATCCGCTTCTTTTCTTCCTTGCTTGGAACAATAATCTCACAACCAGGCTCTATAGCCTTTTTATCACGAGATTTCAGACGGGATACCGTACCGTTCATATATACTACATAGGCTTTTTTCTTCTTGGCCAGATTACCATAACCACCTGCCTGATTGATGTAATAACGTAAACTTTCACCACGCTTATACAATACAGTATTGGGATACATAACCGCTCCACTAATTTTTACCGTATTAATATATTCAGGAATGAATAAAACATCTCCTTCACGCAAAACCAAGTCAAAATCACTACCTGGATTAGAGATAGCCTTCTCCAAATTAATACCAACAGTATAAGTGTCTGATATGTTCAGCTTCTCAACAGAAATAGAGTCTTTTCCTTCTCCCATTCGAGCCATCCGAACAGCATCGGCCTGACGGCGTTGTTCTTCTTCCGTCATTTTACGAATCAAACGCGCCCCCTTTACATAAGCATCCGGAGTAATTCCACCAGCTTTTGAAATCAAATCAGACAAACGCTCATTCTTCTTCACTAAAGCATAATTTCCACCGAAGAGTACTTCCCCTGCAACAACTACATTCTGCTGCTTGCGATATGCAGGACTCTTGCGAACATATACTTCATCAAACGGTTCCAAGTGGAAATCTCCTTCTCCACCTACTACTAAGCCGTCTTTAATATCAAATGAATAAGTCTTTCCTAAAACACTGCTAAAAGAAGTGCTCTTCGGATCCTTAATACGACGGGTAATATCAACCTTTGTTGTTGCAGCTGCTTCCAATAAGCCACCAGACTGAACCAACAAATCTTCGATAGTCATATTCTTAGAAAAGAGGAATGTACCCGGACTTGCAACTTCACCATGAATAGAGATAGTCTCCTCCTCTTTCAGGTCATGAATGCTTGGTATATATAAAATATCATTTTTCTGCAATGGTATGTCAGCTACAGTTCCTTTAAGCAAACCGCCTAAATCCACAGCAATTACTTCATGAGACAAATCTTCATTCTCACGATCTAAAAGTGCACGATTCAAAAATGCATCACCTCTTAATCCCTCAGCTTTCTTTATTAATTGCTTTACAGTATTTACTGTCCCACTCAATTCATATAAACCGGAGCGATAAACAGCACCACGAATTTCTACGCGATTCTCAAAACGCTTCAATACGGCATCTACAGAAATGGAGTCACCGTCATCCAAACGGAAAACAGAGTAATCCATTTCGTCTACATTATATACCTGATGTTCGCGACCACTTTTACGAATAATACGAACTGCCTTTTTGTAAGCATCTCCAGTAAAGCCACCGGCATAATTCAAAATAGTAGCAACAGTCTCTGTTGGCTTCATTTCATAGAACATCGGACGCTTTACCTTACCAGCTATTCGCACCAAAGATTCATAAGGGTTAACTATAATTACATCTCCTTCCTGAAGACGGATATCATCTTTCATCTTACCCTTCATAAGGTAATCATAAACATCCAGATCAGCAATCGTTTTACCATTGCGAACTACCTTAATACTACGCAGACTACCAATTTTATTAACACCGCCAGCACGATACAAAGCATGGAAAACAGAGGAAAAAGAGGATAATGTATATGTTCCAGGAACAGCAACTTCACCCATTATATTAATCTGTATAGTCCGGATATCCCCTAAAGTCAGCTTTATTTGAGAGGTAGGTTCACTTCCTGATATTCCTGAGTATATTTTTGAAAATTCACGTTGCAAATATGCATTGGCATCTTTTACAGTCATACCACTTAATTGAACAGGTCCCAACCCACTCACCTGAATAGTTCCTTCAGGTGAAATACTTTGGCGAATTGTATTCTCCGAAGCACCCCAAACATCAATAATAACCTCATCGCCAGGTCCTAAACGATAGTCCACCGGAGTAGCCAGGTTAATACTCGGTTCAAACGTTAAATTCCGGTTTGTAAATACATCATGACCAAAAATTTGAGAAGCATTATCTGTAGTAGCAGTATTATCAGCCCTATTATCTACTCTCCCCCCTACAGTCTCATCAAGCATTCCCACTTCCGAATAATCAGTAGTTCTTCTCTGTCCTCCCCCATCATCAACTAAAGTACGTTGACGCAATTGAGAAGGCATTTCATTGGATTTATTACTTACAGTATTACTTTCCGAATATTTCTGTTGTATCCTGCTAACTTGCTCTTTGGTCACCCCTCTACGCAATAGTTCAGTGGTTATCTGCTTCTGACTTTTTCCACTTTTATTTGCTTCCTTTACGTATTGAATAACCTGATCATCCGACATCTGCTGGGCCATAACCACTCCAGAAAGGACGAAAATTAAAAAGAATAGTGTTATTAATCTGCGCATAAGATATTTGATTAATCTTTAGAATTCCTACAATTAATATAAATCGGGCACAAAGGTAGCATATTATTTTATAACGCCCATTTATTTTACATCTAAATTTTGGAAAAAGAATTTAAAACCGTCTCTATCAAGAGCTCAGACCTCTACCGGATGTTCAGCAATACATGAAATTATTTTTTTCATTTCGTTAATTATTGTCAGAGGCTCACCCGATTCGTATTTTTCAACTAAAGAATCAATCTGTTTACAGACCTTATCAACTCCTGCAATATCTTCCCTGCTTCTCCTCACTTTGTCATAACATGTAGCTTCAGTTTCCTCCGCCGATTCATCCTCAAAGACATATATACCTCCATTTTCACCAAGATTTCCTGCTTCCAATATCAGTAGGCAAGCTTCCGGTAAGGTCATCAAACTACGGGGAGCCTCCGGATATACATCCGCAAAACGGACTACAAATAATTTAGCAGTAAGTTCCTCTTGCCTGATTTTTTGCGAAAGTCCCCGCATATAGATTTCAGCCAAACGCTTACTGTATCCCATTACATGAACTGGTGACAGAGCATGATTCGTAGAAATCATCATACATTTATACACCTTATATTTAACTGCCAAATCTGCAATATTTTTAGTGCCCAAAACATTAACCTGCAACGCTTCAGCAGCATAATCCTCCAACATAGAAATATTTTTATAAGCCGCTGCATGAAAGACCAACTGTGGTATATACTGTTTAAATATAGCTTCCATCCTACTACGATTAGCAACATCCGCTACCAGGACCTTTACTTCAAGGTTCTTCCAATGATCTGATAATTCCAATTGAACATCATACAAAGGAGATTCAGCCTGATCAACTAATATCAATTGATAAGGATTCAGAGCCGCCAACTGATGAACAATTTCACGTCCCACAGCACCTGCAGCACCAGTCACCAATATCCGGTGCCCTTCAATATAAGCAGCAATCTTTCGGATATCAGCCTGGATAGGCTCACGACGAAGCCAGTCCTCTATATGAATATCTTTTATAATCCCGTCATCCAAACAGTTACTTAAGGGTGGTACTGTCATTACATGAATATTTTGGGCCAACATTCGCTCCATTACACCGGATGATTCCAAATCTACCAGCTTATCCGGTGCCACGACAACCGTTTGTACATTCTTTCTTTTCAAATGCTCAAACAACTTATTATTATTAGCATAAACCCTACACCCCATCGTATGCTTACCTATCATCCAAGGTTCATCTGAAATAAAGCCACATACACGATAATGATTATTTCGACTGACCCGCATCGATTTAGCTATATTTACTCCTGTCCCACGAAAGCCGTAAATAAATACATTTACGCAGTGCCGGTCATCAAAAGACAAAGCCTCATGCAGCATTTTCACTAAAATGCGCAGACATACCATAAAAGTAAAATTGAGAATATATGCTATAAAGACAATCCCATTCGGTAATGTTTCTCCAAATCCAAAAGCCGACCAACAAAAATTACCAATACCCAATAAACCATAGCTTATTGTAAGAGATATAAACACTCTGTAAATATCCACAAACGAAGAGAAACGAATAACTCCAACATAGGTATGGAAGACAGAAAAGAAACACAGATTACAAGAAAGCGAGAATAAAATCATCCATATATATAATGACACCTTATATATTATAGAAGAAACTCCCAATTGAAGTATGCATGCTAAAAGCATAGAAATCACAACCAAGCAGATATCAATAGCCAAAATCGTCCATTTAGATGCAATGCGGGATGAAAGATTTCTATAATAAACTTTTAGGTTCATAATTATTGTCAGATCTTAGGTTGATATACACTTTTGCAAAGATGTATTTTTTATATTGATAAAACAATTTTTTTAGAAGGAAAATGACAGAACAGACCTCAAAAACAGCTTTAGGAAAGATTTTTTCAAAAAAACCTTCTTTTCTTTTCGTAGTTTCGAAGAAAGCTGTAAATTTGCACCCCGTAAAAACAAAAAAACGTTGCCGCTATAGCTCAGTTGGTAGAGCAACGCATTCGTAACGCGTAGGTCGCCAGTTCAAGTCTGGCTAGCGGCTCAGAAAGAGAGAGATGCTTATGCATCTCTTTTTTTATTTCATAGATTCTTCTTACCTTTGCCAGACTAAAACAACTTCAGAAACAGATGAAAAAGAAGACAAAAAAAATTCTCATAGGAGGATTGGTAACCCTGTTCCTTATAGGCGTAGCTTGTGCCGGAACATTCTATTATTATATATTCTACCCACAATTTCATCCCCCAAAGACTACTTATATTTATATCGACAAAGACGATACAATAGACTCCATATATAATAAAGTAAAAATACAGGGACACCCGAAAAGTTTCACAGGTTTTCTCTGGATGACCCGATGGCGTAATTATGATTCGACTATCCACACCGGACGCTATGCCATCCGCCCGGGAGAAAATGTGTATCATGTCTTCAGCCGTTTATACCGAGGATATCAGGAACCTATCAATCTTACTGTCAGCAACGTACGCACTTTAGACAGACTTGCCCGCAGTATTGGTAAGCAGTTAATGATCGACTCTACAGAAATTGCTACTGTAATGAATGACACTATATTCCAGAAGCGAATGGGATATAAAAAAGAAACAATGTCCAGTCTATTCATTCCGGAAACATACCAAGTTTACTGGGATATGAGTGTAGACGAATTTTTCGAGCGTATGCAGAAAGAACATGAAAAATTCTGGAACCAGCAACGATTGGCTAAAGCTGAATCTATCGGAATGACACCGGAAGAAGTTTCTACCCTGGCCTCTATTGTCGAAGAGGAAACCAACAACAACGAGGAAAAACCAATGGTTGCCGGACTCTATATTAACCGTTTACACAAAGGTATGCCATTACAAGCAGATCCAACAATAAAGTTTGCCCTCCAGGACTTTGGTTTAAGAAGAATAACCAATGAACATTTGAATGTCAACTCACCCTACAATACATATTTAAATGCAGGCCTGCCTCCGGGTCCCATACGTATACCTTCACCTATAGGTATCGATGCAGTACTAAACTATGCCAAGCACGACTACATTTACATGTGTGCAAAAGAAGATTTCTCAGGTACTCACAATTTTGCTTCCAATTATGCTGATCACATGAAAAATGCCAGAAAATATTGGAATGCTTTAAACGAAAGAAAGATTTTCAAGTAAAATCATGATAAAATAAAAGCAAAAGCCTATATTTGCGAGTGAAAAACGCAGATTATTTCCTTTTTTAATAATCATGACTAACATTAAAATAATCAGATATGAGCAAGCAACTCTTACTTGGCGATGAAGCCATTGCACAAGCTGCAT
>OBJG01002052.1_pt1 | contig 13389 bp, 10 predicted proteins | sample 1517941 | NCBI WGS metagenome assembly OBJG01 (sample SAMN04571712, study PRJEB22368) | human gut metagenome | biome: human gut; material: stool | host: Homo sapiens | place: Luxembourg | collected 2012-09-21
AACAAGAATATTTAGTGAATGTAGTATGTTAGAATGTAATAAAGATCTTGAACTTTATTATTTAGATTCTTTTAAAATAGTACATGAAAAGTAGACTCTTTATAAAAGTCTGCTTTTTAAATTACATTTTTTTGGTGTATTCTTAACAATAAAAAGAGTAAAATAGGCTTTGGAGGTGAGACTATGTTGTTGTTTGGACATAGAGGTTATAGTGATCAATATTCTGAAAATACAATGTTAGCTTTTTCAAAAGCTATTGAAAGTGGATTTGATGGTATTGAAACAGATGTGCATAAAACAAAAGATGGTGTTCTTGTTTTATGTCATGATGAAAAAATCAATCGAACAAGTGATGGAAAAGGTTATATTAAAGATATGACTTATGAAGAGCTTTGTGCATATAATTTTGGAACAAAAGAAAATCCTCAAAGAATTTCTTTGTTGAAAGAATTATTGGAATTATGTAAAGGAAAAAATGTAAAGATCAACTTAGAAATTAAAACAAATAAAATTCAATATCCAGGAATAGAACTAGAAAGCTATCAAATGATCAAAGAAATGGGAATGTTAGATCAAGTTCTCTTTTCAAGTTTTTATGTTGATTCTCTTTATAAATTAAGAGCAATCGATTCATCTTTATATTTAGGTTATCTTTTTGAAGATGATTATGAAAAAAATAAACAATTATGTTTAACACAAAAATTTCATGTACATGCACGTGAAGATTTTCTAGATGAAGATGAAATTGCACTCTTTTTAAAAGCTGGATTAGACATCAATACATGGGGTGTAAAGAACCGTTTTAGATATGCTTATTTTAAGGAAAAAGGTGTCAACATTGTTATTGCAAATAAAAATTTTAAGAAATTAAAAATGTAATCGCCTATGTTATTTTTTTACATCAAACGAGCGATAATGCTTGTTTTTTGTATGTTTTTCATGTAATATGGTTGTGTACAAATGAAAAATTTCACAATAGTTATGGAGGAAATAAAATGGCAGAAAAAAAACCTGTACAACAAGCTGTCCCAACTGAAGCAGAAACTGATGCTCATGTTGATGACCTTGTAAACAAAGCTTTAAAAGCTTTAGAAGAATTTGAAGATTTTACACAAGAACAAGTAGACTACATCGTTGCTAAATGTTCTGTAGCTGGACTAGACCATCATGGTATTTTAGCTGAAGCTGCAGTTAAAGAAACAGGACGTGGAGTATTTGAAGATAAAGCTGTTAAAAACTTATTTGCATGTGAATATGTTACTAACAATTTACGTCATTTAAAAACAGTAGGGATCATCAATGAAGATCCATTAACTGGTATTACTGAAATTGCTGAACCAGTGGGTGTTGTTTGTGGTATCGTTCCAACAACTAACCCAACTTCAACAGTAATTTTCAAATCATTAATCGCTTTAAAAACAAGAAACCCAATCATTTTCTCGTTCCACCCAAGCGCTCATGAAAGTTCAAAACAAGCTGCTATCGTAATTAGAGATGCTGCTATTGCTGCTGGTGCACCAGAAAACTGTATCCAATGGTTATCAATTAAATCTATGTATGCTACTAATGCATTAATGAATCACCCAGGTATTGCAACTATCTTAGCAACTGGTGGTAACGCAATGGTTAAAGCTGCATATTCATGTGGAAAACCTGCTTTAGGTGTAGGTGCTGGTAACGTACCTGCATATGTTGAAAAAACATGTGTATTACCAAGAGCTGTAAATGATATCGTATTATCAAAATCTTTCGACAATGGTATGATTTGTGCTTCTGAACAAGCAGCAATCGTTGACCAAGAAATCTACAGTGATTTCATGAAAGAAATTAAAAGATTCCATGTTTACTTTGTAAATAAAGAAGAAAAAGCTAAACTTGAAAAATTCATGTTTGGTGCAGAAGCTTATTCAGAAAATGTTGCTCAAGCTAAATTAAATCCAAATGTTGTAGGTAAACCTGCTGAATGGATTGCTGAACAAGCTGGATTCAAAGTGCCTGCTGAAACACAAATTATCTGTGCTGAATGTAAAGAAGTAGGACCAAATGAACCATTAACTAGAGAAAAATTATCTCCAGTATTAGCTATCTTAAAAGCTAAAAGCACTGATGATGGTATCGCTAAAGCAGCTGCAATGGTTGAATTTAATGGTTTAGGTCACTCTGCTGCAATTCATACAGAAGATCATGAAATTTCTAAAAAATTCGGTCATGCATGTAAAGCAATCCGTATCATTGAAAACGCTCCATCAACATTCGGTGGTATTGGATCAGTATATAATGCATTCATTCCATCATTAACATTAGGTTGTGGTTCTTACGGACATAACTCAGTATCTAACAACGTAAGTGCTGTTAACTTAATCAATATTAAGAGAATAGGGAGACGTAATAACAATATGCAATGGGTTAAACTTCCTCCAAAAGTATACTTTGAAAAGAATTCAATTAGATACTTAAGAGATATGAAACATATGGAAAAAGCCATGATCGTTACTGATAGAAGTATGGTAAATCTTGGTTATGTTGAAAAAATCGAAGACGTTATTAGAAGAAGACGTAATCATGTAGATATTGAATTATTCTTTGATGTTGAACCAGATCCAAGTATTGATACTGTAAGAGAAGGGGTAGAATTAATGAGAAAATTCGAACCTGATTGTATCATTGCTTTAGGTGGGGGATCATCAATGGATGCTGCTAAAGTTATGTGGTTAATGTATGAAAACCCAGAAGTTAACTTTGATGATATCAAACAAAAATTCATGGATATCAGAAAACGTGCTTTCAAATTCCCTGAATTAGGTAAAAAAGCAAAAATGATCTGTATCCCAACTACATCAGGAACTGGATCAGAAGTTACTCCTTTCGCAGTTATCACTGATAAGAAAGAAAACAAAAAATATCCATTAACTGACTATGCTTTAACACCAACTATCGCTATCGTTGACCCTGAATTCGTAATGTCATTACCAGGAGCAATCGCTGCTGATACAGGTATCGACGTATTAACTCATGCGGTTGAAGCTTATGTTTCAATCTTAGCATCTGACTTTACTGATGGATGGGCTAAACAAGCTGTTAAATTAGTATTTGAATACTTAGAAGAATCAGTTAAGAAAGGTACTCCAATTGCTAGAGAAAAAATGCATAATGCTGCAACTATCGCAGGTATGGCATTCGCAAATGCATTCTTAGGAATGAACCACTCATTAGCTCATAAGATTGGTGGAGAATGGCATATTCCTCATGGTAGAACAAATGGTATCTTATTACCACACGTAATTAGATATAACGGAACTATTCCAACTAAATTAAATATCTGGCCAAAAATTGAAAACTATAAAGCTGATGTTAAATTCATGGAATTAGCTCAATTAATTGGATTAAATCCTAAAACTCCAGCTGAAGGTGTTGAAATGTTCGCTGATGCTTGTGAAGAATTATGTCACAAAGTAGGTGTTGCATCTAACGTAGAATCTCAAGGTATCTCAAGAGAAGCTTGGGAAGAATCAGTTCATAGAATTGCTATGAATGCTTACGAAGATCAATGTACACCAGCTAACCCTAGAATGCCTATGGTTAAAGATATGGAAGATATCTTACGTAAAATTTACGATTACAAAAATAAATTTGATAAATAATAGTTAAGGTAGGCATGTCCTACCTTTTCTTTTACCTTAAGAGAAAGTTCATAATGAATTCATATAGAATTGTTATATTAATCATGTCAGATGAAGACAATATAATAAACAAGTATAAGTGACCCCTCTCCCAAAAAATCACTTATACGCAAGGAAAGGAACGGTGTTCCTTTTTTTGTGTAAAAATAATAAATTTATTATTGCAATAAATATTTAATATTGTTAGAATAAGAAAGGGCAATACAGTGTCTTCCATAGGAAGGCACTTTTTATTTTTATAGATACTAGAGGAGGATAAAAAATGGCTAAATACATATTTGTAACAGGTGGAGTTGTGTCTGGTCTTGGTAAAGGGTTAACAGCTGCATCTTTAGGAAGAATTTTAAAACAAAGAGGACAAAAAGTCTTCATGCAAAAATTAGATCCATATATTAACGTTGATCCAGGAACAATGTCACCTTATCAACATGGGGAAGTATTTGTTACTGCAGATGGGGCAGAAACAGACTTAGACTTAGGACATTATGAAAGATTTATTGATGAACAATTAAATAAAAACTCATCAATTACAACAGGTAGAATTTATAGTAACGTTATTTCAAAAGAAAGACGTGGAGATTATTTAGGAGCTACTGTACAAGTTGTTCCTCATATTACAAATGAAATTAAAGAAAGAATTTATGCAGCGGCACGTAGTTCTAAAGCAGATATCGTCATTACTGAAATTGGTGGAACAACAGGAGATATCGAAAGTTTACCTTTCATTGAAGCTATCCGCCAAGTAAGATTAGATTTAGGATATGAAAATACCGTTTATATTCATACAACTTTACTTCCATACATTGGAGCAAGTCATGAAGTAAAAACAAAACCAACACAACATAGTGTTAAAGAATTAAGAGGTTTAGGTATTCAACCAGACTTTATTGTTTGTCGTAGTGAACATCATATTGAAAAAGAATTAAAAGATAAGATTTCATTATTCTGTAATGTACCAACACAAAATGTTATTTCAAACTATGATGTAGAAAACTTATATGAATTACCACGTATGTTATTAGATCAAAAAATGGATGATTTAGTATTACAACATTTACAAATCAATGCACCAGCGGCTCATATGGATGAATGGGATGCATTAGTTAACCGTGTTAAAAACTTAAATCAAGAATTAAATATTGCGTTAGTTGGAAAATATGTTCAATTACCGGATGCTTATTTATCAGTTAACGAAGCTTTAAGACATGCAGGATATTATGTAAACAGTGTAGTTAATATTGATTTTATTAATTCAGAAGAATTAAATAAAGAAAATGTAGCAGAAAGATTAAAAGATGCTGATGGTATTATCGTTCCAGGTGGATTTGGTGATCGTGGTATTGCTGGTATGATTGATGCCATTGAATATGCACGTACTAATAAAGTTCCACTTTTAGGTATTTGTTTAGGTATGCAATTAATTACCATTGAATATGCTAGAAATGTTTGTGGTATTAAAGATGCAAACTCATTAGAATTTGATGAATTATGTAAAAATCCAGTCATCAACTTAATGTCTGACCAATCTTTAGAAGATATGGGAGGTACACAAAGATTAGGTGATTATGAATGTCAATTAAATCCAGGGACACATGCTTATCGTCTTTATGGAAAAGAAATGATTAAAGAAAGACATCGTCATAGATATGAATTTAATAATAACTATAAAGATGTTTTAGTTGAAAATGGTTTAAAAGTTGCAGGATTTAACCCAGAAAGAAACCTTGTAGAAATTGTTGAGTTAGAAGATCATCCTTACTATGTAGGATGTCAATTCCATCCAGAATTTACTTCAAGACCAAACCGTGCACAACCTTTATTCCAAGGTTTAATTTCTGCAGCACATGATCGTAAATATAATAAATAAAAAAGCAATATCGAAAGATATTGTTTTCTTATACAAAAAAGGAGATTGTCGAGGCAATCTCCAAATTTTTATTTCTTAGGTAATTTAAATGAGCTCTTTAATGAAACGATTCTATTAAATACAAAATGATCATCTGTAGAATCTTTTGTATCAATACAGAAATATCCATTTCTTACAAATTGGAATGAATCACCAGGTTTATATTTTTCAATAGCTGGTTCAACATAACAATCTTCAATAACAGTTAATGAATTAGGATTTAAGTTTAAAGATCCATCTTCATTATAAACACCTTTTTCTTCATCAACTAAGTTTTCATATAAACGAGCTGTTACTTTTTTACAATGATGAACAGGAACCCAATGAATTGTTCCTTTTACTTTTCTACCTGTAAATCCTGTACCATTTTTAGTAATAGGATCATAAGTACAATGAACAACTGTTACTTTTCCATTTTCATCTTTTTCAAAATCAACACATTTAACGAAATAAGCATTCATTAAACGAACTTCATTTCCTGGGAACAATCTAAAATATTTTTTAGGTGGTTCTTCCATAAAGTCATCACGATCAATCCATAATTCTCTTTCAAATGGAACTTTTTCATAACCTAAATCAGGATTTTCCATGTTGACCATCGCATCTAAATATTCTACTTGTCCTTCAGGATAGTTATCGATAACTAATTTAATAGGATCTAAAACAGCCATCACACGAGGTGCTTTAGGTTTTAAATCATTACGAATACAATATTCTAACATTGCATAATCATTTGATGAGTTACTTTTTGTAACACCAACTAATTCCATAAAAGATTTAATGGATTCTGGTGTAAATCCTCTACGTCTTAATGCTGCAATTGTTACTAAGCGAGGATCATCCCAACCATCAACGATTCCTTCATCTACTAAGCGTTTAATATAACGTTTTCCTGTAATAACATTTGTTAAATAAAGTTTTGCGAATTCAATTTGTTTTGGTGGATGTTCATAACCAATTTCTTGAACGACCCAATCATATAAAGGACGATGATCTTCAAATTCAAGAGTACAAATTGAATGAGTAATTCCTTCAATGGCATCTTCAATTGGATGAGCAAAGTCATACATTGGATAAATACACCATTTATCTCCTGTATTATGGTGTGTCATTCTGGCAACACGATAAATAATAGGATCACGCATATTGATATTGGATGAAGCCATATCGATTTTAGCTCTTAATACTTTTGATCCATCTTCAAATTCACCATTTTTCATTCTTTCGAATAAATCTAAGTTTTCTTCGATTGAACGATTACGATATGGAGAATCTTTACCAGGTTCTGTTAAAGTACCACGGTATTCTCTAATTTGTTCAGGACTTAAATCACAAACATAAGCTTTTCCTTTTTTGATTAAAAGAACAGCAGCTTCATACATTTGATCAAAATAGTTTGAAGCAAATTTGATATCACCATCATATTTAGCACCTAACCATTCTACATCTGAAACAATACTTTCGACGAATTCTGTTTTTTCTTTCATTGGATTTGTATCATCGAAACGTAAATTGAATGTTCCATTATATTTTTTAGCTAATCCATAATTTAATAAGATTGATTTAGCATGACCAATGTGTAAATAACCATTTGGTTCAGGAGGAAAACGTGTCGCAATTTTTGTATATTTTCCTTCCGCTAAATCTTGATCTATAATTTTTTCAATAAAATTTTTACTTACTACTTCTTCTTTATCCATAGGAAGTCCTCCCATAATTTTTATATGTTTTAGTTTACCATATTTTCCTTGATTATAAAACATCCAATACTTCATAAATTAGAAAATATGTGCTAGAATGTTTGCGGAAGGTGATAACATGTTTAGAATAGGACAATCGATTGATATTCATCAATTAGTAGAAGGAAGAGATTTATATATTGGTGGTGTAAAAATTGACCATGATAAAGGTTTATTAGGACATAGCGATGCAGATGTTTTATTACATGCCATTATTGAAAGTATTATTGGGGCATTAGGTCTTGGTGATATTGGAAAACATTTTCCAGATACGGATCCTCAATATAAAGGAACTTCTTCAATGGTTTTATTGGAATATTGTTATCAACTGATGGATAAAGAAGGTTATGAAATCAATAACCTTGATAGTATTATTATGTGTGAAGCACCTAAGATGGCTCCACATATTCAAAAAATGAGAGAAAATGTCGCAAGTAAATTACACTGTGACATCAGCCAAATTAACATTAAAGCAACACGTGGAGAAAAACTTGGTTTTGTCGGCAGACAAGAAGGAATGGTAGCTCAAGCGGTTGTATTATTAAGGAAAAAAGGAGTATAGAAATGGCAAAAGTAAGAACAAGATTTGCACCTAGTCCAACTGGATATATGCATATCGGTAACTTAAGAACAGCATTATATGAATATTTAATTGCTAAACATGATCATGGAGATTTTATTTTAAGAATTGAAGATACTGATCAAGAAAGAGAAGTTGAAGGTGCTGTTGATATGATCTATAAAGTTATGGATCAAACAGGATTAGGTTATGACGAAGGACCTAATAAACCAGGAGAAGTTGGACCTTATGTTCAATCTGAAAGATTAGCTATTTATAAAGAATATGCTGATAAATTAGTTGAATTAGGGGGAGCTCATTATTGTTTCTGTGATGAAGAAACAATCAATAAAGCAAAAGAAGAATCTGATAATGAAGAATTAGGATATATTGATCCTTGTAAACATCTTTCTTTAGAAGAAGCAAAACAAAGAATCGCTAATGGTGAAAAATATGTTGTAAGACAAACAATTCCAAGTACTGGAATTACTTCTTTTGAAGATGAAGTTTATGGGCATATTGAAGTAGAAAATGCAGGACTTGCTGAAGGGGTTTTATTAAAAAGTGATGGTTATCCTACATATAACTTTGCGAATATCGTAGATGATCATTTAATGAACATCACTCATGTTGTAAGAGGAAATGAATATTTATCTTCAACACCTAAATATAATTTAATTTATCAAGCATTTGGATGGGATGTACCATCATATATTCATTGTCCACCTGTTATGAAAGATGAAAAACATAAATTATCTAAACGTAATGGAGATGCTTCTTATCAAGATTTAATTAATAAAGGTTTCTTAAATGAAGCAATCTTAAATTATATTGCTTTACTTGGGTGGTCACCTGAAGGTGAACAAGAAATCTTCTCATTAGATGAATTAATTGAAGCATTTGATGTTAAACGTATTTCTAAATCTGGGGCTATTTTTGATATGAATAAATTAAAATGGATCAATAGCCAATATATTAAGAAATTAGATACAAAACAATTAACAGAATTATGTTTACCATTTTTACAAGAAGCTTATGATTTAAGCGATAAAAGTGAAGCATGGATTGAAAAATTAGTAGAAGTGCATAGAGATCATATTTCTTGTGGTGAAGAAATCGTTGAACAAGTTAAATTATTCTTTGAAGATGAAATTCATTTAGAAGAAGAAGCTATTGAATTTATGAAAGATGAAGCTATTCCAAATACTTTAGCTGTGTTTAAATCTAAAGTCGCAGAATTAGCTGAAGAAGATTTTAAACAAGATCAAATTTTTGCTTGTATTAAAGCGACTCAAAAAGAAGCAAAAGCAAGAGGAAAAATGTTATACATGCCTTTACGTATTGCAACAACTGGTATTATGCATGGTCCTGATTTAGCGGCTTCTATGGAATTATTAGGTAAAGAAAAAGTATTAAAAAGATTAGGATAGGAAATTACTCTTATCCTTTTTTTATGTTTTTTTTACATAGAGTTTGATTTATATTGCTTTTTTTGAAATGAAGGCATAATATATTGTCAAAAGTACGGTATTTTTCACAAAAAAGACATAATGAGATGGTATAATAGGTTAGAAAGAGGTGATAACAATGAAGAAGAAAATAATTGGTATTGTTTTAACATTCTTTGTTGTTGTAAGTACTCTTCTAACGATTTTTGCTTTTAGAATAACACCCGTTACTTTAAAAAGAGATACTTTTGTTTATGAATATGGAACACCAATTTCTAATAATCCGGTAGATTATGTCAATGCTAATGCAAATGTTATTAATGAGGTACAATTAAATTTTTCTAATTTAAAAAATGAGATAGGTGTTTATAAAGTATCGGCTTCTTATGCGGGAGTAGAATTTCCATTTTACATTAAAATTCAAGATACAACAAAACCAGTTGTAACTTTAAATCAAGTTGTTTTTAATGTGAATTTAAATGAAGAAATTAGTGCTTTGAATTTGATAGATAAAGTAGAAGATCAATCAGAAGTTATTGCTTATTTTTTAGAGGATGATGGAACAAAAAATACAACTCTTAAATTCACAAAAAAAGGTTCTTATATAGTTAATATTATTGTAGAAGATGTGGTGGGAAATCAAGCGGCTAAATTAAGAGCTAAGATTGTTGTGGGAAGCTTAGGAAATCATCCAACGCTTGAAGGTATTGATGATGTTGAAATTGTTCAAGGAACACATTTTGATATTATGGAAGGTGTTAAAGCTAGTGATGGTAATGGAAATGATATTACACATCAAATTAAGATTTTGAAAAATACAGTCAATACTGAAGAAGTAGGAAGCTATGAAGTTATTTACTCAATTACAAATAGTCAGGGTAATAATATTCAAAGAACAAGAAAAGTAGAAGTGATTAAAAATGAAAGTGAGAAGAAAAAATGAGTGTAACTTTAGCGATGATTGTGATATCCGTAGCCATTTATGTCATTATTAATTTTATAGATCATTCAGATGAAAAATCAGCGTTGGCTATTAAATATGGAGCTTTTTATCCTCCTAAAATAGAATATAAACAAGAGTATTGGCGCTTTTTAACAGCTAATTTTGTTCATGTTGATTTAGTTCATATTTTTATGAATTGTTATGCACTTTATTATTTGGGTGGAACTTTCTTTGAACCTTTTTTGGGAAGTTTAGAATATTTGTATTTAGTATTAATTTCTGGAATTTTTTCTTATCTTATTACTTATATGGCATCTAAAAAAGAGGGACGTTATCAAAATACGATTACTTTAGGTGCAAGTGGTATTTTTTATGGGTTTTTAGGAGCTATTGTGACTTTAGGTGTTGTTTTTCAAGGACCATTTTTAATGGTTTTAAAACAATTTATTCCTGTCATTGCTATTAATGTTGTTTTTACGTTGGCAGATAAAAATATTTCTAAGACAGGGCATTTAGGTGGCTTTGTTGGTGGTGTTATTGCTATGCTAGTGCTTATTGGAAGTGGCTTATGCGTTTATTAATTGATGGAGATGCTTGTCCTGATCGTCAAAAAGTTATTGAACTTGCTTTGCATTATGGAGTAGAAGTTTTATTGTTTATTGATTTTGCACATGTTATTGAAGATGAAAGAATTCAAATAATTATGTGTGAAGTAGGAAAAGATAGTGTTGATCAAATGATTCTTTCTTATTTACAAGAAGGTGATCTATTGATTAGTCAAGATTATGGACTTGCAAGTTTAGCTTTGCTTAAAAATGTAACGATACTTCATGTATCGGGGAAAAGAATTACAGAAGATAATATTAATAATTTGTTGACTTCTCGTTATTTAGGACATCTTTCTAGAAAACAACATAAGCATGTAAAAGGACCTAAAAAAAGGAATTATAAGACATCACAATTCTTTTTAAGAGAATTAGAAAAGATATTTATTGAAAATAAAATAAACGAAGAAAAAGCAATACTAGAATAAACATCTAGCATTGCTTTGTTTTTATTTTCCAGAATCTCCATAGTTTTTAAGCACACGAGCACTTGGATCATCAACATCACAGTTTTCCCATTCTTTATTTGGCATCCAGAAATCTTTGATCCATTTTCCTTGTTGTGGGAAGAATGATTCAAAAATATCTCTATACATTAATGATTCTTTGGTGAAAGGTGTACAATATGAATATTTATCTTTAGCATTTAAAACATCTTCATCACTGTATTTATCTTCAGCTAATTCTTTTAAATAATCTACCATTGAATGACCAACAGCATCAGAAAAAGCTGCTTTTTCTCTAAATAAAATATCGTGTGGTAAATAATCAGTTCCTTCAAAAGCATGTCTTAACAAATATTTTCCTTTATTATAAACATTCATTTTTTTAGCAGGATCAATAGACATAGAATAATCAACAAAATCAAGATCAGCAAAAGGAACACGTCCTTCAAGAGCATGTGCAGAAATACAACGATCGGCTCTTAAGACATCGTACATATAAAGTTCTTTGATTCTTTTACTTGCTTCTTCTTGGAAGGCTTTAGCGTTAGGTGCAAAATCAGTATATTTATAACCAAATAATTCATCTGAAACTTCACCAGTCATAATAACTTTAATATCGGTATTTTGGTGAATATATTTACATAAAATATACATGGCCATACTCGCACGAATTGTTGTAATATCGAAAGTTTCAAGATGATAGATGACTTCTTTTAGATGTTGATAGAGATCTTCTTTATTCATAATAACTTCTGTATGTTCTGTTCCTAAATAATCAGCAACTTGTTTAGCATATTTTAAATCAATAGGATCACTTTCCATACCGATAGCGAAAGTACGAATAGGTTTATCTGATAATTTTTGACCAATGGCACATACTAAAGAAGAATCTAATCCACCGCTTAATAAATATCCAATTGGAGCATCAGACATAAATCTTTTTTCTACGGCTTTTTCAAGTTTCGTTTTTAATTTTCCGGCAATTGTTTCTAAATCATCATCAACGATTGTTTTAGGATCACTTAAATCATTATAACAAACAAATTGACCATCTAAATAATAATGTCCTGGTGGAAAAGGCATAATATCATCACATAAATCAAATAAAGCTTTGGCTTCGGAAGCAAAACATATTTGATGTTCTTTTTTACTATAACCATAAAACATAGGTCTAATTCCCATTGGGTCTCTTGCTGCCATTAACTGTTTGGTTTTGTTATCGTATAAAACAAGAGCAAATTCAGCATCTAAATATTTACATAAAATTTCAAGTCCATATTGTTCATATAATGGAATCAAAACTTCACAATCACTACCAGATTTAAAAGTATAGCTACTTTCTAATTTTGTTTTTAATGCTGGATAGTTATATATTTCACCATTACATACAAGTGTATAATCTTTATAAACAAAAGGTTGATTTCCATTTGTTGATAAATCCATAATTGATAGACGGTTAAATCCCCATGTTATTCCATGATCAATTGAGACATGTTGATAATCAGGTCCACGATACGCTGCTTTATCTAAAGCTTTTTGGAAAACCTGTAATTCAAATTCTTCACTTCCAACGACTAAAAAACCACACATTTTAATATCCCCCTTATAATTAAAAAACGCACATAGTGTGCGAGTATCGTGTAACATATAAATCCAAAGATATACATGGTACGGAAAATACTTCAAAGAGTACTCGATACCCGCTAGTTGTAACATAACTAGAGACGTTCTAGCCTACTTGCATTGCTTTCGGTAGACAGCTCGAAGGTGTTCTTCATATTTTCGTTCACTGCTAGTCTTTCACCTTCTACTAGCTCGCTGTTGCTTCGTAAAAATACTACTCTCCTTGTCTTTGCTTTTAACTTGTTTACAGTATAGTATAGGATTTATAAAAAATCAATAAGAAATAATTAATATGATAAAAAATATTTAATTTTATACAATTATAAAATGTGAATAACTTTTGAGACAAATTTGAGACAAAAAACATAAAAAAATCATGTATAATGTTAATGTCTAGAAAAATATAAATATAGGAGTTTAAAAATGCCAAAAGATATACA
>OBJG01002067.1_pt1 | contig 13330 bp, 10 predicted proteins | sample 1517941 | NCBI WGS metagenome assembly OBJG01 (sample SAMN04571712, study PRJEB22368) | human gut metagenome | biome: human gut; material: stool | host: Homo sapiens | place: Luxembourg | collected 2012-09-21
AAATACTTTGTTAATGTTCCAAGTCCTGGTCCTATTTCTATTACCATATCGTCTTGAGAAATTTCACTACTATTAACAATATTTTCAACAACTTCATTATTTATCAAAAAGTTTTGCCCTAAATCTTTATTAGCTCTAATACCATACTTTTTCATTATATTTCTTGTTTCTTCAACTAAATTTGACATTATAAAAAAATCCTCCTTAAAGATATAGAAAGGCTAAAAATTAAACTTTTCAGCCTTATGATTCTACATTTGAAACTACACATGTTCCATTTGCATATTTTAATGTTATATTTTGTTTTAATGTTATAAAATTGTTCATATTTTGTTTTTCAATTTCATATGTTGTTTCATTACCTTTTATGCTTTTTTCTGTTATCTGATTAATCATATAATCACTTTGTTTTCCTGTTACATCTTTCATATATAAGACACCATTATAATTTATAAATTCACTAAATTCATTTTTCAATACATCTGTTGTCATATATTTTGTCATTGCATCTTCAAAATCAGAATATTTAATTCCTGTAAATGTATATTCTGAATATTCCTCTGGCAATTGTTCTTCTGGTTCTTCGACAGTTTTTGAAAGATTTAAACTACTCAATAGATATTTTGTTCCTCCTGTCTTTAAATTAACATATTTATCATAATTATAAATTGTTTTCTGAGCTAAATCTTCTGGAATTCTTTCCGCAAATTTTATTGTCATAACAGTTCTCATTGCTTCATTATAATATTGTTCATATAAACTTTTTTCTCCTGTAATTTCAATTGCATACATATATCCATCTTTCATTATTGCTAGAATTTTTGCTTTTTGCTCTTTGTTTTCAGCATCAAACTGTCTCCACTGAACATCATCAATTAATTGTATTTTTGTATATTCTATATTTGAATATACAGAATGTTCTAACATTTGTGTTTTTAATTCATCATTTGTCATACTACTTTTTTCAAGATAAACATTTATTCTAATATCATCTGTAGTTCCATCTTCATTTTGTTTTATAGGTCCTTGTATATAAAATATTATTGAACCATTTTGTTTTTCTACAACTTTCCATGAATCTGATAATTTTCCTATATCTAAACTTATTACATTATTTGAATATATTTTTTCTTCTGTTTGTTCTTCTGTTGTATTTTCAGTCGAATTAATATTTTCATTTTGATTATTTTCAGCTTTTGTTTTTTCTTTAGAAAAGTTTTTAAAAGCAAATATAATGCAACATATTCCAATAATGATTAAAAGTAAAGTTCCAAAATTTATTTCAAATGCTTTTTTCTTCTTTCCCATTTTACTTTTCCCTTCTACATTTTATCTGGCATTTGTATTCCTAATAAATTTGCACCAGTTTTTAATACTTTACCAGTTGCATATGTTAAAAATACTCTTGTATTTTGTATATCTTTATTATCTGTAATAATTTTATTTTCATTATAAAAATTACTATATGCTTTTGCAACATCTATCAAATATCTTGATAATATTGATGGTTCATTCTTTTCTGTTACTTGTATTAAAATGTTTTCAAAATTATATATTAATTTTAATATCTTACTTGAATATTCATCTAACAAATATTTTGCATTAACATCTTCAATTTTTGGAACTCCTCCTGCTTTTTCAATAACACTTTTTGTTCTTACATAAGTGTATTGAATATATGGTCCTGTTTCTCCTTGGAAGTTTAATACTTTGTCCCAATTAAATATTTCATCTTTTACTCTACTATTTGCTAAGTCATTAAACACAACTGCACCAATTCCTACTTTTTTTGCTATATCGTCCTTATTTTCTAAATCAGGATTTTTTTCTTCTATAACTTTCTTTGCTCTTTCTATTGCTTCATTTAATAAATCTTCAAGTTTTACTACATTTCCTTCTCTTGTTGACATTTTTCCTGTTTCAAGTAATACCATTCCATAAGATACATGTTCTAATCCTTTGATATATTTTTCATCAAGTCCTAATAATTTAGCTACTTCAAATATTTGTCTGAAATGTAAAACTTGTTCATATGATGTTACATATAATGCTTTATCATAATCATATGTACGTGCTCTATAAAGTATTGCTGCTAAGTCTCTTGTTGCATATGTTGATGAACCATTTGATTTTTCAATTAGACATGGCGCCATTCCGTAATCTTCTAAATCAATTATTCTGGCTCCTTGTGATTCTACTAATTTTCCACTTTTCTCTAATAAGTCGATAACCTCACCCATTTTATCTGTATAAAATGATTCTCCATTCCAAGAATCAAATTTTGTTCCAAGTATATCATAAACTTTTTGGAATTCTCTTAAACTTAAATCTTTAAATTTAGTCCATAATTCAACACACTCAGGATCCCCATCTTCTAATTTTTTAAAATTATCTCTACATGCTTCTAAAACACTTTCATCTTCTTTGCATAAATTTGAAATTCTAACATATATTTCTGTTAATTTTTCGATAGGGTTTTCATCAAGATTATATTCTGTTCCCCATCTTTTATATCCTTCTATTAGTTTTCCAAATTGTGTTCCATAATCTCCTAAATGGTTTATTCCTGTAACATTATATCCTAAATATTTATAAATATTATATAATGCTGAACCTATTACTGTTGTTCTTAAATGCCCTATATGAAATGTTTTTGCGATATTAGGTGATGAATAATCTATTACTATGTTTTTACCATTTCCAATTTTTGATTTTCCATATTCTTCATTTTCATCAACTTCTTGAAGAATCTCTTTGGCAAGTGTTTCCTTATTTACAAAAAAGTTAAGATATCCTCCAACAACTTCTATCTTTTCTACATATTTTTCTGATATGTTTACATTTGCTTTTATATCATCTGCAATTACATTTGGTGATTTTCTTAGTGTTTTTGCAAGTTTGAAACAAGGAAATGCATAATCTCCATTTCCTTGTTCTTTTGGAACTTCTATAAATCCTTTAATTTCATTAACTTCTATTTTTGTTATTTGTGCAATTGATTCTGCTATTATTTGTTTAAAATCTATCATAATTCTTAATATTCCTTTCAATATTGCATTTATTTTTTAAGAACTTCTGTCCCATCTTTCGTATCTTTTACTATATATCCTTTTTCTGCTATTAGATCTCTTAATCTATCTGATTCACTCCAATTTTTATCACTTCTAGCTTGTTTTCTTTCTTCTACTAAATCTAAAATTTCTTGTGGTATTTTTGTTTCTTGTACTTCATCAATTTTTATTCCTAGTACTGTATCGAATTTTTTAAGTAATTGTGCTATTTTAGGTGATTTTTCAGGATATTTAACTGCTTCCCATACAACACTTAATGCAAGTGGCATATTCATATCATCATTTATTGCTTGATGAAATCTATTTTCCATATCTGCAATTATTTCATCAGATATATCTGAATTTCCATTTAAGTGTTTTTGATATCCTTCTCTTAAACGAATAAGAGATGTATTTGCTGATTCAATTCCTTCCCATGTAAAGTTTAATTTTCCTCTATAATGACATGAATAATTAAACAATCTATATGCAAGTGGACTATATCCTCTAGCAATTATATCATCTATTAAATATGTGTTTCCAAGACTCTTTGACATTTTTCCACCATTTATTAATAGATATTCTCCATGTATCCAATAATGTGCTGGATTTTTGCCACAAGCTCCTTTATTTTGTGCAATTTCGTTTTCATGGTGTGTTGGTACTAAATCAATTCCACCTGTATGTATATCAAATTCCTCTCCAAGATATTTTGTGCTCATTGCTGAACATTCAATATGCCATCCTGGATAACTTGGTCCCCATGGACTATCCCATTTCATTAAATGATTTGCTGGTGCTTTTATCCATAATGCAAAATCATATGGATTTCTTTTTTCTGGATCTATATCAACTCTTGCTCCTGCTTTTTGGTCATTTAAGTTTATTCCTGATAAAATACCATATTTGTCTAATTTTGAAACATCAAAATATATAGCTGTAGAAGTTTCATATGCATACCCATTTTTCATTATTTTTTGAACCATTTCCAACATTTCTTTTATATGATCTGTTGCTTTACATACAACTTCAGGAGTTTCAATATTTAATCTTTCTAAATCTCTAAAAAATAATTTTGTATAATGTTCTGCTATTTCTAAAGGACTTTTATGTTCTTCTCTAGCAGATTTTAACATTTTGTCTTCTCCTTCGTCTCCATCTGATACTAAATGTCCTACATCTGTAATATTCATTACATGTTTTAATTCATATCCATTATATTTTAAAACTCTTCTTAATGTATCATTTAATAAGTTTGTTCTCATATTTCCTATTGTTGCATCTTTATATACTGTTGGTCCACAAGAATATATTTTAACTTTTCCTTCTTCAATTGGTTTAAATAAATCTTTTTGTTTTGTTAATGTGTTGTAAAAATAAATATCCATATATGCCTTCCTTTCTATTCTATTTTATGCTTTTTGCCCCACATATTGTGAGGCAAAAATTCTTATTATTCTTTAGTATTTGTATCTTCTTCTGGTAGATCTGGAGTTGGTATAGTTTCACCTTCAGATGGTTTAGTACTCTCAGTTGGCTTAGTACTCTCTGTTGGTTTTGTACTTGATGTATCATCAGCTGGCTTTGTACTTTCTGTTGGTTTTGTACTCTCAGATGGTTTAGTGCCTTCTGTTGGCTTTGTACTCTCTGTTGGCTTTTCCTCTGGTGCTTTGTGAATATTACAATATTCAGTTGGTGAAGAGTTTTCACTCTCCCTTCCTTCTAATGTATTCCATAAATCTAATCTTTCTTTTTCTATTACATAACCAGTCTCTCTAACTTTTCTTGAAGACTCTGGACAATATTGATTTGCTAATAATCCAGACTCTGTACAAATTGTATATGTTCCTTGATGTGCATCACAAGTTTCTGGTAGTTTTCCTTCCACAAATATTTCTGAATATGTATCTGTACATTTATCTGAAGCTAACATTCCACTTGTTCTACATACTCGTGCAGAAACAATTCCGTCTGGTTGTTTAAATGTCGATTTTTCTAATCCACTATGTATTTCTTTCATTATATTAGCAAATATTAAACCTGATGATTGTTTACTTGATTTTGTAATTGTTCTTGGTTCATCAAAAGCATATAATACAGCACATGAATAATAGTTTGTAAATCCACACATCCATCTCTCTTTATCTTCATTTGTTGTTCCTGTTTTGGCTGCTAAATCCATTCCACTAATTCTTGTATATGTTGCTGTTCCTGCTGAATCATTAACTACAGATTTCATTAAATCTTTTACTATATATGCTGTTTGTACTGAACATACTCTTTCTGTTGGTTGGTTTGGCTCTAATACTATATTTCCATTAGAATCTACAGCTTTTGTATAAAATGTTGGTTTAATATATACTCCATCATTCGAAATCATTGCATATGCTGCTGCCATTTCTAATGGACTAATACCATATGTAAATCCTCCTATTGCAACAGATGCTAAATTATTATCTTTTTCATCATCTAATGTTGATACTCCCATTTTCTTTAAATATTCAATACCTTTTTGGGGAGTTAATTCTGCTTGTATTTTTATAAATGGGATGTTTTGAGAAGTTGTTAATGCTGATCTAACAGTTCTTTTTCCTGTATATCTATTATAATTTTTTGGTGTCCATGTTCCTCCAAATGTTGTTCTTGTATCCAAATATATTGTAGCAGGTGTTATTATTCCTTCTTCAATTCCAGGTAATACATCTGATAATGGTTTTATTGATGACCCTGTTTGCCTTGGACTATTTATTCTATTTAATCCTCTTGCTGTTGTTTTTTCTCCTAATTGTCCAACAGCTCCAACTACATACCCTGTTGATGGTTCTATTATAACAGCTGCTGCTTCTGCTACAATTTCATTTCCATTAGAATCTGTTATAATATTTCCCTTTGCATCTTTGGCATATAATGTATATTTATCTTCAGCCATTTCATCTTCCATTATTTTTTGAATATCTACATCTTGTGTAGAATATATCTTTAATCCACTTGTATTTAAATATGTTTCTGCTGCTGTTTTAGAAATATTTTTTTCTTGTGCAATTTGCTCTATCAATTGTGAAATTAATGCATCTGTATGTGATGAATAAACATTTCCTTTTACTCCATTTTCGAAATTAAATCCTGCTTCAACCTCAGCAACTGCTGAATCATATTCTTCTTGATTTATAGATCCACATTTTTTCATTTGTCCTAATACTGTTTTTGTTCTTTTTTTAATTTTTTCAGTATTATCTTTTCCTGAATATGGATTATACGCATTTGGTGAATTATTTATTCCTGCTAAAAATGCACATTGTGCAATACTTAAATTTGATGCATCTGTATTAAAATAATATTCTGCTCCTGTTTGAACTCCATAGTTTCTTCCTCCAACAAGTATCAAATTTAAATATAATTCTAATATTTGATTTTTACTTAATTCATTCTCTACTTGATATGCTTTAGCCCATTCTTTTACTTTTCTTAATATTCCGTTGATTCCACTACTTTCCTTATCTTGTGTTATATTTTTAACCAATTGTTGTGTTATTGTACTTCCTCCACCTGTTGTTGATTTTCCAAAATGTGTTACAAATGAAAGAATTGCTGCTGTTGTTCTTTTTAAATCTACTCCATGGTGTTGATAAAATCTTTCATCTTCAATTGCTATATATGCTTTAGGTAAATATGGTGACATTTCATCTAATGTAATTATTTTTCTACTTTCTTTTCCATTTAGTTCTGCTAATACGTTTTCATTTGAATCTACTATTACTGTATTTTCTATCATTGTCAATTTTGATAAATCAATTTTCAAATCATCTCCAAAAAATCCATATACAAGTCCTATTATAACTCCTGTCCCAACAACAACTAATAATATTATTAATACCAATAATATTTTTAATGTTATCGCTAATTTTGGATGTTTATACTTGAATTTCATTTTAGTATCTTTTTCTATTAACTTATTATTTGCATTTTTTGCATTTGTTTTTTGACTTTTCATATTTTTTTTATTTGAATTACTATGTTGTTTATTTTTTTTCTTTTTTTCTTTCATTAAAATATCCTTCCTTTCGCAAGAATCAGCACTTTTGAATATATTAAAATCGCAAATACATTATATTATATTTTTCAAAAAAAGAAAAGCTTTTTAAGAAATTCTTTATAATTTTTAAAAGCTTTTACACACAAAAAAAAGCAATCCCCACATTAGCCGTAAGTTGATTGAATTTTTAAGGACCTGTCTTCGACAGGTGGGTTCCTTCTTGAATACTCATGGGCTTCTTACTACTCGAAATGTAATTTTACAAATGCTAAAGTGTAAGCTTGCACGCCATATTCAAAGATTTAAGGTCCCTCTTTAAACTTGTAGGTTCTAAAAATTCTGTCTACACGCACTACGCAGGGTTTTTGCTTTGTTCTAATTATTTATTTGTTATACATATTTTAGCATATAATTTTTTCTATTGCAACACTTTTTTGGTTCAAATTTCTTAAATTTTATATGCTAATTTTATTATATCTCTTTTTTTCAAATTTATACTCACTTATAATGATTTTTTCTTTGTTTTTTATGCTGGAATTTTTTTCATTAAATATATTATAATTTTACTCTTTTTCAATTATTTTTATTGCACATTTTATTCCATCAATAGCAGCTGTCATAATGCCTCCAGCATATCCTGCACCTTCTCCACATGGATATAGTCCTTGAACATTAATTGAATTCATTGTTTCTTTATCTCTCGTTATTTGTACTGGTGATGAACTTCTTGTTTCTACTCCCGTCATTATTGCATCATGTTCAGCAAATCCATGTAATTTTTGGTCTAATTCTGTTAATCCTTCTTTTAATGTATTTGAAACAAATTCTGGCAATATTTCATTCAGGTTGGCAAATGTTACTCCAGGCATATATGTTGGCTTTATTTTTCCTAAATTTGTTGTTGTTTTATTTTCGAGAAAATCTTCAACTCTTTGTATTGGTGCATTGTAGTTTTTTCCGCCTAATTCAAATGCTTTTTTCTCTAATTCTTCTTGAAAATACATTCCATCTAATGGCGATTCTTTATAAAAATCTTCAATAGATATATTTACAAGTAATGCACTATTTGCATTTTCTCCATCTCTTGCAAAATTACTCATTCCATTTGTTACAATTGAACTTTCTTCTGAATTTGAGGCCATTACTTTTCCACCAGGGCACATGCAAAATGTATAGCAAGTTCTTCCATTTGAGGCATGATATACTAATTTATAATCTGCAGACCCTAATCTCAATTTTGTTTTATTTCCATATTGAGCTATATTTATATCTTTTTGTAAATGTTCTATTCTAACTCCAACAGCAAAGTTTTTTGGCGCTACTTTTACTCCTAGTTCATTTAATTTTTTAAATGTATCTCTTGCACTATGTCCAATTGCTAATATAACACTATCTGTTTCTATTTTTCTTTTTTGGTTTGTTATTACAGATTTTATCTGACCTTTTTTTATTTCAAAATCTATAACTTCTTCTTCAAAAAATATTTGTCCACCTTTTTCTAATATATATTCTCTAATATTTTTCACAATCTTTACCAAATTATCTGTTCCTAAATGTGGTTTTGCAACATACATTATTTCTTTTGGCGCACCAAATTTTACAAATTCTTCGAGTACTTTTCTTGAATATATACTTGAATTTCCAGTATTTAATTTTCCGTCTGAAAATGTTCCTGCCCCACCTTCTCCAAATTGAATATTAGATTTAGGGTTAAATTTTCTATTATTTATAAATTCCTCGACATCTTTTACTCTATCTTCTACTCTTTTTCCTCTTTCAATTAGAATTGGCTTTATTCCATTTTCAACAAAGATTAATGCAGAAAATAAACCTGCTGGTCCAGCTCCTATTATTACTGGTTGAATTTTACTTGTCCTTTTTACTTTTATTTCTGGCATTTTATATTCTTCAATTTTTTCAAATCTTTTTTCTTTATTTTTATCTTTTAACTCAATGTCTATTGTATAATTATAGAAAATGTCTTCTTTTTTTCTGGCATCTATTGATTTTTTATAAATATACCATTTTTTCACATCTTCTTTTTGTAATCTATTTTTTTGTAATGCTTTTTCTAATACTTTTTCTTCTAATAAATCTTCTCTTATTTTTATATCTTTTATTCTTATCATTATTTTTCTCCATTTTATACTTAATTATTTTACACTACTTAACCTCAAATGTCTATATTTTGCCCAAAATATTTTTTGTCACTCTTGCAAGTTATGTAAATTAGTGTTATACTCTATATATGATGTCTTTGACATTTGTCGATTTTTTTCTGTCACAAATTTACAATTGGAGGAAAACAACATGATGATTAAAAAAGAAAATTTGGAAAAATTTATGGAAAATCTTGAATCTGCTCAGTGGATGGGACTTGAATTAAGTTGCTGTAAATTAATCGCAGAAGCTCTTTCCTATCCCAAAGCAATTCCTAATGAATATTGGTATAGTATTGATTATAACCAGTTTGACAATCTGTTTTATCTTACATTAAAACTTCCACAAAAAAAGTTTACTAAAAAAGAAATGCGACAAATACAAGATGAAATTGCAAAACGAATTATGGAAGAATTAGCTAATCCGTCATACATCAGAATTTATCCTAATATCACTACTGCTGCTGCTTTCAACTACTTTTCACTTTTTCATGCCTTAGCACTTTTAAATATTCCTGAATGGAAAATTGATATTCCTACACCAGAACAAAATTTTGAATATAATCTAGCCTATGGTTTGTTCAAATTAGATGATCGCTCTAAGGAATTTGAGAAATACGGATATTATATTTGCAACCAGCACGATTTGGCAATGAAGCATCTCAAGGAAGAATTGACAGAAAAAAAATAAACCGTTGTAACGATATTTACAAAGAGCAAACTTGGAATCCCTGTTCTAAGTTTGCTCTTTGTCTTTATATATAAAATTTTTAATGCAAATTGACTTTTATGTAAATTTATGGTATTATTTTACCTGTTAAGGTAAAGCACCTTGATTTTGTAAGTTTTTACTTACAAATGTAATCACTCAATTGAGTTATGTAATGGAGGGAAAAATATGGCTCGGAATTTATTGATTATCTTACCTGTGATTGTTTTTGTAGCAATCACTTGGAGCATTTGCTTTTTAATGGATAACAAATTAGTACTTTTCTTCTTTGAAAAAGGACATTACGTTTTCTCTACTGGTACTGGTCTGAGAGGACTTGTTATCATAAAAGCAAGTGTTGGAAAAGACACTTCTTGTAAAATTACACTTACAAACACTTACACAAAATTAATTAAACATCATTGGGTTATCAATGATAAATGCAAAAGAATTTTTATCACCTACATTCCTTCTCAATATTTAGAAGTTGATGTAGATGGAAATTCTGCAAACGATTTTGTTGTAGAATGTTTGAGTTTTAACAAGAAATAATTTCAAAATCATATTCATTCCATAAAAAACGCAATCAATTAAGATTGCGTTTTTTCTATTATTCAAATTTCTTTATATTCAACATTCTTAAAGCATTAATTATTGCAATAACAGAAACTCCTACATCTGCAAAAACAGCTTCCCACATCGTAGAGGCTCCAAATGCAGTTAATACAAGAACTGCTATTTTTACAAATATTGCAAAAATAATATTTTCACGAACAATTCTCATTGTCTTTTTTGACAAGTTAATTGCTTTACTTATTTTTGAAGTTTCATCTGTCATTATAACAATATCTGCTGCTTCTATTGCCGCATCAGATCCAAGTCCACCCATTGCAACACCAATATCTGAAATTGTTAAAACAGGTGCATCATTTATTCCGTCACCAACAAATACAAGCTTTCCATTTTCACTCTTTTGTTTTAATAATTCTTCTACTTTTTCAACTTTTCCATCTGGTAATAATTCAGTATAAACTTTATCCATATTTAACTTTTTAGCAACATATTCTCCAACTTCTTTTTTATCACCTGTAAGCATTACTGTTTCTTTAATATTCATTGCTTTTAATTCTCTAATTGTTTTTGGAGAATCTTGTTTTATTTTATCTGCAATTAATACATATCCTACATATTTTTTATCAATTGCAACATATAATATCGTTCCTACTTCATCACATTTTTTAAAGTCTATTTTTTCTTCTAACATTAACTTTTCATTTCCAACTAAAATATCTTTTTCATCAATTTTAGCCCAGATTCCTTTTCCACTTAATTCTTGTGGATTTTTTATGATTTTTTCGTCAATTTCTTTGTTATATGCTTTCTTTACTGATTTAGCAATTGGATGGTTTGAATAGTTTTCTGCATGTGCAACAATTCTTAATAACTCATCTTTTTCAATTCCTTCTGCATAAATATCTTGAACTTCAAAAATTCCTTCTGTTAATGTTCCTGTTTTATCAAATACTACTATTTCTGTATTTGCTAATGCCTCTAAATAGTTACTTCCTTTTATTAATATTCCCATTTTAGATGCTCCACCAATTCCTCCAAAGAAACTTAATGGTATTGATATTACTAATGCACATGGACATGATACAACCAAAAATGACAATGCTCTATATAGCCATACTGAAAATGTACTAAAATCTTTTAATATTATTGGTGGTATAAATGCTAAAAGTACAGCTATTATAACTACTGTTGGAGTATAATATTTTGCAAATTTTGTAATAAAGTTTTCAGATTTTGATTTTTTACTACTTGCATTTTCTACTAAATCCAAAATCCTACTTACTGTTGATTCTCCAAATTCTTTAGTTACCCTTATCTTTAATAAACCATCTTTATTGATACAACCACTTAGCACTTCATCTTCTGTTTTTACAACTCTTGGAACAGATTCTCCTGTCAATGCCATTGTATCTAAGCTTGATCTACCTTCAACAACAACACCATCTAATGGTATTTTTTCTCCTGTTTTTACAATAATTATATCTCCAATTTTCACTTCATCAGGATCAACTTTTTCAATTTTTCCATCTTTTTCAATATTTGCATAATCTGGTCTTATATCCATTAAACTTGCAATTGATTTTCTAGATTTATCAACAGCATAACTTTGAAATAATTCACCAACTTGATAAAACAACATAACTGCAACAGCTTCTGGAAATTCGCCTATTGCAAATGCGCCTATTGTCGCAACAGCCATTAAAAAGTTTTCATCAAAAACTTTTCCTCTAAATATATTTCTTACAGCTTTTTTTAATATTTCAAATCCTACAACTAAATAACTTATAATAAACAATCCATTATTTATCCATTCATTTGAAAATGTAATTACTAATGCTAATACAAATAATATTGCTGATATTATTATTTTAATTCCTCTTTTTTTCATTTATCTTTTTCCTTTCTTGAAACAAAACCAAAATTGAGAAAGAATTAAATTTCCTCTATAGTACAATCAGGTTCTTCTTTTTTCACAACCTTTTTTAAATTTTTTAATACTTCATCTTTTCTATCATCTTCAATTTCCATTACCAATTTTTCTGTCATAAAGCTCAAAGATGCCTCTGTTACACCATCTATTTTTTGTATAGCTCTTTCTAATTCTGCTGCACAATTTGCGCAATCAATTCCTTTTATTTTAAATTTCATTTTCATAATAATTACCTACCCTTCTTTTTATCTTTTATGTTCAATATGCTCTATCGCCACTTCAAACACTTCTTTTACATGTTCATCATCAAGTGTATAAAAAACTTCTTTCCCTACTTTTCTACACTTTACAATTCCACTTCTTCTTAATGTTCCTAATTGATGTGAAATTGACGACTTACTCATACCAAGTACATTTGCTATGTCACACACACACAGCTCATTTTTATCCAAAGCATCTAATATTTTAACTCTTGTTGTATCCCCTAATATGCTAAAAAAATCTGCCATTTTATTTAATATATCTTCATCTACCATTTGTTTTTGTGTTGATTCAACTAAATCTTGATGAATTACATTACAATCACAAACAAATTCATTCCTTGCCATACATATCTCCTTTCCTTACTCTTTTGTAAGCAAAATAATTGAGTAATCATTCAACTTTTACTATATTATAGTTGAATAATTACTCAATTGTCAATAATTTTTATAAATTTTTTTAAAATAATATGAAAGAATTATCTTTCATATTATTTTAAATGTTACAATCGCTAGCCCTTTGAGTTTTTCGACATAAAGTCGAAAACTCAAATCGGGCATGAACAAATCAAAGAAAAATTTTCAATTTTTCTTATTTGTTCACAAATTTTTTATA
>OBJG01002072.1_pt1 | contig 13294 bp, 8 predicted proteins | sample 1517941 | NCBI WGS metagenome assembly OBJG01 (sample SAMN04571712, study PRJEB22368) | human gut metagenome | biome: human gut; material: stool | host: Homo sapiens | place: Luxembourg | collected 2012-09-21
TTCCCGTCGATTCCATTGCTGACAGCCACTTCTTCGCCGGGGCGCATCCGCAGTACATTTTTGATATGATTCACATCGGTTCCCCGGATGATAACGCTCTTCGCTGCCACGTCGATCTGTTCCGGTTCTACAAAAAACTGATACATAGAAACTCCTATTTTAAGCGCTTAATTCTTTCTTGCGGTAACGCTGACCCATTCTCCCTGGTAGGTCACTTCCAGTACTTCCAATCCAGCGGCCTTCACAGCCTCCACCACGGTCTGCTCCTTGTCATCAATGATGCCAGAGGTGATGTAGATACCGCCCTTCTTCAGCTGATGTACGATGACAGGAGTCAACGGTACCAGTACATCTGCCAGAATATTAGCCACCACGATATCATAACACTCATAGCCTACCTTGTCCTGCACTTCTTTGTCTGTAATGATATTGCCGATCATCATGTCAAACTGTGCCGGATCGATTCCATTCACTTCGCAGTTCTGTGCCACAGCTTCCACAGCACAGATATCCAGATCGGTTCCCACGGCATGTTTTGCCCCGAACATGAGGGATAAAATTGCCAGAATACCGCTGCCGGTGCCGACATCCAAAAGCTCTGTCTCAGGAGTGATGAACTTACGCAGCTGACGGATACACAGCTGTGTGGTCTCATGCATACCGGTGCCAAATGCCGTACCGGGATCGATATGAAGCACCATCTTGTCAGTATCTTCCGGTTTGATATTTTCCCAGGAAGGGATCACCAGGATATCATCGATATAGAACTGGTGGAAATACTGTTTCCAGTTGTTGATCCAGTCAATGTCCTCCGTCTCATCTACCACAACAGAAGCCTCGCCGATATCCATAAACTGGCGTAAGTCTTCCAGTTCCCGCTTTACATCCGCAAGTACAGCTTCGGTCGTGGTCTTCTCCCCGGCCACTTCCAGACTGCCGTCCTCTTTTTCCTCTACAAAAAAACTTAAATAGGCAATGCCGTCATCCTCCGGTCCGTCCGGCAGGATATCTACAAACATCTGCTCCTTCTCCATGGCGGTCAGGGGCACCTTGTCTTCGATCTGTGCCCCTTCCAGTCCGAGATCGTACAGGGTGCTGATAATAATATCTTCCGCTTCCGTTACCGTCTTTATTCTGAATTTAACCCACTTCATTGTTCTTTTTTTCCTTTCTTTTCCATTGTTCCAACACAGCATATATCATTGCAGCCACGATTGCAATAAAACTGTCGATTTCCAATACGCTGACCGCATCCAGCTTCTCTCTCCAGGTGTACCGGTTCAATGCCTGTCCGTCCACAGTTGCTTCATGTACCACCAGTTGCTGATTTTCCGGTACATGCGCCTTTTCCGTAGTAGTATATACTACCTGCGGCAGATTCTCGGAAATACTTTGATTCACGATCCGGTATTCATATACAGCGCCCCTTTTCAGCCGGGTCTCGATGACGGCAGGGAAAAATGTTGTCGATTCCATGGCATCATAAGGAATCACACCTTCATATATCTTCTGATCCTCTTTCCATATCTCCAGACCCAGAAGTCCGTTCCGTTCTTCCTCCTGATTATAGTTCACCGCGATTTCCAGTGTTTTCAGAAAATCTGTCTCCGCAACAAAATACTGCGAAGCATATTCTCCCACCTGCAGGGGCTCTGTATATCCATAATCCTCACTTAAGGAACTGTCCTTTTTATCTTCACGGATTCCTCCATACGGCCATACAAACAGCATGGAAAGTATCGCTGCCAGCAGGACTCCTCTTTCCACCCATTTAATCATTTCCCGTTTCCTCCGTTATGTTCACCTTTAAAATATCAAAATCCGTATTCCCATCCATATACTGGAATCCATAATGTCCCATATTTTCATAGGTTACGGTATATTTATCCGATTCCTCCAGCAGATGTCCGAAACACTGGAAATACCAGACTCTTTTCCCCACCAGTTCTTCCAGATCCGGCACCTCTTCCATGGTATAAAAGATCTGGTCCGGCATATAGCATCCGAATAGCTGTCCGAAGCGGGAATCCGTATCGTAGACGACCACATCTCCCGGCTCCATATTCTCCGCTATAAATGCCTTCGTCTCTTCCAGATATGAGATTGTACCATATTCTTCATGATAAGAGATTCCGTAGGCCGACACTCCCATCCACACAGTGAAGGACAGACAGGCGATCCATTCCTGTAAATTGATCCTGGATAAAATGATAGCCATTCCCAGCCAGAACAATCCCATGCTATGCATAACATGGCGGTAGGTAAAAAAGTGGGACGCGTGTAATGCCAGCAGCGCCGCCATCAAATAGCTTACTGGGAAAATACAGGTACACAGAACCGCAAAAACACCGTTTCTTCTCCCCAGCCGCTTCCAAAAGAGAATCGCGCAGACCAGTGTCAGTACAAAAAGAAGTTCTCCCATTTTGGTCGCATACTTCACTCCGGTTCCGAAAATGAAATCAAAAAATTCGTAAATACCGAATTTGGACCGGTTCGTCGGGTTTCCATCAGAAACCAGCAGATGAAAGAAATCGGATTTTATCAGCCATGCCACAAAAAGCAATACAACGGAACCACCACAGACAAACGGCTTCCAGATCTGTTTTCTGTCCTGCTGCCAAATCACCGCCACCAGATACAGGTAGATAAACAGGTAACTGAACGCGGTAAAGTAATGACTGAAAATACCGCAGAAGGTCGTCAGAAACAATATCGTCCACAGGGCCTTACTGTTCAGCCGCTCCCGCAGGAAATAAGCGGTCAGTCCGCAGACGGTAACTCCAAACACCGTCCAGGAATACATTCTGTTGTTCACACTGATCTTCATCATTGCAGGTGTCAGGCTTACCATGATCATATAAAGGGCTGCTGTCTTCGCTCCCCACTGCCTGCGGATCACAACAGGCCCCAGCAGCATGGACAATACCGTTCCCAGCAATGCAAACATTTTGTAGGCAATAATGCCGTCTCCTACCAGAAACGACCACAGCCGCAATCCCATATACCATACCGGCACATCCGTATCATGGGCCGCCAGTACCACGCGAATGATTCCCATCATCGTATTGTCATGGGCGGTGCGATAACTGTATGCTTCATCATAGTCGATCCCCTCACTGAGACACAGGGAGAACAATACCGCCGTGCACAGAATGAGGATCAGCCATAAGCCAATGGTTGTAATTTTATGTTTCTTTTCCGAAGTCATTTTTTTCATCTTCATCAGATCATTAATCCTGTCTTCTCTTTACTCTTCTCTATCATATGATTCAGCTTGCGGAACGGCGGCTCCAGTGCCAGTCCCAGCAGCAATGCTACGATCAGGAACAGTGTCATTTTTCCTACATTGATCCAATAATCCACACCGTACATTCCTGCAATACATTCTTTAAACGCTTTCATGCCAAACTGGAACGGCAGGAAAGGATAGATCCACTGGAATACCTGCGGAAGAACCTCGATAGGGAACGTTCCGCCGCTTCCCGCCACCTGGATGACCATGACTACAATAGCCAGTGCCTCACCCACGTTTCCAAAAGCGAAAGTCACAGAATACATAAAGCAGCTGAATGCCGCACTGGCCACGGCTGCCGCCAGCCAGTATAAAAACCTGTGCTGACACTGTATCTCAATATAATAAAGGTTCCCAAGAACAATAAGCAGTGTCTGTGCCTGTCCGATCAGGAAAAACAGCAGATATCTGCCAAAATATCTCTCATGCGCCTTATAATGATCCCCCGGTTCAATGGGTTTCACACCCACGTGAATAATAGCCACCAGGAACAGCGCTCCCACCCAGATTGCCAGGATCGTATAGAACGGCGATGCCGCAGAGCCGTAATGATCCACCGGATAAACAGGTACCGTCTCCAGTCTGACCGGAGAAGATACGAAGTCTGCCACCGCCGTCGGATCGGCAGCCATAGCGCTTAAAATATCCTCATAGGTCTCCGCACCGGTGATCCGTTTTATATTATCTGCTATTTTGCTGACCTTGTCCAGCAGTTCCTGTGCGATCACCAGGGAATCCTGCAGGCTGACATTACCTTCCTGCAAAGTCTGCTGATACTCTTTCAGAATATCGGAAATTTCATCCATATTCACATCCGTACCGTTCATCATCGCTGCGGCATTCAGGAAAGCCTGCTGCATGGATTTGCCGGTAGCCCGGAAAGAAGGTCTGACATTGTTATTGTAATCACTCATCAGATTATTCAGCTGTTTGTTGCAGATCTGGATCTGTTCCCGGATCTGTGCCCGCAGAGTATTGATATCATGATCCACATCTCCCTTGCTGTCTTGCAGCTGTTTCAGATCCGCTTCGATCGTTTTCAGAGACTGGTTGATCTCCTGAATCTGAGCATCCTGTCCGGTGATCAGGCTTCCCAGCACATCCATATTGGCCTGCATGCCCTGTACCAGTCCGATGGCCGTGCCCAATCCGGTGTCCGTGGTGCTTCCCACATTGTTGCTGCCCATCTGCTCCAGCAATCCATCAGAAAAGACCGACAGATACTGCAACGCTTCCGTGACCATATCCATACTGCTGCTCACCATATCTCCCATAACGTCAACCGCATCGACGCTGGAATTGATCATGGTCTGCATACCGATCATGGTATTTCGTCCATTCTCCAGCATATTATCCATATCCGGAAGCATATTCTGGCTGGTCTCCATGATCATCTCCGCGGAGGTCATAATACTCTGGAAGGACTGTAACATAACCACATAATCCTGCAACTGTGCCTGCATGGTATCCAGAGATTCTTCCACACTGGTCTGCCCGCCGGCATTCACCACCGAAAGGGCATTTCCCGCTTTCATCACCGCTTCTGCCACAGTACTGATAAAGGTGGCATTTACCTGTTCCTGCACAGCATTTTTCGCTTTTCCCGTGATTTTGGGGGCAATACCATTCTTTTTCTCATTTTCATAGTAGTAAATGGTGGGATGATCCACTTCACCGTCGATAAATCCCAGCATTTCCTGAGTAAAAGTCTCCGGAATAATCAATGCCGCATAGTAATCACTGTTCTTCACACCTTCCAGTGCTTCCTCCGTGGTCTCCGGGAACACCCAGCCGATAGTGGTATTGGCTCCCAGAGCCTCCAGCACACTGTCTCCCACGTTCAGAGACAGCCCCATGATCTCCGCCCCGGCATCATCGGAAGCCACGGCTACTTTCAGCTGACTGGTAGCTGCGGGCTCGTAAGGATCCCAGTTGGAGAAAATGTTGAACCAGGCATACAGTGCCGGGAGGATGCTGAGTCCCATGATAATAACGACCGCCACCACATTATTGCTGATCCGACGGATGTCGGTGGTAAATATTTTCCAGATATTATACATACTATTCACCATCCTCCCAGTCTTCGGTCTCGTCTTCGTTTTCCTCTTCGGTTTCATCTTCCGGATCCTCTTCGGTCCCGGTCTCGGCCGGGGAATTCAGGCCTTCACCAATCAGTTTCCGGGTCTCCCGGATGATCTGCGCCGCCCGGTCAAAGTCTGTCGGAGTCACCGCTTTGAGATCGCCTTCTTCTCCTTTGAGCTCCATGATCTTCTCCTGCAGATTATAATCCATATATTCCACAACGATCAGATAGATTGACAGGGCAAACAGCGACACGATCCACAGGATCAGGAAGATGACCTTGTTGCTGCCAGTCAGGAACAACAGTGCCAGAAAAAGCAAGGGGACGATCCAGATACATTTCAGACCGATCTTTATTCTTTTTCTATTCTTCTCATGAAGGGCCTGCTCGTAATCCAGAACCTTCTGAAAAATTTCTTCGTAATTTCTCTCCATGATTTTACCTTTCTGCCTGTTCGGAACTTCATTCACAAACCCACTCCTGCGGAGTTTTCGTTTTCATGGTTCTGAACAGGTGTCACATTAACTCAGTGTCTTCCATACGCTCTTCCACAAAATGGTTCAGTTTTACGAACGGGATCCGGATCACCAGGCCGATCAACAGTCCCTCGATCATAAACAGGCTCAATTTTGCCAGTGCTTCCATATAGGCAGTACCGTACATACCCGCCAGTGCCTCACGCATGGCCCGGATGGCATAGGGGAAGGGAAAGAAAATATAAATCTTCTGGTAGGTGTCCGGTAGCAGTTCGATCGGGAAGGTACCGCTGGAACCAGCGATCTGCAATACCATAACAATAACGCAGACGGCCTTGCCCACATCTCCGAATGCCAGTGTCAGAGAATAGATCAACAGGGAAAATGCCGTAGCCGTAAAGCTTGCCGCCAGGAAAAACAGCCCCGGTTCCACAATGTTTACTTTTAACAGCCACAGATCTCCGGCCACAATGATGGCTGCCTGAATCTGTGCCAATAAGAAAAACAGCAAATATCTGCCGAAATACAATTGATAGCTCTGTACATTTTCAAGCCCTTTCGGAGAGGCTTTTACTTTCACCAGTGCCACCAGGATCGTAGAACCTACCCAGATCGCCAGTGTGGAATAGAACGGTGTCATGGCAGAACCATACGTAGCCACCGGATACATGGCTATGGTCTCCATGGTTACGGGAGATGCAAAATATGCCCCCAGACTATCCGGATCTCCTCCAAGGAAACGCACCAGAATATCCATCATTTCCTCTTCGGATGCACCGTCCAGCTTCTCTGTCAGATCTGTAAGTTTGGCGCTGATATTATCTACCACATCTTTGATCTGTCCCAGACTCTCACTGGTTCCGGACACAGTGTCACCGACACCTTCCATGACAACTCCGACATTTTTCACCGTATTGCTCAGGGTATTTACCAGATTGGTCACCTGATTCAGAGAATCTGACATATTTGTCAGAACCTTCTGCATCTGGGGCACTAGATTATTCTTATAGATTCCCTGCATATTACTTACAGAAGTCTCGCAGCTGTCAATGGCGCTCCTTAAATTATTCATGGCATTGTTGACATTGACCTTTGCATTCTCCGCAGCCTTGTCGTCCGTGGATTCCAGAACGCTGCCCACTACGGTATTCATCAGATCCAGTTCCTTCTGCATGGCTTTCAATGCTTCCATAGCCGCATCAGTTGCCGCTGCGTTGATATTGCTGCCGGTGCCGCCGTTCGCAGCATTACCGTCAGAGACGCTTTCCAGCTTTTGTTGGATCAGTGCCGCCAGCAGTGTATTTACTTGTCCGTTCAGCGTATTGGTATCTCTTGCCACCCGGTTCAGATCTCTCGTCATCTGGGCGGTATCCTCCGCCAGTTTGCTTTCATCCAGAGCCTTTTTGATACTTTCCAGAGAGTTATTGATATTGCTCATGGAAGTATCTATGTTGTTGCTGAAATTGCCCAGGGTGTCTCTGGTAGAAGACAGATCCTGACTGCTCTGGTTCAGACTGGCTGTGGTGCTGTCCAGTTTCTTCTGCATCGCGGGAATCTCATAGTTGACATGGGTGATGGCAGACTCCAGCCGCGCATTGCCTGCCTGAAAGGAGTCGATCATGGCACTGTATTCCTTCAGATTGTCATTCAGTTCCTCCAGTTTGGAACAGAATTCCTCTACATAACTGTCCCCCTGTACCTGATCCGACACCGTATTGCCCTCTTCAAATACCGTGGTAGCCGCCACCTTGATAAAGGTCTCATTGATGGTATTCTGCAGAGTTCCTGCCACCGTATCCGTGATTTTGGTGGCAATGGCATTGCTCTTCTGATTCTGATAATAGATCAGCGCCGGATTCTCAAAATCATCCGAAAATACATTGTACATACTATAAGTAAATTTATCGGTAATGACGACGGCTGCATAATATTTTCCGGCTTCCACGCCCTCTTTTGCTTCTTCCTCGGTATCCAGAAAGATCCATTTTACACTGGTGTTGGAATGCAGGCTTTCCAGTACGGATTCTCCCATATTTACCACCGATCCGTCTTTCAGCGTATAGTCCTTATCCAGGGATACTACCGCCACAGGAATTCCTCCGGTATTGGCATAGGGATCCCAGTTGGCAAATATATTAAACCACGCATACAGCGACGGTATCACGCACAACCCGATAATAATAACCAGCGCAAAAGGCTGCTTCACCAGTTTTTTCAGATCTCCGGTAAAAATCTTCCAAATATTTTTCATATAGCTTCTAGCAACTCCTCATCCGTATCCATTTGATTGGTTTTGGTCTTTTCTCCCCGGGCCGCCGCTTCACACAATCCCAGTATCAGGAAGAAAAGCGGCGCATTCAGCACCTGCTGAAAGCTGATCAGGGAATGTATCCCGTAGGTAAGCAGTAACAATACTGCGAGAAAATTCTTCCTGTATGTCTGCAGCGCCGTGATAAAAACAGCTGCATAGGCAGCCACACCCAGCAGTCCCATATTGACCAGTGTGGTGAGCCACTCATTATGTGCATTGGTAAAAACAGAGCCTTCAAAATATCCTTTATCAAAAAGCACCGTGCCTCCCGGCAACAGTTCTCCCAGATACGATGCAAAACAATCCGGGCCTGCTCCCAACAGCTTCTGATGCAGATTTCCTTTCCGGAAACCCATCCATGCCATCTGCCACAATCTTCCCCGGCGATTGCCCCATTCCGCAAAATCGATTACCAACAACCGATGCAGATACCATGCCAGCACTACCGCTATTCCTGCCAGTGCACAACACAATACTCCCTCTTGCAATATTTTTTTCTTATTCTCCGGAATCCTGCGACAGGCTCCCCAAAGCAGCAGACACCCTGCTGCAACCGGAATCCATCCCTGCCAGGCTGCCAGTTTTTTGGCGATGCCATCCTGCAGGAGAATGTCAAACGTTCCCAGATATAACATCCATTTACCCCAACGGCACATTCCCAGCGCCACCGCTGCAAGAAAAAGGAAATATACTTCCCAATGTCCGGTTTGCTTCCGGTCGAGCCAAAAGCACACCCCCATGACTGTGCATGCCACGATCACACCGCTGTCACTTCCCTGTAAAAGCAGAAGCATCATGGCCAACATATTGCACGTTCCTGCCAGCAGTGTGGGACCTTTTTTCCCTGCTTCCACTGCCCGGTGAAACAGCGTCATGGAAAAGGGAAACATCACACTGTAATACCCGCTGAGCCAGTTGCTGTTCCCCAGCGTGGTCAACATATGGGTAAATTCCCAGTCCCCCACAACGTAACCCTTGAGAAGTCCCAGAGGATCATAGCCCAGCTTCTGCAACAGACCGATCAGGGTGACCGCCACAAAAGCCGCCTCTCCTAACCATATCGCCGTTTTACAACTACCTCCGTACTTCGCCGTCAGTAAAAAACCTCCGATCATCAAACAGATCGTGACAGCTCCCATGTACCATTCCCGCTCTCCGTTCCACGCGATACTGCCATAGGGGCTGCAGATTGCAGAGAGTAACGCACAGATTCCGTACAGGCAGACCGCCGTCGTTACCGCATGTGTTCTGCATTTATCGACCGATTTTTTCACTACTTCAGCCAGAGATCTGGCAAAAATCCGATGTTCCCCTGTCCACCGGCTGCTTACAGCAAAGACACACAGTGCCAGCAATGCGATCCCCTGGCAAAGCAGTGAAACATTGCGATACAGGTAATATTTGGTATCACCCAGTTTATAATATCCATTCCAGGGAATATAATAAAGAGGCAGCACTGCCAGAATAACGATCAGATAACTCTCACATACAATTTTCAGAAATTCCTCTTTCCGGTTCTCCATCCTGCAGGCTCCTTCGTGTCACAGACAGCATAACTACTTGAATTGTAAGCGTTTCTGCCCATTCTGTCAAACCGTTCACCCTGCCTTTTGACAAAAAAACCAAACTGTATTCTATATCATTGACCTTCAAAGATACCTTTCACTTTTTCCCAACAAACCAGTAGCCCCGGCTGGGTGTAAGAATAAGCAGTGCCGCTACGCTCTGCGATAGAGCGCGAGCGTGCCGCGTTTCTTACCCCAGCCGAGGCTACGGGGAATTTTATTTATTAACTTTTACTTCCAGAACTTTTTCTTCTTGCCATCCCTGGAGTCATTCTCCTTGGACTCTCCCTCTCCGCTTTCCGTTGCTTTCTTCACAGCATTCAGGGAATCTCCGGTCAGTACATCGAACTGCTTTAGCAGTTCCTTTGCTTCCGGTTTCAACTTGTCGGGAGTCTGAACCACCAGTGTTACATAATGGTCACCGCGGACATCCTTATTTCTCCAGGAAGGAACACCCTTACCGCGCAGACGGATCTTGGTGTCGGTCTGGGTTCCGGCCTTTACATCATATACCACCTTGCCGTCTACCGTATCGATCAGCACTTCGCCGCCCAATGCCGCTACTGCAAAAGAAATAGGTACGGTAGAGAAAATATCGAAATCCTGTCTCTGGAAGATAGGATGACGACCTACGATCACTTCTACCAGCACATCGCCTCTGGGGCCACCGTTGACACCCGGCTCACCCAGTCCCGGCATACGGGTAGACTGTCCGTTGTCGATACCTGCGGGAATATCCACCGCATAACGCTTCTTCATAGGAATATATCCGGTACCACGGCAATCCGGGCATTTGTCCTTGATCACCTTACCGGTACCCTGACAGTCGGGACAGGTCTGTACATTACGCACAGTACCGAAGAAAGACTGCTGGGTAAATACCACCTGACCCTTACCACCACACTTGGTACAGGTCTCAGGGCTGGTTCCGGGCTTCGCACCGGAGCCGTTACAGGTCTTACAGGTTTCCTTTACCGTAAGATCGATCTCTTTCTTGCAGCCGAAAACTGCCTCTTCAAAAGTGATATGAACACTGGTACGGATGTTGGCACCTTTCATGGGGCCGTTATTTCTGGCGCCTCTGCTTCTGCCGCCGCCAAAGATATCTCCGAAAATATCTCCGAAAATGTCTCCAAAATCAGCTCCATTGAAATCGAAACCACCGGCGCCGCCTGCACCACCGTCAAATGCCGCATGACCATACTGATCATACTGGCGTCTCTTCTCGGGATCACTCAGCACGGCATAAGCCTCGGAAGCTTCTTTAAACTTCTGTTCTGCCTCCTTGTCTCCGGGGTTCATGTCGGGATGGTATTTTTTCGCCAGTACACGGTATGCTTTTTTAATTGCAGCATCATCTGCATTCTTATCTACACCGAGGACCTCGTAATAGTCTCTCTTCTGCTCTGCCATTTTTGCACCTCTGTCATTTAAATCTAAAAACGGTTATGCACAGGGCACGCTTCCGCATACCCTGTGCCACCTGTTATTCGCAATCACTGTTACACAGCATTTACTGTTATACCACGATTTGCGTTATTTGTGAAGTTTAATTATACTTCTCTGAAATCTCCGTCGATCACATCATCGTCTGCGTTAGATCCAGCATTGCTACCGGCCTGTGCATTCATGTCAGGGCCTGCTGCACCCTGTGCACCCTGCTGTGCCTGAGCAGCCTGCTCATACATCTTGGTGAATACAGACTGAGCACTCTGGGTCAGTTTCTCTTTTGCAGCCTTCAGCTCATCTACATCGCTGTCGCTCATCTCCTGGTCTTTGGTTCTCTCCAGAATAGCCTTCACAGCTTCCAGATCAGCCTGTACCTGAGTCTTGTCACTCTCGGGTACCTTGTCACCTACTTCATTCAGAGCCTTCTCGGTCTGGAATACGAAAGAGTCTGCTTCGTTTCTTGCCTCGATAGCTTCCTTACGCTTCTTATCCTGTGCTTCGAATTCAGCTGCTTCCTTGACAGCCTTCTCGATATCGGAATCGGACATGTTGGAACCGGCGGTGATGGTGATGTGCTGTTCCTTTCCGGTACCCAGATCCTTAGCGGATACATTTACGATACCGTTGGCATCGATATCGAAGGTAACCTCGATCTGAGGGATTCCTCTGGGAGCGGGTGCAATGCCGTCCAGACGGAACTGTCCGAGGGACTTATTATCCTTGGCGAACTGACGCTCACCCTGTACTACGTTGATATCTACTGCGGTCTGATTATCAGCAGCGGTAGAGAAGATCTGGCTCTTCTTGGTAGGAATGGTTGTATTTCTCTCAATCAGTCTGGTAGCAACACCACCCATGGTCTCGATAGACAGAGACAGAGGAGTTACATCCAGTAACAGAATATCACCGGCACCTGCATCACCGGCAAGCTTACCACCCTGGATAGAAGCACCGATTGCTACGCACTCATCAGGATTCAGAGACTTGCTGGGCTCTTTACCGGTCAATGCTCTTACCTTATCCTGTACCGCAGGGATACGTGTAGAACCACCTACCAGCAGTACCTGACCCAGATCAGAATAGTTCAGGCCAGCATCCTTCATAGCGTTCTGTACGGGGATAGCAGTCTTATCAACCAGGTCTCTGGTCAGTTCATCGAACTTTGCACGAGTCAGGTTCATATCAAAGTGCTTAGGTCCCTCTGCAGTTGCGGTAATGAAAGGAAGGTTGATGTTGGTGGTCATTGCGCTGGACAGCTCTTTCTTAGCCTTCTCAGCTGCTTCCTTCAGTCTCTGCATAGCCATCTTATCACCGGACAGATCTACGCCTTCTGCCTTCTTGAATTCATCCAGCATCCACTGAATGATCTTGTTATCGAAATCATCACCGCCAAGGTGTGTATCACCGTTGGTAGCCAGTACTTCGATGACACCGTCACCGATCTCGATGATAGATACATCAAAGGTACCACCACCAAGGTCGTATACCATGATCTTCTGTTCTTTTTCATTGTCCAGACCATAAGCAAGTGCTGCTGCGGTAGGCTCGTTGATGATACGCTTTACATCCAGGCCTGCGATCTTACCGGCATCCTTGGTAGCCTGACGCTGGGCATCGTTGAAGTATGCAGGAACTGTGATAACTGCCTCGGTAACCTTCTCACCCAGATAGCTCTCGGCATCTGCTTTCAGCTTCTGCAGGATCATTGCGGAGATCTGCTGAGGAGAGTATTTCTTGCCGTCAATGGTACGGCCGCGATCGGTACCCATATCTCTCTTAATGGAAGCAATGGTCTTCTCTGCGTTGGTAACTGCCTGACGCTTTGCAGGCTCACCGACCAGTCTCTCACCGGTCTTGGTAAATGCTACAACAGAGGGTGTGGTTCTTGCACCTTCTGTATTAGCGATAACGGTTGGTTTACCACCTTCCATAACAGCTACACAGCTGTTGGTCGTACCTAAGTCAATACCAATAATCTTACTCATAATATTTTCCTCCTGTTTTTACTCTCTTTGTTATGTTCTATTCTGAAAAATATTTGTTAACGTTGTTACTGTACTACGCCTACCATGCTGTGTCTTACGACCATGTCATGATATGTGTAACCCTTCTGAAGTT
>OBJG01002078.1_pt1 | contig 13267 bp, 9 predicted proteins | sample 1517941 | NCBI WGS metagenome assembly OBJG01 (sample SAMN04571712, study PRJEB22368) | human gut metagenome | biome: human gut; material: stool | host: Homo sapiens | place: Luxembourg | collected 2012-09-21
TCCCTGCCGATAAACGAACGACATTCCCGACCGCTTTCCTTTACCGATGGCAACATGGCGACACCCGTCTGCACGGGATAAGCGAACGGTTGGATTATATACTGGTTTCTCCATCCCTGGTTTCCCGGTGTGTCGACGCCCATATCCACAACGGAATAGAAACTGAAGGGATTTCGGACCATTATCCGGTCAGCGTAGACTTGATCATTCACTTGTAAATTCCCAGGACTCCATGCAGCTGCCGCCTAAAATACCGGTTCCGCCTTCTACATTCGAATAGATGCGGACCGGTTCGGCAAAGCCTATTTCCGCCAGATCGCCGACAAAGCCACTCTCATACAAATCATTCATGGTTTTCATATAATTATAATAGGAGCGAGAAACGGAATACAGATAACAACGGTATATGTAGGGGGTATAATCGACACTCTGAGTATAGCTAAGACTTATTTTCCAAGGGATCTTAAACTGATAGCTTTTCCCATCGAACAACTCGTCCGAAAAAGCAAGTCCGTTATAACCACCCACACCATCATATCCGAAAATCTGATCTAAAGCCGAATTCTGAACAGCAAATACCGGTTCACTACCATAATCAGGCCTAAAAGAATACCAGGAATAAACAGTATCGTTTTCTCCTCCCCAAATATTTCCCTGACGGAAATAAATCAGATAATAATTGTCTTCGCCTGGTTCGTCGTGAAGAGTGAAGCACACGGTATTATTTTGAGCCAAATGTATATATGCATCATCAAACCATTCAGTAGTATCTCTTACACTCTCCTGTTGAAGTTCGAAACCCGAGACAGAACAGGGGCGCGGGACTTCCGTCACGGCCTCCACATCCTTAAAACCATTCCGAGAAGCCACAAGGCGTATCCGATCGCCCGCCACAGGTATATAAGATGAAGATTTGTAACGAACGGCATCGATATCAAGCTCTTCATACTTTACGGCCACTTCGGACAATGATTCCCGGAACACATCGTTCACATAAAGTTTTACATCCGCACCAGACACAAAAATATCTTTGACCTTATTATCCGCATAAAACCAGGTACGGGAAAGTTCTACCGATAGTGTATCACCTTGTACGGCCAGACAATTCAACACCAGTTTGGGTTCAGGACGCATATGTTCCAAATTTATCTCTTTCTCGCAACCGGACAAGACAAACAACAACAAAACCAATATACAAATATTATATCTCATCTTTTTCCTCCTTCAAAATTTATATGTATATGAAACCGACGGTATGATCGGAAAAATACCAATAGACTTGAATGCATTCCGATAGGTGACATTCGGATTCCCATAGTCGTCTGATCCAGCCTCCTCTTTGACATCTCCTTTATAAACCAGGATAGGATTCATCCGGCTGTACACGTTATAAATACTAATATTCCAAATTCCCATACGCCCCTTCTTTTTAGGACGATATATATTAATGCCCACATCCAAACGATGGTAGGCAGGAAGTTGATAATTATTACGTTGGTCATAATAATCTTCACCAGTCCCATTCCCCCAGAAAGGTCTTTCTCCCGGTTGGTGCAGATGGTCACTCGGATAATAATTTTCCAGTGACAATGTTGTATAATTACCAGACGAATAAGTCCAGGCAGCCGACAGCTCTACTTTTTTGGAGAGTTTATGCATGACAACAATATTCAATTTATGCCGATTGTCGTAACGGGAAGGATAGCGCCGTCCTTTATTTATTTCGTCAAACTGACGATCCGCCCACGCCAGCGCATACCCGACCCATCCAGTTGTTTTTCCTGTTTGCTTACGAACCATAAACTCCACTCCGTAAGCACGCCCTTCACCGGAAGCCATCTTATTTTCCCATGAAACGGATGAAGGAATCAGACTATAACCATCCTTATATTCCAACAAGTTGTTCATCCGTTTATAATAACCTTCAACAGAAAAATCCAATAGCTGATTCCAATTGTAATAACCACCCAAAGAAATCTGGTCACTGACAAGCGGCTTCAACTTATTAGTCACCGGCATCCAAGAATCAGTCGGCAAATCCATAAAGCTGTTACTGATCAAATGTACATACTGGTTCATACGGGAGTAAGAAGCTTTCAAACTAACATCAGGTGAAAGCAACCAGCGCATAGAAACACGCGGCTCAATACCGGTATACGTCCTGTTATCAATATTAAACAGGCTGAAACGAAGTCCGACATTTAAACGAAAAGCATCGGAAATCGACCAATCATCTTCAGCATAGGCAGCCAATTCATGTGCCCACAACTTGTCGTCGGAAAAAGTTTTAGCAATCTGCATAGAATCCGGCAGACTATTGTCCAATGCTTTCATCCGGTTATACTCCGGTTGAAAATAATGAATCAGGTAATCACCGCCAAAACGGATACGGTGTGCCGCCACCGGTCGATAATCAAACGAGGTACGAACACCAAAATCCGTGATTCCTGTCACATTGGTCGTCTCGTCCAAAGAATACTTATATCCGGAATCACCTTCCTTACCGGAAACATCTTCCTCTTTATATCTGATTTTAGAACGATATCGCGTATAGAAACCGGACAATTTTCCGAATAACTTATTACTGAACGCATACGTCCAGCCAGCAGAAGCGACCAAATTCCCCCAACGCATATAGGCGTCGATCGTATTACGATATTCGCTTGTATATTCGGAATAAGCAAAATCTTCACTTCCTACTTTCAAGACATCATTCCCGTTATAGAGGCTCAAATACATCCTACTCCGGTCGCTGAAACGATGGTCGATACGAGCATTCAAATCATGGAAAGCATAACGGACATTAATACGTTCTCCATTCTTTTTATTTTTCTTATTTACAATCGCCAACACAGGAGCCGTCAGCACATCCAACCACGTACGCCTAAGCGCTATATTGAAAGAAGTCCGGTCTTTCCAAATCGGCCCTTCCAGATTCAGATTACCGGAAACCAACCCTAAAGAGGCGGATCCATGAAATTCTTTCATATTCCCCTCCTTGGTATGCACATCCACCACCGAAGAAAGGCGTCCGCCGTAACGGGCCGGGAAACCGGCTTTGAAGAAATTCATGCTTTTAATCGCCTCATTGTTGAACGCAGAGAAAAAACCGCCAATATGATTCACCTGATAGACAGGATTACCATCGACAAGAAAAAGGTTCTCATCCGAATTTCCACCCCTAACATACAAACCAGAAATACCTTCCGTCCCAGCCGACACTCCAGGTGTCAATTGCAAGGTCCGGATAATATCGGCCTCCCCCAACAAAGTCGGAGTCGCACGAATAGTAGCATGATTCACCTCCAATGTTCCCATTTGCGTACTACGGACCGTTTGGCGGGTTGTTTCCAAGGCTGTCACCAACACTTCTCCGATTGCGGCATTAGGCTGCAAATCGATTACCAAGACTGTGTCTTGCTTCAACACCGGAATTGTGAACAGATGGCTCTCATAACCGATATAAGACGCTTGCAAACGAACGGGAGCACCATCACTGCCCGACGGTACAGGCAACGAAAGACTAAAGAATCCATAGGTATTGGCAGCCACACCGCTCAGGCTGTTCACTTCATACACAGAAGCCCCGACCAGGGATTCTGCGGAAGTTTTATCCCGCACAAAACCGCTGATCGTGACCTGTCTGGGTTTACGTTTCAGAACGACAATATTTCCTGTCCTCTTGTACACGAACGGATAGCCGGCAAAAAGTCGTGCCAGACAATCGTCCAATGCAGCATCGTTCACTTTGAAACTCGTTTTCTGAAACTCTTTCAACAAAGATGATTCATACGAAAAAGTCACTCCGGCCTGCTTCTCGATCTCTGTCAGAATCTCCTTCAAAGAAACGTTCCACATGTTCAATGTAACCGTTCGAACCTCATCTCCATCATTTACCTCTGCCGACAACTTCTCCGATATCAAAAAACAACTCAAACACACAAAAACACAGGTAAACCATCCTCTCGACATAAACTTCTTCATCTTATCTTTATTGACTTTTCATCCATAAGACAGGAAAACAGGAAAAACCCCTACTCGATCCGGAATTTTTTTTAAATCAATCATAAACGGCAAACGGATTCCAAGAGGGTTCTTTATCACCGAAAGGCATTGTAAAACGGCGATGGGCCAGTTGGCAACCGGCAACAATTCCAAAACCACCTTCGACATTCGTATAAGTGGCGGTGGGTTCCACCAAACCATCTAAGTAAGCATCACCCAACGAGATAGAGAAATTACGGATTACAACCAGATACCGATAGTATTCTTCCGAAATAGCCATCAGACGAATATCATAATGCACCGTTGTCGTTACAGAATCGCCCTTAAAGGAACTATCGACAGGCCAGAAAGAAGAGCGGACCGTATAGTCTTTGCCATCGAACATATCGTCCGTAAACGTGCCCCGGCAAGTCGTACCATCTAACTGCTCAATAACCGGATTCGTCACTGTCGAACGAAATACCGGATCTTCATAAACTACGCCCAACCAATCCGTATAATTAAGTTCTGACCGGTACATCGAACTACAGGTTATCACACTGTCTCCCTTCTGGAACTCTGTCTGTTTTTCAATTATCAAGCGATAATAGTTTCGTTTATCCGGCTTGTCACGGAACCGGACATACAGCCGTATGGAAGAATATTCATATCCTCCATAACCAAAGCGGGTAAAACGGACCGTATCGACAGACAACACCTCCACCGGATCCGGGATAACTGTCTCTCCCCCTACCGGATCGAAACCACCCGCCTCTGCTTCCAGCCGTAAGCGATCGCCGGCCCTCACACGGCATCCGGGCAACACGTACCGTCCTGTAAACCGGCTATCGGAAACGGGCTGCATACGTCCTTGCAAACGGTCGTTTATAAACACTTGTATGCTGCCATCCTCGACCCCGTCGTCCGTAACCGTGTCCAAGACAAACCAACTTTTGGACAAGAAAGCCGTCACATCCGTATCCGGCGAAACGGAAGCATTCAGCACCAGGCGCGGAGAAACGGGCGGAAGGACCAGCACCACGTCGCGGGTACAAGAGGCAAACAAAAGCAGGCACAAGGCAAACAGTATCTTCTTCATCGCCATCAAAATTTATATGTATAAGAAACAGAAGGGACGAAAAGGAACAACAAGGTCTGCTCCAACACGACCTCCCGCCCTTTTTCCGTTTGATAATAAATAGGCCGGACTGAGAAAGGATTCGCCTTAAAATAGGCATTGCAAAGACTCAGGTTCCAGATTCCCATACGCCCGTTCTTCTTATACCGGTAGAAATTAGCACCTAAATCAAGCCGGTGGTAAGCCGGAAGCTGGTAATTGTTGCGCGAACTTGCGTTCTCGCCATATCCCCACCAAAGCTCCTCCTGATAGCCGCGCTCCGTCAGCTCCGGTAACGGGCGGTATTGCACATCCTGAATCGTCAGGTGATTACCGGACTTATACATCCAGGCTGCCGTCAGCTCCACTTTCCTAGAAAGTTTGTAGGAAGCGACGATATCGACTTTATGCCGGTTGTCGTATTTGGAGGGGAAACGATGTCCTTTGTTGACCGTCCCATCCGGAAACCAGCGATCGGACCAGGAGAGCGTATACCCGATCCATCCGTTAAACCGCCCGGTCTTTTTCTGCACCATCAGTTCCAAGCCGTAAGAACGTCCCTTCCCCACTCCGACCCGGTCTTCCCACCCCTCAAAAGAGGGAAGAACCGGACCGTTATCCTTATATTCCACCAGATTATTCATCCGTTTGTAATAGCCTTCAGCCGAGAAATCCAATTCTTTATAATGCCAAAATAGGCCACCCGTTACCTGATGCGCATGCATCGGACGGATATTCCCGGTAACCGGAACCCAGATATCCGTCGGCTGGCTGATATAGCTGTTGGACAATAAATGGATATATTGGTTCATCTTCGTATAGGACACTTTTGCCGACAGGTTCCGCCCTAACAGATAGCGGGCGGAAAAACGGGGCTGGAATGACTGGTATGTCTCTCCTTGCACATGGAAAAGGGTAAAGCGCAACCCGGCATTCACCCGCAACCGGTCGGTCAGCAACATTTCGTCTTCCGCATACAGGGAAACTTCGTGGCCATGAATCAAAGAATGTGAAAAGACCGTATTATTCATTTGCGAAACAACCGAATCCTTATACCAGGAACTCATATTACTTTGTTCGGGACGAAAAAGATGGAACAGGTAATCGCCTCCCATCCGAACCCGGTGGTCGACATTCGGGCGATAGTCAAAAGAGGCTCTCAGACTCACATCTTCCATAGCCGAACGATAATGCCCTTCCTGAAAATAGACCTGTCCGCTCTTATCCGGCGATGAGACAAAAGCATTCTGCTTCTGGATTATATGCGAACGGTAGCGGGTATACCCTCCGGTAAAAGTGGCAAACAGTTTCCGGTTGATCAGGTAGTTCCACCCGGCAGACCCGATCAGATTTCCCCAGCGCCAGCGGAAGTCCCGATCTTCACCATGTATATCTTTCGAATCCTCACCGTTACGATAACTGTCACTTCCCATGTAAAAACTCAGATAAGCACGGCTACGGTCCGTAAAAGAATAATCGACTTTAGCATTCATATCGTAGAAATGGTATCCGCCCTTCCATTCAGTATCGGCCTTCTTGTTCACTGCCATCATGAGTGGCCAGGTAATCAATTCCATCCAAGTACGCCGTACCGACACGTTGAACGAAGACCGATCCTTGATGATCGGCCCTTCGAGATTGGCACGCGCCGCCAGCAAGCCGATCGAGATATTCCCGTGATATTCTTTCCGGTTTCCTTCGTTTGTACGCACATCTACAACAGAAGAAAGTCTCCCGCCGTATTCCGCCGGAAAACTTCCTTTATAAAAAGTGGCATTCTTCACAGCATCCGGATTGAAAGCCGAAAAGAAGCCTAACACATGGTCTGTATGATAGACCGGATTTCCATCAAGCAAAAACAGGTTATCGTCGCCATCACCTCCCCGCACAAACAAGCCACTCATGCCTTCTGTTCCTCCGGTCACACCCGGTAGCCGTTGCAAAGTCTTGACAACATCCGTTTCGCCCAACAGGGCCGGCAACGATTTCACCCGGCTTGCCGGGACATCCGACACCCCTACCCGACTGTTCAAAACATCCGACCGGGGAGAAATTCCTTTTATCACGACTTCCCCCAGTACCCCGGCAGGCGATAGGGAGAGATCGATCATCGTGTCGCGGGTCAACTCGAACGTAACGGAACAGGGCTCGTAGCCGACATAAGAAGAAGACAGCACCACTTTCCCCGGAGGTAGCGTAATACTGTAAAAGCCGTAATTATTGGAAACCGATCCTTTTCCGGAAGAACGCTCCACCACGGTTGCCGCAATCAGACTCTCGTAGGATGCGGAATCCCGCACAAACCCACTGATGGTATATTGCCGGGGTTTCCGTTTCAATATCACATAACGTCCCGTAATCCGGTAAACAAGAGGTAAAGGCTCGAACAACCGTTTCAGGCAATAAGAAAGAGACTCGTCGCGCGCCGTCAACGAAACATAGCGGAATTCTTTCAACATCGACGATTCATAGGAAAAAAACAGGCCGGTCTGCTTTTCGATCTCCAGCAAAATATCCTGTAAGGACACCCGCTTCATATCCAGCGTGACAGTAGGAGTAGGGTCCGCCAACAAGTGCAAAGGTTCTTTCGCTCCGATCAGCGGGCAACATATACAAATCCCGATGACAAATAGGTAAACACGATACATATTTTTTTATTTATCTTTCCGGGGAACCAATCGGATATCCAACGTCTGATTGATAACCATCAGGACTTCGTCAAGAGGCAGATCGTTGAATGTTGCGGTCAGCCGGGAATCTGGCGAATCCACTTTGTTGATGATCTCCACCTGGTAATACTCGTTCAGGTCCCTGATCACCTTCTCCAAAGGCGTATCGTTAAACCTCAACTGCTTCGTTTTCCAGGAAAGATTATTCGGATTCTCTTCCTTCAGGATATCTATTTCTTTCTTTTCATTCGAATAAGAGGCCGACATTCCCGCCGTCAGGATAACCGGTTCGGGCTCCTTCCCTGCTGCAAAACGCACTTTTCCCGTAACGACATCGACTTCCGTCATGTCCGGTTGTTCACTAACTTGGAAGCTGGTACCTAAAACCGTCACCTCCGTCATGGCAGTATGAACGGAAAAGGGGCGCGCCTCGTTCCTCTTCACCTGGAAAAAAGCTTTTCCTGTCATCTCCACCACACGTCTTTCCTTTCCATATTTCTTCACATCATACCGAAGTGTCGAATTTCCGGCCATAGAAACCAGCGTGCTATCCGGCAAATAAACATCTTTTAATTGCCCCGATACAGTAGCGACAGATACCCATTCGGGATTATTCCGCTCTTTCACATAAAAAGTGCCGAATCCAATAAGCAAAAGCACAACAGAAGCGGCCGCCATCCAATAACGGCGAAAAGCGACTTGGCGGCAGATTCCCTGCCGAAAGGCAAACCGTTTCCAAGCCTTATCCTCATCCAAGCTCCCCTCTTTGTAGTGCCGGACTACAAAACGAAGGCGTTTTTCAAATCTATCATCTCGCTCGTTGTTCTTCATTTCAATTGACAATTGATAATGGACGATGGACAATTGCCACAGCCCTTTCCATTGTTTATTTTCCTAATTTAAATTTATAACCGACAGATAAACTGAAAGTATGGTATTTCAAGTCGACCGAATCATATTCGTATTCCTTGCCCAAAGAGGCATCGTAACCGACATTCATCACACAGGAGCCTATTTCCAATCCTGCTTGAAACGAAAGTCCCCAGTCGAAAGAGTTATCGTGCGTCCAACTTTCATGACTAAAACCTTTCTCTACCCATCCGCCACCATACAAATAACCTCCATTACCTCCATAATAGATAGAGCCATAACTTTCATGACTGCTACTATTACCCGGTGTATATTCATTATACACAGCTATATTTTTATCTCCCATCGAATAAGCGATATAAGGACCGGCAGCCAGATTCAACCGTACATTATCCGCTAAACGGAATGACAAATTCGCCATCAACGGGACTTGCAAGAAATGACGCCTCGTCTTATAATAGCTTTTACTAAAAGTAGACTCCGACTGATCGTCTATTGTCGGGTAAATGTTCCCGAACGAAGTCGATTGTCTCGAATATCCCCGTTGAGCATAATACAACCCCGATTTCAATGAAAAACGGTCCGGTTTAACAACATACTCCACTCCAACTCCGATTTTCCAACGGGCATTCCAAGTGTATCCCGGTTCATCGATATAAGAAAAGCCGCCTCTCTTGACGGCCGTCATCCCGACTTCCGGCGTCAACGACCATCGTTGTGCGCTCACCGATACCACACTCATCATCAACATCACAAATAACACGAATTTCTTCATTTTTCTTTTTTGTATTAGTGATACATAAACATTTAACCTTTCTATCACTAAGACCGGAAATCTGAAAAAACCCCTATTCATTCAAGAAAAAAAGAAACAATAAATCCGTATGGCAGTTTCCCGCAAAGTCTTTAATGCTTTTCCCATCTGGTTTTCAACTGTTTTAATGGAAATCTGCAACTCCTCCGCAATCTCCTGATATTTCAATCCGTCCCGCTTGGAAAGCAGAAATATTTTCTTCCGTTCAGCAGGCAATCCGTCGATAGCCGCCCAAAGACGCGCATCCCGTTCCGATTGATATATCTGTTCCTCTTCCGACAGGTCTTCTATATCAGCAATACATTCCGTTGTCTGTAACATATCGGAAGACTGGGCGATAAGCGTAAGGGAACGGTTCCGTACCGCCTGATAGAGATAGGATTTAAAGTTAGCAATTACCATATCATGGCTGTTCTTATCCCAAACATCGGCAAAAACCTGCTGCACGACGTCCTCGGCATCTTCCGTTTTTTCTGTAAAACGGAGTGCAAACAGGCACAAGGGCTTATAAAACTCCTTGAAAATACGTTCAAATTCACCCGCAGATATTGCCGCCATACATTTGTTACTTGTCTCTATTCACTGCAAAGTAAAGTAGTTTTCCATTTAATAATCCGATTTTCAGGTTCTTTATTATGATTTTAATAAATTATACCGCACAAAATCACCTGCCTTGCAAACATAAACAAAACACGGACTACACAGACTACACGGTTTTAATTCATCCGTGAGGTCGGTGTAATCCGTGCCTCAAATATAGTAAGCCTGAATATGCTTATCCTCTGAATCCGATAATCTCACGCACTTCACGCAACGTTTTCGCAGCGCTCTCGCTTGCTTTTTCGGCTCCCATGCGGGCTACTTTTGCCAAATAGTCTTCGTTGGAACGAATGTCCAAGATACGTTCACGAATCGGAGCACAGAAATTATTGATATCTTCAGCCAACTGCTTTTTCAAATCTCCGTAACGGATCTCGCAATTGTTATATTTCTCATTGAAGAAATCGAAAGTATCTTTTGTCGATACGATTTCCATCATCGTAAACAGATTGGCAATCGGTTCGGGTTTCACACTGTTCGGTTCCGTCGGACCTGCATCTGTCACAGCTTTCATCACCTTCTTCTTGATTGTCTTTTCATCGTCAATCAGGTAGATAGCATTACCTTCGCTCTTACCCATCTTGCCGGATCCGTCCAGTCCGGGAACTTTGATCGCCTTATTGGAATAATAGAAAGAGGCGGGTTCCGGGAAACATTCGACTCCGTAAGTTGCATTGAAACGACGGGCAAAACGGCGCGCCATTTCCATATTTTGTTCCTGGTCTTTCCCTACCGGTACTTTCACCGCCTTATGAATAATGATATCGGCAGCCATCAGAGTCGGGTAGGTCAGCAAACCGGCGCTTACGCTATGTTTATTGCCTTCGTTGAAAATTTCCTTTTCCACATCCCCTTCCGTGGTGTTGACACGGTCGATGTGCAACTGCTGGCGTGCCTTATCCTTGAAAGAAGTAGTACGCATCAACTCGCCGATCCCTGCATTCATATTCAGATACAGATACAATTCAGGAATTTCGCGCACATCGCTCTGAAGATAGATGGTCGCTTTTTCCGGATCGATGCCACAAGCCAGATATTCGGCCAGGATCGTCTTTACACTGTTACGGATATTATCAGGATGCGGATGTGTAGTCAACGAGTGCCAGTCTGCAATAAAGAAAAAGCAATTATACTCATTTTGCATTTGCAAAAATCCTTTTACTGCTCCGAAGTAATTCCCCAGATGCAAATTACCCGTTGGGCGAATGCCACTTACTACTGTTTCCATTTTCTTTCTTAAATTATTAATATCAAATGGCGACAAAGATAGCAATTATTTTGACAGATTCCGAATCTTTATGCCTCCGGCTGATCCAATATCTCATCATGAAGATATGAAAAACAAAAATATAGTTCATGTCTATCAATAATTCGGACAAAGCCGTTACGATCATATCGTAATTAAATAATATTCGTATATTTGTATCGTGACAACATATTAAAAGCAAATAAAGTCATGAATAAATTGTTATACCTTTTATTGATCGCTGTCTGTTGGAGTTGCAGTCAGGATTCTGAAACAGAAAAACACCAGAGTAAACGGGATCAGGTGGTCGACGTACGGGACAAAATGAAAGAGTTTTCAACACAAGATGTGCTGATAGGCCGGATATCGAGGACTTATCTAATCGACAATTATTTAATTGTCACCGATTATAATTCACCGGACAAACTCATTCATCTGTTTGACAAAAACACATTCGAACATCTTGCCAGCAGTACATATCAGGGACAAGGTCCGGATGAGATTACAATTATAGGCCATGTCGGAATCGACGAGACGAACCGCCGCTTCTTTGTATCGGATCACGGCAAACTGAAAATATTCGCTTACGACCTGGACAGTGTTTTAACGACTCCGGAATATCAGCCAAGTGTAAAAATAGATATGAAAAAAAAACTGTTTCCGGATGATTATTTATATTTGAATGACACACTTTGCATTGCCAAAATCATCGAACCGATAGGTAACAACGATTATAAACCTTCGGTTGCCAGATGGAATATGGCAACCGGGGAAATAAATCCTATGCCATACGAATATCCCGATTTGAAAAAAGTCCGCTTCATATACGCTGCATCCGCAGAGCACCAATTATATGTCCAGTGTTATACTCAATACGACCTGATGACCATCTGTGATTTTAACGGGAATTTAAAATGCAATATCTACGGCCCGAAATGGGTAAACGAAAAAACACAAACCCAGCACTATTCTCTCGGAGTTGAATTTTGTGGAGATAAGATTCTGGCCCTTTATTCCGGTGGCGATCACCGCACAGACGCCTACTATCCAACAAAGTTCCTGGTCTTCGATTTAAATGGCAATTACCTCAAAACCCTGGAAACCGGATACATGATAACCGATTTCTGTTATGACAAAGAAAATAACCGGCTTATCATAAACTTAAACGATGAAATACAGTTCGCTTATTTGGATTTAGAAGGGATAATTTAGACTATATCAGTCCGACAGTCTTGGCTATGCAAAGAAACTTTACTATCTTTGTTATATTACGGACTGAATACACAATTCAGATAGATAAAAAGAGTAGATTCACATTCTGTCAGCCAACTTTGAACAAGTCTGTTTCCAGTATAATTTGGAAAGCCGGAAGAAAGATATCCTTCAAGCCTTTTCGCAATCGGATCACGATTTGTTCCAAGTGCTTTTTATCAGCACTCACGATTTATTTGCGTGTTTGGGATTAACCCAGACATGCAAGTTATTGACAAACTTTTCAAAGAACTCATTTTATTTACTGCCAGAGCCGCTTAGGCTTGGCGAATTTTTAACGAACTATTGTGTATGAAATATACCAAAGAAAAAATAGGACCTTATCTTATAAGTTTTTCCCATTTCCTCTGTCACTGTATCACTGATTTCTTTCTATCAGTTGATATTCAAATTGTTTCATTAGTGATATATGCCCGTTTTCTCTATCACTGCCCTATCACTGACAATCCCCTGTCTCCCATCCCTGCAAATCACTCGATTATTTTATGCAAAAACGGGTGTAAAATAGGTAAAACCGGGTGTTTTTTATTGTTCAGCACGGTACTTTAGTTGCCAGACACCCCCATGTTGCCCCCTCTTACACCCAGGTGTAGAGGGGCGATACATCCGGGTGTGAAGGATGGTAACATGGGGGTGTTTACGGAATTATGTACTTGTCTTTACTAAAAAAAGAGAGGGCTTTTGTGGAATGAAGA
>OBJG01002082.1_pt1 | contig 13258 bp, 9 predicted proteins | sample 1517941 | NCBI WGS metagenome assembly OBJG01 (sample SAMN04571712, study PRJEB22368) | human gut metagenome | biome: human gut; material: stool | host: Homo sapiens | place: Luxembourg | collected 2012-09-21
CGGGAATACCGATAGCGGCATCCAATTTTCCTCCGTATTTGTTGATCGTATCGACCTCTTCTTGGGGTACAGAAGACGAGCCGTGCAATACGATGGGGAAGCCCGGAAGTTTTTCCATAACGGCATCCAATACGTCGAATGCCAAAGGAGGAGGAACCAAACGACCCGTCTTAGGATCTACATGGCATTGTTCGGGTTTGAATTTATAAGCTCCGTGAGAAGTACCGATAGAGATAGCCAAAGAATCGCAACCTGTGCGAGTAGCGAAATCGATTACTTCTTCGGGGTCGGTATAAGTGTGATGTTCTGCACTTACCTCGTCTTCTACACCGGCAAGCACACCCAGCTCACCTTCTACTGTTACATCGAATTGGTGAGCATAGTCCACTACTTTCTTAGTCAGAGCCACATTCTCTTCGTAAGGCAAGTGAGAACCGTCGATCATTACCGAAGAAAATCCCATATCGATACAAGATTTGCACAATTCGAACGAATCGCCGTGATCGAGGTGCAGAACGATTTGAGGATGTTCGCAACCCAACTCTTTGGCATATTCCACTGCACCCTGTGCCATATAACGAAGCAATGTTTGGTTGGCATAGTTACGAGCACCTTTCGAAACTTGGAGAATTACCGGCGATTTAGTTTCAACAGAAGCCTTGATAATAGCCTGTAACTGTTCCATATTGTTAAAGTTGAAAGCGGGAATTGCATAACCGCCTTTGATAGCCTTAGCAAACATCTCTTTGGTGTTTACCAATCCTAATTCTTTGTAGCTTACCATCTTATAATAAATTAATGTTAGTAATTCCTCATGTGAAAAGATTGCGAAAAAAATCAATAGGACTTTTTCTTATCAGCTAGTCCGACTTGTTTTCGACAATCGTTGCAAAGATAAACATTTTTGCCGACTCCCTTTATCAACAAGTATAAAAAACATGCATACCGCATACTTTTTTACTAATTTTACATAACGGAAAATGTGGCATTCCACTCTCTTTATATCGATATAACCTGCAAAATGTTCAATAAATATACTCAGAAAAAGGTTAAATCTTTGTACAATCGCACATTATTGCATTTTGAAACCGTTTCTGCTTTCTCTATTCAATTATTATCTGTACTTTTGCCCTCCGTATATTTTTTATAACCCCTTAAATTCAATTCGTTTATAAAAAATGAGAAAATGGCGTATTGAGGACTCCGCCGAACTATATAACATCAACGGGTGGGGCCTGAAATATTTTTCGATCAACGACAAAGGGCACGTTGCTGTAACGCCCCGGGAGGGAAGCGCATCGGTCGATTTGAAAGAATTAATGGACGAGTTACAAGTCCGCGATGTCACGTCGCCCGTATTGTTGCGTTTTCCCGATATTCTCGATAATCGTATCGAGAAAATATCCAAATGTTTTCAACAAGCGGCCGACGAATATGGTTACACGGCCAAAAACTTCATCATCTACCCCATCAAGGTCAACCAAATGCGACAAGTGGTAGAAGAGATCGTCAGTCACGGTAAAAAATTCAACATCGGCTTGGAAGCGGGTTCCAAACCCGAATTGCATGCTGTATTGGCAATCAACACCGATGAAAACTCGCTCATCATCTGTAACGGATACAAAGATGAGAACTACGTAGAATTGGCACTTTTAGCTCAAAAGATGGGACGACGAATCTTCCTTGTCGTGGAAAAATTGAACGAACTACGTCTCATAGCCGACATTTCCAAACGCTTGAAAATACGTCCGAATATCGGGATTCGTATCAAACTGGCAAGTTCAGGCAGCGGCAAATGGGAAGAAAGCGGAGGTGACGGAAGCAAATTCGGGCTCAATTCCAGCGAATTGTTAGAAGCTCTCGATTTCTTGGAAAAAGCCAAGATGACCGATTGCCTCAAACTGATACACTTCCACATCGGCAGCCAAATCACAAAAATACGACGCATCAAAAATGCACTCAAAGAAGCGTCGCAATTTTATGTCCAGCTCCAAAACATGGGATTCCACGTAGAGTTTGTCGATATCGGCGGAGGCTTGGGTGTCGATTACGACGGAACCCGTTCCTCATCGAGCGAGAGCAGCATGAACTATTCTATACAGGAGTATGTCAACGACTCCGTCTCGGCGTTGGTCGATGCTTGCGCTAAAAACAATTTGCCGCAACCGAACATCATTACCGAGTCGGGACGGTCGCTTACCGCCCATCATTCCGTATTGGTATTCGAAGTACTGGAAACTACCTCGCTCCCGATATGGGACGAGAAAGAAGAACTCGGTGAAAATCCTCACGAACTGGTAGACGAGCTCTATAAAATATGGGACAACATGAATCAACCCCGGTTACTCGAATCGTGGCACGATGCCCTGCAAATCCGGGAAGAAGCGCTCGACCTGTTCGGGTTGGGTCTGCTCGACTTACGTACCCGTGCCCAGATAGAGCAACTATTCTGGTCTGTGGCTCGCGAAGTGAACGAAATCGCCTCCGACATGAAGCATGCTCCCGAAGAACTTCGGAAAATCTCCAAACTTCTGCCCGACAAGTATTTCTGCAACTTCTCTCTGTTCCAATCGTTACCAGATTCATGGTCGATCGACCAACTTTTCCCCATCATGCCCATCAGTCGGCTCGACGAGCGTCCCGACCGCACAGCGACCATACAAGACATTACTTGCGATTCCGACGGAAAAATCAATAATTTCATCTCGTCGCACGGAGCGAACTCGCACCTTGCCGTACATGCGCTCAACAACAAGGAGCCCTATTACATAGGCGTATTCCTCGTGGGAGCCTATCAAGAGATATTGGGAGATATGCACAACCTTTTCGGTGACACGAATGCCGTGCACGTCAGCGTGTACAAAGACCGCTACGAAATAGACCAAGTCATCGATGGCGAGACGGTGGCCGAAGTCCTCGACTACGTGCAGTTCTCACCCAAGAAACTGGTTCGCAGCGTGGAAACATGGGTAACTTCGTCTATGAAAGCCGGCATCATCACACCCGAAGAAGGTAGAGAATTTCTCTCCAACTACCGATCGGGTTTGTACGGATATACCTATTTAGAAAACGACTAACTTTTCACATGGATTATCGGGACACGAGTTTCCCGGTAATCCATTCCTATTTAAAAATGCAACGCTATTTCATCTACCTTTCTTTCAACGGTGCGCAGTATCATGGTTGGCAAATACAGCCCAATGGAATCACCGTGCAAGAAGTCCTCGAAAAAGCGTTAGCCACATTGCTCCGCCGTGAAACTCCGGTGACAGGAGCGGGACGAACCGACGCCGGCGTCAACGCCCGGCTCATGGTTGCCCACTTCGACGCTCCAATACCCCTCGACAATCCGACCGAAACGGCCGACAAGCTCAATCGTATTCTGCCGCCCGACATAGCTGTCTACGAAATACGTCCCGTCATTGCCGAAGCACACAGTCGATTCGATGCTTTGAGTCGCACCTACAAATACTACATAATAGATCACAAATCACCATTTATCGAATCCTTCGCCTGCCGTTATCGGGGAAATCTCGACTTTGACAAAATGAATACGGCGGCCGAACAGCTCTACCGATATACCGATTTCACCAGTTTTAGCAAACTGCATACCGATGTTAAAACCAATAATTGCCGAGTGACATTCGCCCACTGGGAACCCGAAGGCGAACGACAGGTATTTACCATCACTGCCGACCGTTTCCTCCGTAACATGGTGCGGGCCATCGTAGGAACGCTGCTCGATGTAGGACGGGGAAAACTTTCGGTGGAGGACTTCTGCCGTATCATCGAGCAAAAAAACCGTTGCGCCGCTGGAACTTCGGTCCCCGGCAAAGCGCTCTTTCTTCACGACATCGTTTACCCCGACCACATTTTCCTACCCCGTTAACCACCCTCTCACATCTTGTGGAAATCAAACACATCACACAAAACAAGGCCGACTTCCTCGACCTGCTTTTATTGGCAGACGAAAGCGAAACTATGATAGCCCGCTATCTCGACCGCGGCGAAATGTTCGCCTTGTATGATGACGATTTGAAAAGTATCTGCGTTGTCACACAAGAAGGGAAAAATCTCTACGAAATTAAAAATCTGGCCACCTATCCGCCATTTCAACGACAAGGATATGCCCGTCGGCTAATCGAATACATAGAAAATCGCTACAACGCACCCAGCACGATACTGCAAGTCGGCACAGGCGACTCGCCTCTCACGATACCCTTTTACGAGCATTGTGGGTTCCGCTACTCCCATCGTATTCCTCGTTTCTTTACCGACAATTATCCGCACCCCATCTTCGAAGGAGGGAAACAGCTCGTCGATATGATCTATTTGAGAAAAGAACTCTGAGAAATTCTTTCGAAATTTCCCGGACAACGACTCTTGCGCGACCACCTATCGAACCGCTTTCTTCCGCTTCGTGATTACGAAATATAGCCCCAACAAGACAAACGGGATACTCAATATCTGCCCCATATCGATAGGCAATACATTCTCGAAATCCACCTGCCGCTCCTTCAAGAATTCGATAAAGAAGCGGAACAAAAATATCAAAGTAATACACAACCCGAAGTAAAGACCTCGCCCGTAATTATCCTTTTTATATCGAGCGACCCCGACCATAATCAAGAAAAACAGAAAATAAGCGATAGCCTCGTACAACTGAGCCGGGTGACGAGGGAGCATATCCACACGCTCGAATACAAAAGCCCACGGCACATCGGTGGGCAAACCTATAATTTCGGAATTCATCAAGTTGGCAAGCCGTATGAAACCCGCCGCCAACGGTGCGGCGATACCCATCATATCGAGAATATCGAGATAATGAATCTTGGTCTTGCGACAAAATATAGCAAGGGCTATAATCAACCCCAACGTTCCACCATGGCTTGCCAATCCCGCATATCCCGTAAACTTCCAATCGCCATCGGGATAAAAGTGCACCGGCAAAACGATTTCCAACGGGTGACTCAGGTAATAGTCAGGCTCATAAAACAAACAATGTCCCAACCGTGCCCCGATAAAAATACCTAAGAAACTGTATAAAAACAAATTCTGAAACGTATCGACAGGTAAACCCTTCGATTGATACAATTTATAAACCACCTGACTACCCGCCAAAATGGCGATAACCCAAAAGATACTGTACCAACGTATCGCAATGCCGGCAATCGAAAACAATATGGGATCGGGATTCCAATGGATATATAGCAACGCCATAATTTACAACGATGTATGTTAAAGAATAGTACAAGCCGAGAGTGGAAACAAATTCACTTGGTTACACCGGGGCACAATCTATTTTCGTAAAATGCAAAGATAACGCAAGGCACGAAAAGGGCAAAACGGACTTGTTCATTTTTTATTTCGAATCACCACCTATCTGCAACAGACTTTTCAAAAAAAACAACACAAACAAAGTCCTAATCTACCATCTTCTGCCTCTTTCCCAATCTCATCGGAAATAAGCAAGAGAAGATGGGGCGAAGAGACCCATTCAGTCAGACACCCGTTCCACTTGCACCAAACATCTATTTGTAAAAATTAAAACAGTTTCTAACTTTGCAGGCGATTTACAGATATAACTAAAAGATACAAAAGATGTGGTTATCACTCGCTTTTCTCTCGGCTTTCCTATTAGGCTGTTACGAAGTCTGTAAAAAGAAATCGCTCGACAACAACGCTGTCATTCCTGTACTCTTTCTCAATACCTGTTTTTGCAGTCTGTTGTTCCTCCCGTGTATTGTCCTTTCCTACGGGTTTCCCGAACTTATGCGAAATTCACTCTTCTATGTGCCCCCTTCCACCGGTCACGAGCATATTTATATCATAGGCAAAGCGGCGCTCGTCCTCACATCATGGACTTGCGCCTATTTCGCCACCAAACATTTGCCCATCACCATAGCCGGGCCAATCAAGGCTTCCCAACCCATTCTCACACTCATAGGAGCATTACTCATCTTCGGCGAGCAACTGAATCTCTATCAATGGATCGGAGTCATTCTGGCGATCGTCTCGTTCATTATGCTATCCTTCTCCGGAAGAAAAGAAGGCATCAATTTCAAACACAATATCTGGATTCTCTTTATAGTCCTCGCCACAATCACCGGTGCGGCCAGCGGGTTGTACGACAAATATCTCATGTCGCACGGCTTCGACCGAATGACCGTACAAGTATGGTACTCCTACTATCAAATGGCGATGATGACCGTTATTCTCTTTGTATTATGGTATCCCAAACGTAAGCATACCACACCTTTTGTTTGGAAACCCTCTATCTTTTTCATCTCCCTGTTTCTCGTTTGTGCCGACTTCGTATATTTCTACGCCCTCAGCTACCCCGACTCCATGATTTCTATCGTCTCTATGGTACGTCGCAGCAGTGTCGTCGTCAGCTTCATAGCCGGCGCATTCCTGTTCCGAGAAAAAAATATCCGTAGCAAATCGTTCGATTTGATACTCGTCCTATTGGGTATGTTCTTCCTTTATCTCGGCACAAAATAAAAGACGGTAACAATATTTACGGCTGTTTTTTTGGCTCACAGAAGCAATTATGTTTACTTTTGTGTCAAACGATCGTTATGAAACTAAGGAATCTGTTATTCTGTTTATGCTCGATAGTCACCTTGACATCATCGGCAATAGAACCGGGGGCGCAATTATTCATTGCCATGCCCGACTCGCTCGTCCCTTCTATCGAAATAAACCGGAGGAAGGACTTGATCGATTTGATGCACGCCGGACAGAAAGCCGAGATTGTCACGAAACTAGGCGGTAAAGCCGAGATGACACTGCTACAAGACAGCCTGCTCTCGATCGACCTGTCGAAACGCAGTAAAATGGAAATACGGTGGTATGATACAACCGGCAACGATACGATTATCGCTCTTGTCAATACGGTATATGCCCCGGCGGGAGACAGTCGCATACGGTTTTTCGACACTGCATGGAAGGAACTCCCCGCTTCGGAACGCATTCGCCAGATACGACGGGAAGAATTTTTCCAATTCCCCGATAGCTTGACAAAGGCAAAAAAAGAAGACTTGTTACGTCCGGTAAACATTTTCCTTGTGGAGTACAACTTCGCTACCGATGGTTCTCTATGTGCCCGGCAGTCATGGGCAAACTATCTGGACAAAGAATCATTCGATCGTATCGAACCCTATCTGCAAGATTCAATCGTGTTGCATTGGAACGGAAAAAGATTCAAATAGAACAACCTCACTTTCCTGAACTGAATCAGATTCAATCGCAGCGATAATCATCTTATATCATCAGAGACCAAACGGGCTCAGTCGATAATTAGAGGGGATTGTCCTTGTATATTCCAACCCCTCTCCTCAGAAACCATTGTTTCTTCGGTGTCTCCCCTATACGGCTAACGCCACATAGGGGAGAAGGATAAATACAACTCTCCAAAATAATGCGGCAGAGGGGAAACTCTTCCCTTACCGTTTCTCGCAACCCTATGGAGTATATGTCGCCAAACAAAATATAGGGAGAGGGGACACATAGTGACGGAAGAATCGGAAAACAGAAAGGTATTAACCTCCTGCCCTGCGCACACACGTACGATAGGGGAGGTGGCACGTAGTGACGGAGGAGTTCAAAAATACCCGCAGCAAGAGGGAACGGATTAGGGCATCCCCCTCTCCCCCCTGCCGTGTCCCGTAGCTTTACGGGGTGTTCCCATAAAGGGATACAAGGAGAGTACCCGCAGGGCGAGGGGATTAAACTTTCAAAAAGCAATATATTGTCTTTCTCAATTCTTCTCCGAAGATATCCGGAATGAGGTTGTCGACAGAGATTCATCTCTAAAATCCAAGTCTATCCTCACAAATTTTCTACTGAATCACAAAACGGGGTTACCTTTACAGGTAACCCCGTTTAATTATACAAAAAAGCCTTTTTAAAACTCTGCGTTTTTCGGCGTACGAGGGAACGGTATCACGTCGCGGATATTGGTCATACCCGTAACGAACAACAGCAACCGTTCGAATCCGAGCCCGAAACCCGAGTGGGGAGCCGTACCGAAACGTATCGAGATACCACCACATATCCTTCATCGGGATATGCAACTCTTCGATACGAGCAAGCAACTTATCATAATTTTCCTCACGCTGCGAACCTCCGATAATCTCGCCGATACGGGGGAACAGCACGTCCATCGCCCGAACCGTCTTGCCATCGTCGTTCATTTTCATATAAAAAGCCTTTATCTCTTTCGGATAATCGGTGAGGATAACCGGTTTCTTGAAATGTTCCTCTACCAAGAAACGCTCATGTTCGCTCTGCAAATCGGCGCCCCAATAGACTGGATATTCGAATTTATGGCCCGACTCTTCCAAAATTTTCACACCCTCGGTGTACGGCAACCGCACAAAATCGTTATCCACGACGAACTTCAATCGGTCGATCAATTCCTTGTCGTACATCTGGCACAAAAATTCGAGGTCGTCCTGACAGTGATCGAGCGCATAACGAATCAGGTATTTGAGGAAATCCTCCGCCAAATCCATGTTCTCTCCGATTTCATTGAAAGCGACTTCCGGCTCTACCATCCAAAACTCGGCCAAGTGACGCGGCGTATTCGAATTCTCGGCGCGGAACGTAGGGCCGAACGTATAAATCGCGCCCAAAGACATCGCACCCAATTCACCTTCGAGCTGTCCCGATACAGTGAGGCTGGTAGGTTTGCCGAAGAAATCCTCGCTATAATCCACCGCTCCGTCCTCGGTCTTAGGTACTTGGTTCAAGTCGAGAGTCGTTACTTGAAACATAGCACCTGCACCTTCGCAGTCGCTACCCGTAATTAACGGAGTATTCAAATAGAAAAATCCCCGATCGTTGAAATATTTGTGAATGGCATAAGCCATATTGTGACGGATACGCAACACTGCTCCAAATGTATTCGTACGAGGACGCAAATGTGCGATTTCCCGTAAAAATTCCAGCGTATGCCCTTTCTTCTGCAACGGATATACATCGGGGTCGGCGCCACCGTAAAGTTCTATGCTATCGGCCTGTATCTCGGCCTGCTGACCTTTACCTTGCGACTCCACCAATGTACCGATGACACTAATACAAGCACCGGTCGTTATCGGTTTCATCTCCGCTTCCGAAAATTTGGAGAGATCCACCACGACCTGTATATTTTTAATGGTAGAACCGTCGTTCACGGCAATAAAGTTCACATTTTTATTGCCACGGCGCGTACGCACCCAACCCTTTACATTCACTTTTGTCCCGTAAAGAGATGCATCAAATGCATCGACGACTTTGGTTCTTTTCATTGTTTCCATACTTTCCTATATAATTGTACACTTTTTTAAGCATCGCCCCGTACGGAGAACCGTTCGGGACGTGATAAACATTTCTTATTCGAATGAACCCATCTGCAACATGTTCACCTCTTGCTGAGTGAGGTAACGCCAACGTCCCCGTTGCAAGTTCTTCTTGGTAAGCCCGGCGAAATAAACCCGGTCGAGTTTAACCACACGATACCCTAAGGCTTCGAAAATACGACGCACGATACGATTCCGACCCGAATGAATCTCGATACCCACTTGGTTCATATCCGTCTCGTTGGCATAACTTACGGCATCGGGCTGTATAGGGCCGTCTTCCAATTCTATACCATCGGCGATTCGTTGCATATCCTCCTCGCTCACATCTCGGTCGAGCCACACATGGTATATCTTTTTCTTGATAAATTTCGGGTGCGTCAGTTTCGATGCAAGGTCGCCATCGTTCGTCAGCAGTAGCACACCGGTCGTGTTGCGGTCAAGACGTCCCACCGGATAAATACGTTCGGTACAAGCGTTACGCACGATATCCATCACCGTGAGCCGTCCTTGCGGGTCGTCCGATGTAGTCACACAATCCTTAGGTTTATTCAACAACACGTAAATCTTGCGTTCCAAAGTCACCACCTTGCCACGGAATGTCACCGTATCATTACGGGTAATCTTCGTTCCCAGTTCGGTCACGGCAACCCCGTTGACCAACACTTCTCCGGCTTGAATAAATTCGTCGGCCTCACGACGGGAACAGATCCCTGCATTAGCCATAAATTTATTCAGACGAATCGGTTCATTCGGATCCACCTCCGGCAACTCATATTCGATGCGCTGCGGGCGGCTGAACACCTTATTATTCCGACGCGGTTGCTGGCGATTCTGATTATATCCTCCACGATTATTATACCCCCGGTTATTATATCCGCCCGGGCGATTGTTTTGCTTCGGATAACGAGGTCTCTCACTTTCCCCGTAAGGCTGCTGAAACCCCTCTCCCACTTCGTTATTACGATTATAATCCTGATTATACCTCGGAGTATTGTTGTAGTTATTGTTCCGACGGTTGTTTCCGTAATTGCCCTGACGGTTATTGCTATACCCTCCCTGACGATTACCATAGTTGTTAGGACGTTCGTTGCCGTAAGAACGATTTCCTCCATCTCCATAGTTATTGCGGGGATAGTATGGTCTTTCCGCATTCGCACTGTACGAGGAGTGTCCCTCTTCTCCTCCATTTCTTCTGTACTCTACTTTTTCATATCGCTCGGTCGCACCTTCGCGGTTCGACATTCCGATGCGCGGACGCTTAGCTCTTTTTTCGCTTTCCATAGAAATTGTTTGTAATTAAAAATACAAGCCTCTCGGCCTATTAAAAACATCTGTTATAAATGATAGTTCTTTTTTCTCATAAACAAAAATTCGTGCAAACCGAAAGTAAAAACAAATTTACTATCGAGCCGCAGCCTATGTTTGTAAACACGTTGCAAAGATACGAAGGATTTTTCATTTTGCTTCTATTACAATCGAATAAGTTGTTATTTTCTGCTTAAAAAAACAAAAGCTCGGGCCTTTTGTTCGTCCGGCTCGCAAAGAATCTGCCTTACAACCGTTCAAAGCAATAAATACATACTCAATACGGGAATCAGTGAAGATTGTCCTTGCATATTTAACCCCTCTCCTCAGAAACGACTGTTTCTTCGGCCGCTCCCCTATCGCTATGCAACACAGGAGAGAAGAGTAAAATCTATCCCTGTGCCGAAATGAGAATTACCATTTTAACCTTTTCTTCCTATTGTATCTATGTGGCATTGCCGGACATTTCAGCCTTTTTTTAGAACAGTGAGGGATTGGAGTGAGATTATTAAAACCTCTTCCCTGCCGTGTCCCGTAGTATTACGGGGTGTTTTGCGACAGCAAAATATAGGGGCGGTGTCCGAAGGACAGAGGGGTTAAATAAAATTATCCGCAACAGAGGAAACATATCAAAGTATCAACACCCTCCCTCTGTTCATCGCAGATGAGATAGGGGGAGTGCCCGAAGGGCAAGAGGATTAAGCCTTCAAAAACATAATACATTATCTTTCTCAATCCTTCGCCGAAGAGATCGAACTGTTGCTATCGTCAAGAATTTCATCGCTAAAATTCATGTCTATTCCTTCTGATTTTCTGCTGAACCCAATACAGAACCGACATGCGATAAATGTCGAAGGAGAATAAGAGGCTCTCTTATTCTCCTTCGGTTACAAGTCTCATTTTTATTTTTCATCTAATCTTGCGAGGCTTCCCCACCTCATCAAAACCCGGTATATGAGTGAGGAGTTATCTTTCGTAATTCCTCTTTTACCGATTCCGAAACATCGAGCGTATCGATAAATTCCCGTATGGAGTCGGCATTAATTACCGTATTCGTCCGTGTCAAAGCCTTCAAAGTCTCGTACGGGTGAGGATAACCCTCCCTCCGCAAAATCGTCTGGATACCTTCGGCTACCACATTCCACATTTGATCGAGATCGCGATATATAGCCGGTTCGTTCAGTAACAGTTTATTCAAGCCTTTGATTGTACTATGGAAGGCAATTAACGTATGAGCCAAAGGAACACCCACATTCCGCAACACGGTCGAATCGGTCAAGTCGCGTTGCAAGCGCGAAACCGGCAACTTCGAAGACAAGTGGTCCAATATGGCATTGGCTATTCCGAGATTCCCCTCCGAATTTTCATAATCGATGGGGTTCACCTTGTGAGGCATTGCCGACGACCCCACTTCTCCCGCTTTGATTTTCTGCTTGAAATACTCCATAGAAATGTATTGCCAGAAGTCCCGGTCGAGATCTATCACAATCGTGTTGATACGGCGCAATGCATCGAACAGAGCGGCGAGATTGTCGTAATTCGAAATTTGAGTGGTCCATTCCTCCCGGTCTATCCCCAACCGCTCCTTCAAAAATCTGTTCCCGAAAGCCGGCCAGTCGATATCGGGATAAGCAAAACGATGAGCATTGAAATTACCGGTAGCTCCTCCAAACTTACCACTCACCGGAACCGATTCGAGCAAAGCCATCTGCCGTTCCAACCGATAGCCGAATACCCGTATCTCTTTCCCCAGACGGGTGGGCGATGCCGGCTGCCCGTGAGTTTTGGCAAGCATGGGAATATCTTTCCATTCCTCGGCATACCGGTTGATAATAGCCAGCATATCTTTCAACACCGGGAAATAACAATCGTGCAAAGCCTCTTTCAACAAAAGAGGAACCGACGTATTATTAATATCTTGTGAAGTCAACCCGAAATGGATAAACTCTTTATAAGCCTCCAAATGCAATTCGTCGAATTTCTCTTTGATAAAATACTCGACAGCTTTCACATCATGATTAGTAACAGACTCTATCGACTTCACTTTTTCGGCATCGGCCTCCGTAAAATCGGCATATATCTTGCGCAACGCCGGGAATAAATCAGGATTTACCCCCGAGAGCTGAGGCAGCGGCAATTCGCACAATGCAATGAAATACTCGATTTCGACCCGTACCCTATACCGGATAAGTGCCCATTCCGAAAAATAAAGCGACAAATTTTCCACCTTATTGCGATAGCGGCCATCGACAGGAGATATAGCCGTGAGTGATGATAATTCCATAGTCTCTTATTTGAAATAGAGCACAAAAATACGATTTCCCCGGCAATTTTTACACAAAAATTTCATTTTTTGTTTTGCAGATAAAAAAATAGTATTACCTTTGCAACGCTTTTCGGCAAACTATCCGGGCGTTTAGCTCAGCTGGTTTAGAGCATCTGCCTTACAAGCAGAGGGTCGGCGGTTCGAATCCGTCAACGCCCACTATCCCGGATAAAACCCTGTGGGGCGAAAGCCTACGAAAACAGGGGCGTTTAGCTCAGCTGGTTTAGAGCATCTGCCTTACAAGCAGAGGGTCGGCGGTTCGAATCCGTCAACGCCCACA
>OBJG01002089.1_pt1 | contig 13239 bp, 10 predicted proteins | sample 1517941 | NCBI WGS metagenome assembly OBJG01 (sample SAMN04571712, study PRJEB22368) | human gut metagenome | biome: human gut; material: stool | host: Homo sapiens | place: Luxembourg | collected 2012-09-21
CAAGCGCTTCATAAAAAGGAAGGCCCGCGAGGGCCTTCCTTTTACTTTTCGTTGGGCATCTTCCAGCCGTTGTGGTCGGTGTGCAGCAGATGGTGGGACTTTTCGCCCAGCGGAGCTTTCAGGAATTCCCGGTACAGCGCCTGCACGTCCTTGTTCCGGTGGGAGAACCGCACCTTGGCACCCTTGTCGATGCTCCACAGGATATCGCCGCGATATGCCGCCAGCTCCTGCCCGTCGTGTATGGGCTGCCCGCCGCCGCCGGCGCACCCGCCGGGACAAGCCATCACCTCAACGAAGTCGTAATCCACATCGCCCTCGTCGATGGCGTGCATCAGCTTACGGGTGTTGCCCAGTCCGCTGACCACTGCCACGCGGACGTTGCCCGCGCCGGGGATGGTGAATACGGCCTCCTTCCAGCTGTCCATACCGCGCACGGCGGAGAAAGCGTCCGGCTTCGGTTCCTTGCCGGTAATGAGATAGTACGCGCTCCGCAGAGCCGCGTCCATCACGCCGCCGGTGGCGCCGAAGACCACCGCCGCGCCGGTGCCGGTGCCCAGCGGACTGTCAAAGGGTGTTTCTGGCAGCACCGCGGGATTGATCTGTTCGCCCCGCAGCATCCGCACGATCTCGCGGGTGGTCAGCACCACATCCACGTCCTGGTCGCCCTGCTCGTCCTTCATGGTGGGCAGCGCACACTCTGCCTTCTTGGCGGTGCAGGGCATGATGGACACCACAAACAGCTTCTTGGGGTCCACGCCGATCTTCTGGGCAAAGTAGCTCTTGGCGACGGCACCGAACATCTGCTGGGGGCTCTTGGCGGTGGACAGGTTTTCCGTATACGACGGGAATTGTCCCTTCAGGAACCGCACCCAGCCGGGACAGCAGCTGGTGAACATGGGCCAGTGATATTTGTTCCGGTGGGTAAAGCGCTCGATGAACTCACTGCCCTCCTCCATGATGGTCAGGTCGGCGGCGAAGTCTGTGTCGAATACATAGTCGAAGCCCATGGTCTTCAGCGCCGTCACCATGCGCTCCGCTGTGGCAAACTTGGGGTCCAGATGATAAAACTCTGCCCAGGCCGCCCGCACCGCCGGTGCGACCTGCACCACGGTGATCCGGTCCTTGTTCGCCAGCGCGTCGAACACCTTGCCGGTGTCGTCATGCTCCTGCAGACCGCCCACGGGACAGTGGGTGATGCACTGGCCACAGAAGGTGCAGTCGCTCTCGCCCAGGGTCCTGGTGTGGGCCACGCCCACGGTGGTGCGAGTACCGGTGCCCATCAGGTCCCAGATGCCCATGCCCTGGATCTTTTCGCATACCTGGATGCACCGCATACACTTCACGCAGCGGTTTTCGATACGCACCACCGGATTGGAGTAGTCCGTGGGGATGTTCTTCAGGTCGTCGATATAGTGGTCGCCCAGCAGGTTATAGTCGTTGGTCAGCTGCTGGAGCTTGCAGTTGCCGCTGCGGGTGCACTTGGTGCATTTCGTCTCATGCTGGCTCAGCAGCAGCCGCAGATTGACTCGCCGGGCCTCGCGGACACGGGGTGAGCTGGTGTACACCACCATGCCCTCGCTGACAGCGCTGTCGCAGGAGGGCACCAGCCGTGCATAGCCCTCCACCTCCACCATGCAGATGCGGCACGCGCCGATCTCGTTGATGTCCTTCAGATAGCACAGGGTGGGGATGCTGATCCGCAGGGTCTGGGCCGCCTCCAGAATGGTGGTGCCTTCCGGCACCGATACGGTCCGCCCGTCGATGGTCAGAGTTACCATTTTTCGTTCCTCCCTCCCCGGAAAATGCCGTAGCCGTAGTGGTCGCACCGCAGGCAGCGGGACGCCTCGGTCCGCGCGCCCTCCTCGGTGAGTCCGCACTCGATATCCTCAAAGTCGCACCGGCGCTCGCAGGCCTCGCGTTCCGTGGTGTTGATGCGTCCGTGGGGTGCGCGGTTGTTCAGCCGCGGTGCCGGGATGTCCAGCTCCACCTTGATCTCATGCTGGAAGCCCAGGTGCTCGTCGATGTTGGCCGCCGCCACCTTGCCGGCGGCAATGGCGCGGATGGCACTGGCGGGTCCGGTGACGCAGTCGCCGCCGGCAAATACGTTGTCCATGTCGCCCACCTGACCGGACAGTCCCGCCACGAACGTGCCGCGCTTGATAGGTACGCCCGCCTGCTCGAAGCCCTGGATCTCGATGCCCTGGCCGATGGCCACCACGATGATGTCCGCCGGGATGCGTACCTCCGGCAGGTCAGCCTTGTTGGGCCGGGGCCGCCCGGACTTGTCCGCCTCGCCGATGATCTGGGGCTGTACCCACAGCGCGGCGGCATTGCCGTTCTCGTCGGCCTCGATGTGGGAGGGGGCCATCAGGGCGGCGATCTCCGCGCCCTCGGCCATGGCGCCCGTTACCTCATCCGGCAGAGCGGTCATATCCTCAATGCGGCGGCGGTACACGCACGTCACCTTTTCCGCCCCCAGACGGATAGAACTGCGGGTCACATCCATAGCCACGTTGCCGCCGCCGATGACCACCACCCGCTTGCCGGTGAAGTCCGGCATCACGTCGTCGCCTATGGAGCGCAGCATCTCCACCGCGGACATCACGTTCTTGCTGTCCTCGCCGGGGATGCCCACTTTCTTGTCCTGATGGGCGCCGATGGCGATGTACAGGCAGTCATACTCCTTCAGCAGGTCCTCTATCCACAGCTGGGTGCCCACGGTCACGCCGGTGTGTGCCTCAATGCCCAAAGAGAGGATGGAGGCGATCTCCGCATCCAGCAGGTGCCGGGGGAAGCGGTAGTTGGGGATGCCGTAGCGCAGCATACCGCCCAGTTTCTCCCGTTCCTCGAATACCGTCACCTTGTGACCCATCAGGGCCAGGTAATAGGCGCAGCTCAGGCCGCTGGGCCCGCCGCCGATAATGGCCACCTTCTTGCCGGTGGGCGGCGCGCAGGGGGGCTGGGGCACGTCTCCGGCAGTGTCCACGGCGTAGCGCTTCAGCCCGCGGATGTTGATGGCATCGTCGATCATATTCCGGCGGCACCGCGCCTCGCAGGGGTGCTCGCAGATGTAAGCACAGGCCACAGGGAAGGGATTGTCCTTACGAATCAGCCGCACCGCATCGGCGCAGCGTCCCTCGCCTATCAGGGCCATATAGCCGGGTACGTCCACACCGGCGGGACACAGGGCCACGCAGGGCACCGGCAGCTGCAAGCCCGCCAGACAGCGGTGGTGCAGGATGTGTTCCTCGTAGTCATCCCGGAAACCCTCCAGCCCGTCCAGCACCAGTCGGGCGGCATCGCGCCCGATGGCACAGTCGGCGGTGTTCACCACGGTCCGCGCCGTTTTCTCGATAATGGCCAGGGTGCCCATGTCGGCGGTGCCGTCCAGCACGGTGGCGATGAGCTTGCTCAGCTGCCCCAGACCGATACGGCAGGGCACGCACTTGCCGCAGGACTGGGCGTGGCACAGCTGCAAAAACGACAGGGACATATCCACCGGACAGAGGCCCGGAGGACTGGCGGCGATGCGGCGCTCCACGTCCCGGTAGAGATTATCCACCACCGTCTGGGCGCGGCTTGGGTTCTTGATGTCGAGTCTGCTCAAGGGGGTCACTCCTTCCGTCTGCGCCGCGCGGAAGCGTGTCCGCGCGGCGCTTGGAAATTATAAGTTAAACAAAAGAATGACACAAAATCCACCAAAAGTCAACATAAGAAAAAAGATTGTTTTCATAAGAGGAAATTATCGTAAATTGCCTGGTTTTTAACGTTATTTACAGCACAAACCGATAGATTTAAAACGTGAAAGTTTCTTCAAGGGAAACGTCCGAAGACTGCCTGCGCAGGGAACGGCGTCCCGCGGCGTCCCGATCCGCGGCCATCAAAAAAGAGCACCGCCGCAGCGGTGCTCCCTTTTAGGTTCTTATGCTCTTATGCGCGGCCGCTGCGCAGGTAGCCATAGTTCTTCTTGAGTATGTTGCGGAAGAAGGGCACGCACAGCACCGTATCCGCCGCGATCCACGCCATGGGGTCGGCGGCGCAGAGGGCGTAGAAGGCCATGGCCGGTGCATCGGCGCTGACGGCGCCGCCGGCAAACAGCCCCGGCAGCACCAGACACACGGTGATACGCGCCACCAGCTCTGCCGCGCCTGCGCCCAGCACGAAGCCGCTGCGCCCGATGCCCTGCACGCAGTTGCGCACCACAAAGACGAAGCCCAGAAACAGGTACATGGAGAAGTCCACATACAGCAGCGAGTTGCCGTAGCGCACCGCGTCCGGCGTCACTTTGTCGGCGCTGAGGAACACATGGTAGCAGAAGTCGCCCCTTGTCAGCAGCAGACCCGTGCCCGCCGCCAGAATCGCCAGAATGGACACCATGCCCAGCGCCTGCAGCGTACCCCGGCGAATGCGGTCGTACTGACCTGCGCCCAGATTCTGCGCCGTGAAGCTGGTCATGGCGCCGCCCAGCGCGTTCATGGGCGTGGCCACCAGATTGAACAGCCGGTTGGCCGCACCGAAGCCGTTCTGCGCCGCGTTGGACACCATCACGCCGTCCCGCATGTCAAACTTCACCACGCCGCCCTGCATGACGATGATGCCAATGGCCAGCACGGAGAATTGCAGTCCCAGCGGGATGCCCCGCGCCAGATGGCGCTTCACGTCCATGAGGGTGATGCGCCAGTCCTCCCGGTGCAGGCGCAGCACCGGATAGCGCACAAAGGCGTAGATAAAGCAGCCGATGGTGCTGACCAGCTGCGCCAGCACCGTGGCAAGGGCTGCGCCCGCCACGCCCCAGCGGAACACCAGAATGAACGCCAGATCCAGCCCCACGTTCAGCACCGTGGAGAACAGCAGGAACAGCAGCGGTGTCACGGAATCGCCCATGGCGCGCAGGAAGGAGCAGATGAAGTTGTAAAACAGCTGCGCGCCGATACCGGCGAAGATGATGGCGCAGTAGGCGTGCGCCGCGGTGTACACCTCGTGGTGGGCGGGCGTCACGTTGATCCACGCCAGCATGGGATCCAGCAGCACCAGCGCCAGCGCCGTCAGCACCACCGTCAGCGCGGCGGACAGCAGCAGCTGCGTGGCCAGCGAGCGGCGCACGCCCCGTTCGTCGTGCATGCCCACATAGTAGGACGTGATGACGCAGAAGCCCGCGCTGACGCCGAAGGCGAACTGCAAAAAGATGAACACCAGAGAATTGGTATCGTTGACGCCGGCCACCTCGGCGGCGGTCAGCGTCTGACCAACGATGGCCGCGTCGCTGATGGAGTACACCTGCTGCAAAAGGTAGGACAGGATCACCGGCAGAGAAAACAGGAGGATCACCTTCCAGCACGGCCCCTGGGTCAGGTCGATGGGCTCCCTTCTTTTATGTGCTGTTTTCACAGAAATCGCTCCCTTCTTTTGTGTAGTATAGACAATTATCTCTCTCAGAGCGCCGATTATAATACCTTGCGGCGCCATTGTCAAGAGCTCTTTTATAAAAAATCCGTCCACCGGTCATTCCCGGTACCGCGCTGCCGTTCTTCACGCATTTTGCGGCGCATTTCCGCTTTCCGCCAGTGGACACAGCCGGTATTTCGTTGCACTTTCTGTCACTTTGTGGTAAGATACCATTGACACAAATGAAACGGGGAGGTCACTTGATATGAGATCCGATGGCACAAAAAAGTCACCTGTGCGTATGCTTGTCTACCTGCTGCTTCTCGCGGCGGTGGTGGCCCTGGGCTATTTCACCGACATCGTTGACTTCACGGAGCTGAAGGCTGTTTTTTCTCTGAAGCTCACCGCCCTGCTGAAGCTGGCTGTCATGGTCCTGCTGGTGCTGCTGGTGTCCAACCTGGTCATCTTCATTCTGCACGGTATCAAGCCCCGCACCCACCGCGGCGGGTCTGTGCTGTCGCTGCTGAGCAGCCTGGTCAAATATGTGGCCGGCATCATCATCGTCTGCCAGAGTCTGTCCCTGCTGGGCGTTAACGTGGGCACCATCATCGCCAGCGTCGGCGTGCTGGCCCTGGTGGTCGGCTTCAGCGCCGAGAGTCTCATCGCTGACGTGGTCATCGGCGCCTTCATGCTGCTGGAGAACCAGTACAACGTGGGCGACATCGTGGAGGTCAACGGTTTCCGGGGCGTGGTCACCAAGATCGGAATCCGCACCACCTCCATCACCGACGGCGGCGGCAATGTGAAGATCATCAACAACTCGGAGATGAAGAATATCCTCAACCGTTCCGATAACAACTCCTGGTCTGTCAGCGATATCTCCATCCCCTATGAGACAGACCTGGAGAAGCTGGAGGCGCAGCTGCCCGCCCTGTTGGAGGAGATTTTCCGCGCCCGGGGCGACGTGATGCTGGATACGCCCCAGTACCTGGGCGTTCAGACGCTGGACGCCTCCGGCATCGTCCTGCGCTTCTGGGTGAAGGTGGCGGAGAAGAACATCTACGCCGGCGCCCGCGCCCTGAACCGTGAGCTGTTGCTGGGCTTCCGCCGTCTGGGTGTGGAGTGCCCCTTCCCTCAGATGGACGTACACATGAAATAAGCCATGGAAGAGAAGAACAAGGAGTTCACCCTGGCGCAGGAGCACGCCGCCCCTCCACCGGAGTGCGCTGCCCTCCCGCCGGAGGTCCTGCCGCCGGACACCGTCCTTCCCGGCGAGGCCTCCGCCGCGGAAAGTGCCGCCGCGCTGAAAAAGAAGACCGCCAAGTGGAAAAAGATCGCCATTATGCTGGTGGGCCTGTCGGCCATGACGGCGGTGGCCGTCACCGGCGGCGGCACAGCGGAGGATCCCGTCCCCGCAACGCCGGACACCCCACCGGTCCAGCAGGAGCCGTATGTTCCGCCGGAACCGGAGCCCCTTGCCGGTGTTCTGCACTATACCATATACAACGATACCTTCGACGACAGCGGCGTGCCCCTGATCCTGGCCGAGGGTACCGTGGACATGGCCGCGCTGTCCGATACGCCCCTGGCGCTGCCCCAGCCGGAGACGCCGTCCGATGGCAGCTATGCGTTCCTGGGCTGGGCGGGCCGGTATGACACCGCCGGCGGAAAGGTCTGGACGACGGTGCCGGACCCCCTGACAACGGACTTCGCGGCGTCCATCAGACCCGGAGATACGGGGGAGAGGTCGATCGTGCTCCGCGCCGCCTGGCGGCTGACGGAGCAGAGCCGCTATCCCTGGTCCCTGACCCTGGACGACGGCGTTACTGCCGTCACCTATGAGGCGGCGGTGCCTATGGCCTCCGGCGGCAACGTGTACCTGTGCGCCTACCCGCAGCCCACCCGCGATGGCTATCGCTTCGCCGGCTGGCTGAACGCGGCAGGGGAGAGGGTGGACCTTCTGCCCGCCTCCGCCTTCTTTGCCAAAACCGCCGACGGCGAAACCGACTGGCGTACCACCGTCCCTGTCACCCTCACCGCGGACTGGGAGAAAGCATAGCAAAAAAAGAACAGTCCTTCACGGACTGTTCTTTTTTGATTCTTCTTAGTACGCCACGCCCCAGTAGATGTCGGTGGTGCACGCCTTGCCGCACACCACGCACTTGCCGGTGGTGCCGGACTGCTTCAGCGGCATGCAGCGGCTGGACACGCCGGCCTTCTCCTTCATGGCCAGCTCGCACTCCAGACTGCCGCACCACTTGGTACGGGCGAAGCCGCCCTTGCCCTGGGCCATCTCCTTGACCTCCTCCCAGGAGGTCATATCGAAGGTGTTGTCCTCCAGGTTCTTTTCCGCCATGGCGTACAGGTTGTCGTGCACGTCCTGCAGCAGCTGCTGCACGGCGCTCTCCAGCTCCGTCAGGGGCACGAAGGTCTTTTCACCGGTGTCGCGGCGGGCGATGCAGCACTGCCCCTTCTCCATGTCCTTGGGGCCGATCTCCACACGCAGGGGCACGCCCTTCATCTCGTACTGGGCGAACTTCCAGCCGGCGGACTGGTCGCTGTCGTCCATGCTGACGCGGATGCCCGCGGCGCTGAGACGGTCGCGCAGGGCGGCGGCGGCCTCCAGCACGCCCTCCTTGTGCTGGGCGATGGGAATGACCACCACCTGCGTGGGGGCGATGACCGGGGGCAGCACCAGACCGTGGTTGTCGCTGTGGGTCATGATGATGGCACCGATGAGCCGGGTGGATGCGCCCCAGCTGGTCTGGAACGGGTATTGCAGGGTGTTGTCCCGGCCGGTGAACGTCACGTCGTAGGCCCGGGAGAATTTGTCGCCGAAGAAGTGGCTGGTGCCGGACTGCAGGGCCTTGTGGTCCTTCATCATGCACTCGATGGTATAGGTGGCCTCGGCACCGGCGAATTTCTCCTTGTCGGTCTTGCGGCCCTTCACCACCGGCATGGCCAGCGCGTTCTTGCACACGTCGGCGTAGCAGTTCAGCTGCTGCTCCGTCTCGGCCTTGGCCTCGGCGGCCGTCTCATGGATGGTGTGGCCCTCCTGCCACCAGAACTCGCGGCTCCGCAGGAACGGGCGGGTGGTCTTCTCCCAGCGGATGACGGAGCACCACTGGTTATACAGCATGGGCAGCTCACGGTAGCTGTGCAGCACGTGGCTCCAGTGGTCGCAGAACATAGTCTCGGACGTGGGGCGGAAGGCCAGACGCTCCTCCAGCTGTTCGCTGCCGCCATGGGTGACCCAGGCCACCTCCGGGGCGAAGCCGGCCACCAGCTCACCCTCCTTCTTCAGTAGGCTCTCGGGGATGAGTACCGGCATGGCCACATTCACATGGCCGGTCTTCTTGAACTCCGCGTCCATGTACTTCTGGATATTCTCCCAAATGGCATAGCCATAAGGTCGAAGGATCAGAAAGCCCTTGACGCTGGCGTAGTCCACCAGCTCCGCCTTCAGGCAGATATCCGTATACCACTTGGCGAAATCCTCCTCCATGGGGGTGATCGCCTCTACATTTCTCTGATCCTTAGCCATAGCTTTATACCATTCCTTTGTTAGTATATAGGGTGTGTGCCAACTTCACATTTTACCCGCCGCCATGTGACTTGTCAAGTTGCCGCCGCAAAAAGGCCGCAAAAAAGCGCCCCGCAGGGCGCTTTTTCAGCAATCCCGGCCCAGCCGCCTGTCGCGGCGCCGGCCAACGATGACATACACGAACACATAGGCGATGGCGCCGGTCAGCAGTCCGGCCAGCACATCGATGGCCGCGTGCTGCTTGACGAACACGGTGGCCGCCATGATGAGGATAGCGTACAGCGTTACGCCCCAGCGCCAGCCGGGCTTCCGCAGTCCCGGCGTGTGCCACACCGCCGCCACAGCCGCCATGCAGCCCAGAATATGCACGCTGGGGAAGACGTTGGTGTTGGTGTCGATGGAATAGGTGTACTCCACCAGCCAGGTGGCGGCATTGTGGTGCGCCATCACCGCCGGACGCAGATCCTGCCCGTTGGGCACCAGAATGCAGAACACCACCGCCGTTGTGAACGTCACCATGATGAACCACATATACCGGCGGAAGCCCTCGGCGTCCTTCAGGATCAGATAGATGCCCAGCACCACCAGCAGCGGGCTCCAGGACACATAGGGGAAGATGAACCACTCGCAGAAGGGGATATAGGTGTCCAGCACCGTCTGTGTGGCCCAGTAGTTATCGGTAATAAAGTGCTCGATGGTAAAAAACATCGCCAGATAGACCGGCAGATACGCGCCCCACCAGGCGTGGGGATGGGTCTTGAAGAATTGCTTGATCGCCTGCATACGATCCCTCCGACAGACTTGATGATTTCGTATCCCGTATTGTACCAGAACCGCCCCGGCAAAGGCAACCCCCGCCCTGCAAATATCACAGAATTTTTACAACTCAGGCAAATCACCGCAGGTGTTGAACGGACTGGACAAACCGGGGCGGCGTATAGTATACTGTCTCCAATACAGACACAGGAGGAACTGCCATGCAGATCATCAAGCGGGAGGAGCTTCCCGAACAGCGCCAGGTGCGCCTGACTATCGCCGTGGACAAGGACACCTGGCAGGCGTCCCTGGCCAGATGCTATCAGGGCGTCAAGTCCGTCTGCCCCGTGGCCGGCGAGCCTACCCGTGAAAACCTGGAACAGGCCTACGGCCCCGAGTTTTTGTACCAGGAGGCCGTCAACGACACCTATCCCCAGGCGCTGGTGGAGGCCATCAGCCAGAGCGATATCCAGATCGCCGGGACCCCCACCCTGTCGGTGGAGACCATCGGCCCCGACGGCTACACCTTCGCCGCCGTTATCGATCTGTACCCGGAGGTGGAGCTGGGCCAGTACAAGGGCCTGTCCGCCGTCTATCCCCAGGTGGAGCTGAGCAATGACGATACCGAGGCCGCCCTGGACGAGTACGCCCGGGCCAACCCCGATGTGCAGCATCCGGAAAGAGCCGCCATGGGCGACGAGGTGACGCTGGACTTCGAGGGCTTTGTGGACGGCGTGCCCTTTGAGGGCGGCAAGGGCGAGCAGTATCCCCTGCTGCTGGGCAGCGGCTACTTCATTCCCGGCTTTGAGGAGCAGGTGGCCGGCGCCGCCGTGGGCGAGGAGCGCGACGTAAAGGTCACCTTCCCCACGGAGTACGTCCCGGAGCTGGCCGGCAAGGACGCGGTGTTCCATATCAAGGTCCACCAGATCACCCGGCGGGCCATGCCGGAGTGGGACGATGATTTCGCCCGCCAGCAGGGATTTGCCGATGTCTCTGCCCTGCGCCGGGCCGTCATGGAGACGGCGGTGCAGAAAAAGCAGGCCCAGGCCGCCGAGCAGTTCGCCAATGACCTGATCCGCCAGGTGACGGAGGCCATGACCGTTACCATTCCCGCTGCCATGGTGGAGAACCAGCTGGACGGGCTGATCAACGAGCTGCGCGGCCACCTGCAGGCCCAGGGCGTGTCCCTGGAGCAGTATCTGGAGATGGGGAACACCACCATGGAGCAGCTGCGTGACCACGCCCGCGAGCAGGCCGCCGCGGCGGCGCGCTATGAGCTGGCCATGACCGAGATCGCCCACCGCGAGGGAATCGACATTTCCGAGGCCGACGTGGACGCCAAGTACGCCGAGCTGTCCAGGCAGTATGGCCTGTCCGTGGAGCTGCTGCGCCAGCAGCTGCCGCCCCTGCGCCTGCGCCACGACCTGAAGCTGGCCGCCGCCCAGGCGGTGGTGGTGGACTCCGCCAAACGCAAATGACCGCCCCGCGGGCAGCAGCCTGCCCGCGTACCGATCAATGAAAAGCAAGGGAAGGCCCGTACGGGCCTTCTCTTTTTGTATCCCGAAAACCACTCGCCCAGTGAGTGGCTTTCAGGATACAAAGGGCGGCGGACAGATACTGCCCGCCGCCAGATCGCTTTGTCGCTTATATGCCCTACCAGGGATAGAAGTAGATCACCGTGTCCGGCTCCATCTGAATGGGCAGATAGGAGCCGTGCTGTCCCTTGTCAACGGACAGATAGGTGTAGTCCTCGAAGGCCATGGGAACCTGCACGATGAAGCCATCGTGGATGATCCGTTCCGTCTCGCCGGGCGTGTATCTCTTGCCGCCGGTGCGGGTCATATCCAGCATCAGTACGCCGGAGTATTCCCCGTTGGCGGTCAGCCCCCATTCGCCTTCATAGACCTCCTCCGGTGTGACGAAGTCACTTTCGTACCACCAGGTGAAGGTCGCCGCGCCCCAATAGTCCTCCTGACTGCTGTTGGCGTGCAGCTCCAGAGTGGCCAGAGCGGGCTTATCCGTATGACCCTGCCACGCCCATATCTCCTGCGTCAGCTGGGAGCCGGAGGGACACGTCCAGCCGATGTCGCTGCCGAAGCCGTCGTTCCCCTCCTGCGAGTAAAAGGTGAAGTCGTAGGCCAGTCTCCGTTCGTTCTCGGAGTCGTAGGGCAGCGCCACGATTCCGGGGATGGGATACCAGCTCAGGGTATCGGGGTGGCTGTCGGTCAAGAGCAGCTCCGTGGTATCGGTGGGGACAGTCCCCAGATCGTTGGAGACGAACAGCAGGATCGGGTCGCCGCTCTCGCTGCGGTAGAGCACCTCAAGGGTCTCGTAAGACAAGAGGGTTTGTGTTTGAAGATCGAAGTGTAGAAATTAGACGGGGCGATGATGTTATTTGGAACGGAAGTATTCAGACAATAGAAAATACCTTGTTAGAAATTTGTGCGTTTTCATTGTTTAAGGTTGAACTGCTCAAAAATGAATGGAGGATGTGAGATGGCTAACCTTCAAGAACGCCGGGACAAATCCGGCAAGCTGATCTCCTACTCCATCCGCGTCCACCGTGGCCGTGGTGCTGACGGTAAGCAGCTCAAGCCGTGGACGGCGACTTTTGAAAAAGAGTGCCGGGAGGGTGTGACCTCCGACAGCCGTCTGAGATTTGAAGAATACTGCAACTATGTGATCGGCCTAAAGGAGCAGCGGGGTATAAAGCACTCGACCATTGTCCGCTATAGAGAACTGACGGAGCGTCTATACCCGCTCCCGTTGGGGTCAGCGTTTGGGTCAGGAAAAAGCAGCGGGAGAAAACAACAACTTATGCAAACAAAAAGACCCGAAACCTTACGGTTTCGGGTCTTTTTGGCACGCCGTGAGGGATTCGAACCCCCGGCCTTCTGGTCCGTAGCCAGACGCTCTATCCAGCTGAGCTAACGGCGCATATCTCTCCAGACGACTTGATTATATTAGCACACATTTTTCCAAAATGCAAGAGGTATTTTTACTTTTTTTGATTTTTTTCTGGTTGTCAAGCGGCGGCATTTGTGGTATCTTTAATAGAAAGAGAAATGTATGCCTTTGGCGGAGGGAAAAGTATGAGCACAAATTTCAAAACCTGCATGTTTGGCGGCTTTGACCGCGGAGATGTTATCAATTATATTGAAAAGTCGGCGAAAGAGGCCAAAGAGCGGATCGAAGCGCTGGAAAACGAAAACAATGAGCTGCGCAGCAATAACGAGCGCATTGAGCAGGCGCTTCGCGCTCTGCATGCGCAGGCCAAGCAGCAGCGGCAGGAGGAGCAGGGACAGGAAGCCCTGCAGCAGCAGCTGTCAGAGGCTCAGGTGCATTTGAATGAGCTGGCGGTAGAGCTTGACGCCCTGCGGGCGGAGAACGAGAAGCTGCGCACGGAGAGCGTCAAGCTGCGGGAAGCTGCCGACGATTATGCGCATTTGAAAGAGCACATTGCGGATATTGAGATTAACGCGCACCGCCGTACCGAGGAATTCCGGGCCGAGGCCATTGAAAAGCTGCGGCAGAGCGTGGCGGCGCAGCGCACC